>Ga0233431_1000582_pt1 | contig 77582 bp, 52 predicted proteins | sample SI_118_April2016_FD_179867 | JGI IMG/M metagenome (GOLD analysis project Ga0233431, IMG submission 179867) | Seawater microbial communities from Saanich Inlet, British Columbia, Canada - SI_118_April2016_200_MG | ecosystem: Environmental > Aquatic > Marine > Inlet | place: Canada: British... | reverse complement strand
AATATCTTAGGGACACAGCCTGAAAGTATTGATACTGCTGAAAATAGAGATAAGTTTGGAGAGATTTTAGAAAAATTAAAAATTCCTTCGGCAGAATGGGGAACTGCATTTTCTTTTGCTGAAGCTCTTAAGATATCTTCTAAGATAGGTTATCCTGTACTTGTTCGTCCTTCCTATGTATTGGGGGGTCGTGCTATGCAGATAGTTGATAGTGATGATGAATTAGAGAGTTATATGAAAGAAGCTGTTAATGTAAGCCCTGAACATCCAGTTCTTGTTGATAAATATCTTTCTGGTGCTATTGAATTAGATGTAGATGCACTTTGTGATGGTAAAGATGTATATGTAGCTGCAATAATGGAACATATTGAAGAAGCAGGTGTTCATTCTGGTGATTCAGCTTGTGTAATTCCTCCTCAGAATATTTCTGCTTCAATTAAGGAGAAGGTTATTGAGTATACTACTAAGCTTGCTTTGGAATTAGGAACTGTTGGGCTTTTGAATATGCAGATGGCTGTTAAAGATGATGTTGTTTATATTTTAGAAGCAAATCCGCGTGCTTCTAGAACTGTTCCTTATGTTAGCAAAGCAGTGGGTGTTCCCTTAGCTAAGATGGCTACAAAGATAATGCTTGGGAAGAATCTGGAGGAATTAGGATTAAAAGATTATAAGGAGCCTAAATTTGTTTCTGTCAAGGAAGTTGTATTTCCGTTTTTGAAGTTGCCTGGAGTTATTCCTTCATTAGGACCTGAGATGAAATCTACTGGTGAAGTTATGGGTATTGATAAAACATTTGACAAAGCATTTTTTAAAGCACAAGCTGCTGCTGGTTCAAAATTGCCTTCTAAGGGCAATATTCTTATGGCTATTGGCAAGGATGATGATAAAGTTTCTTGTGTTCCAATTGCTAAGGAATTGATTGAAATGGGATTTAAGCTTTATTGCACAAGGAGTACAGCAGACATGTTTAATTCAAATGGTGTTATTTCTGTTAAAGTTCCTAAGATAAGAGATGATCCAATGGTTCTTGAAATGATGAAGAAGAAAGAACTACAGTTAGTGATTAATATACATAGAGGTTCGCATCCTAAGAGTGATTCTTCTAACATAAAAAGAGCTTGTGTTGAATTGGATATTCCATACATAACTACAATGACAGCTACAAAAGCTGCTTTGAATGCAATTAAAGCTTTAGTTGATGATAAGATTTCTGTTAATTCTTTAGAAGAGTATTATGATGGGGTTTGATAAAAGATAAACACAAGATTTATAAATCACCTTCTACCCTTTTAAATTGAGAAAAAATGGGTGTGGTTGACGTTAAAACAATTGCAATTAGTTCTATGTCTGATATTGAGATTTCTACATTTATTAAGGAGAACTACCTTGCATTGAAAGTTTCTGAGTGCAAGAAGATTGTTGAGTTGATTGGTAGAGATCCTACTTTAACTGAATTGCATATGTTTAATATTGAATGGAGTGAACATTGTTCTTATAAATCCAGCAGAGAGATTTTGAAAATGCTACCTACTGATGGTCCTACTGTTATACAGGGACCTAAGGAAGATGCAGGTGTTATTCAGTTTACTACAGTTGATGGAGAAAAGTATGGAATTGTGATGGCGCATGAAAGCCATAATCATCCTTCACAGGTTGTGCCTTATGAAGGTGCTGCTACAGGTGTTGGAGGTATTATTAGAGATGTTTTGTGTATGGGGGCTCGTATTATTGCTACAGCTGATCCTTTGCGTTTTGGTGATGTTAATGGTAAGAAGGGAAATTATGTAAAGTATGTTGCTAATGCTGTTGTTGATGGCATTTCTGGTTATGGTAATCCTGTAGGCATACCTAATATTGCAGGGGATGTTTATTTTAATTCAAGCTTTGATGATAATTGTTTAGTTAATGTTGTTAGTTTAGGATTGATAAAAGAAAAAGATATTATTCATTCTTCTGCTCCAGAAAATGCAGAAGGTTATGATATTGTTATTGTTGGTAAGGCAACAGATAATTCTGGTTTTGGCGGTGCTGCTTTTGCTTCTATAGTTTTAGATGAAGATGAAGAAGAGTATAACAAAGGTGCTGTACAGGTTCCAGATCCTTTTTTAAAGAATGTTGTGATAAGAGCTACAGAAGCTGTTTTTAAGATTATTAGAGAAAAAAATATTAACATAGGGTTTAAAGATATGGGTGCTGGCGGGATAATGTGCGCTACATCTGAACTTTGTGATTCTGGTGGAATGGGTGCTGATATTGATGTTGATAAAATTCATATTTCAATGAAAGGTTTGACTCCATATATCATTGCATGTGGTGAAACACAAGAAAGGTTTACATGGATTTCACCTAAGGAGTTTACTCCAACCATTTTGAAGATTTACAATGAGGATTTTGAGCTTCCGATGGTTGCTGAAGGTGCTCAGGCTAAAGTTATTGGAACTGTAACTAAAGATAAGGATTATATTTTAAGAAGTGAAGGGAAGGTTGTTTGTAATGTTCCTATAAATGTTCTTACAGAAGGAATTAGATATAATAGAGATAAGAAGAAATCAAATCGTAATTTTAAAGAACCTTTGCTGAAGGAATATTCTGATTATAGCCAGATGGGTTTAAAGGTATTATCACATCCGAATGTTGCATCTAAAGCCAGAATCTATAAACATTATGATACTGAAGTTCAAGGTTTGGCGGTTATTAGGCCAGGGGAAGCAGATGCTGGAGTACAAGCTCCAATACCTGGATGCAAGGCTGCTTTAGCTTTAAGTGTAGATCATAATCCAAAATATTCAAGGATAGACCCTTATTTAGGGGGGGTTAATGCTGTTGCAGAAGCTATGAGGAATGTTGCTGCTGTTGGTGCTGTACCTTATGGGATGACTGATTGTTTGAATTTTGGAAATCCTGAAGTTCCTGAAGCGTTTGATGATTTTGTTTCCAGTGTTAAAGGAATTGCTGATGCTGCTAATAAAATATGCTTGAAAACAGATGGTAAAAGCCCAGTTGCATTTGTTTCTGGAAATGTTAGTTTTTATAATGAGAGTGTAAGTGGAAAACAAGTTGATCCTTCTCCTGTAATTGCATGTTTAGGATATATGGAAGATTATAGGAAAGCTATTACTATGAAACTTAAGGAAACTGGTTCTACTTTATTTTTAGCTGGTTCAAGGAAAGATGAGCTTGGTGGTTCTGTTTATTATGAACTTCATGATTCCATTGGAGCTAATGTTCCTTCAATTGATTTTGAGAAAGAGAAGAATAGGATATATGCTGTTATTGATTGTATTAATTCTGGATTACTGCTAAGTTGCCATGATATTTCAGATGGTGGTGTTTTTGTTACGGTCTCTGAGATGATACTTGGTGGGGAGGGAGATGGTGTAATAGGAGCTGATATTAATTTTGAGGATAAGTTGGGTTCTGATAAAGTTTTGTTTTCTGAAAGCTCTGGTTTTTGTTTTGAAGTTAATTCTGCTAATATCTCAAAAGTAAAATCTGTATTTGATAGTTATGGTATAAATATAATGGATATTGGGAAGACTAATGATAGTAAGAAATTAATTGTTAATCATAGTTTGAAATCGAAGATTTCTAACTCTTACGAATCTTCGATTCGAAAGAATGATAAAAAAATAATAGATCTATCTATTGATGATATTAAAAAATCATGGACCAATGGGCTTAGTGAGGCTTTAGAATGAAGAAAATAGCTGTTATTATGTTTCCAGGGAATAATTGCGAGAATGAAACTGCTCTTGCAATAGAATCAGCTGGGATGCAGGCTAAAGTTGTAAGGTGGAATGATACTACTGGATTAAGTTCTTATGATGGTTATGTCTTGCCTGGTGGATGGGCTTATGAAGACAGGATAAGGGCTGGTGTGATACCTGCTAAAGATCCTATAATGGATGTAATTAAACAAGAAGCATTATCTGGCAAGATTGTTTTAGGAATATGCAATGGAGCTCAGGTTTTAGTTGAGTCTGGAATAATTCCTGGCCTTCAGGATAATATACAGATGGCTTTGGCCCCTAATATTAATCCTTTTGTTTCTGGGTTTTATTGTACATGGGTTAAGATAAAAAATTCTATTAAACGGGCTACTGCTTTTAATCTAACTATGGATTCTGAGGAAGTTATTTCGATTCCAATTGCACATGGAGAAGGTCGTTTTGCAACTAAAGATAAGATTTTGATTTCACACTTAATTAAAGATGAACAGTTATTGTTTAGGTATTGCGATTCAATTGGAAATATTGCAGATAAATTTCCTGTAAATCCAAATGGGAGCTTAATTAATATTGCTGGTGTATGCAATAAGAAAGGCAATGTTTGTGCAATGATGCCGCATCCTGAAAGGGCTGCATGGATGAGACAGGTTCCTGGCCTTCATTTTAAAGGTGAAGGAAAAGGTCCTGGAAGCAAGATTTTTGAATCTATTAGGGAGTATTTAAAATGAAATTATTTGTTGGATTAAAAATACCAGATACAACAGCTATAACTACTTTCCATACTATTGAAAGAATGGGTTATTCTATCAAAGGTGTGAAGAGAGAAATGTATTATGAGTTTGATTCTGATTTTTCTGATAAGGTAGGCAATGTAGATGTTTTAGTAAATGCTAATAAGAATAAGTTTTCTTTGGAATTGGAAAAGGAAGAAGGTGCTGTTTATATCTTAGTTAAGGATACTGATGATACATGTTCAGGGTTAATGAAGACTCTGCATAAGTTAGGCTTTGATATTAAGAAAATGGAAAAAGGTGTTTTGTGGGCTTTGTTTGTTGATAGTGAAGAGATTGCTAAGGAGATTGCTTCTAAGTTGTTGTTTAATGAAAACTATCAGGAGATTGAGATACTTTAGGATTTTGTATTCGAAAATTTTATATACTACTATTTAATCCTAAATGATATGATATCAGAAGAAGTGTTTAGATATGTGAGGGATCACCACTTTACCTCATGGGGATATCCAAATGAACCAAAGTTTGAAGATATAATTAAAGTTAGATTTCAGGGCACGCTTGATGAAGTTCTATCTCAGACTCTGGATTCAGGGGCAACACCTATTGCTTTTGCAGACCTTGATGAACACGACTGGAGAAGCTCATTAGTTTTTAATCCTCCAGAAGAGTGGTTTTCATATAATTATTCACAGATTTTTGAAATGAACTTAGGAGAATTTGTTTTAGCAGAGGCTAACTGGACAGGTTTTGCGAAACCATTTTTACAAACTGCAAATTTGAAAGGTCAAAAAACACAAACAAAAGTAAATGATGTCAAGAAATTTGGTTATTGGCCACATGGTAAAACTGATCCAACTAGCATTAAAATGTACCAGAATTTTACTGCTGTATATATGAATCCTGCACTATCAAAGGTAATTGAAGAAGCTGGAAAAAATGGATATTCTCCATCAGGTATTTCTAAGCCGAATTATATGTCGTTAGATATGGCAGTAGCTAATCCAAGGTCATCTCCATTAGCCCTTCCTTACGGATTAGTAACAGATGGACCTGTAGAAGGAGGACCAGAATGGGAAAGAGAGGAATATGTATCTGTTGCCAGACGCATATTCAGATTAGGGAGAAAACCAACCAAACCAAAAGATCCATTTTTAGTTAATGAGTATATTCCTGCAAGAATTACTTCGGAGAACATTGATGGTAAAGTGCAATTTGTGCTTTATGTGCCAACTCCTGCAACAATAACAATAGAGCCAGAAATGGTTCGTAATCTTCAAATAAAGAAAGTAGGAAAGGGCATTCTAGTTTCTTAATTTAACAAAACATTTAAAAAGTAAAAGGTATTCTTTTTTATATGCTGTTAGTAGTTAATTACGGAGCTCAATACTGTCACCTTATAGCACGAAGAGTGCGTGATATGGGTGTTTATTCTGAAATTGTTCCTTATGATGTTTCTTTGAAAGAGATTAAAAGGTTAAAGCCTGCTGGGATTATACTTTCTGGAGGGCCTTCTTCTGTTTATGGAAAGGATGCTCCTATTTCAAAGAAAGGTTTATTGAAACTAGGCATTCCTGTATTAGGGATATGTTATGGACAACAAATGATAGGGAAGCAGTTAGATGGGAAGGTCATTCCTAATAAGATAAAGGAATATGGAAAGAAGATATTAAAGATAAAAGATAATAATATGCTCTTTAAAGGATTGAAAAATAAACAGACAGTATGGATGAGCCATGGAGATGCTGTTGAAGGGCTTCCTTCAGGTTTTGTTACATTAGGTTCTACAGATACTTGCAAAAATGCTGCTATTGGTAATTTTGAAAAGAATATTTATGGTGTTCAATTTCATCCTGAAGTAACTCATACTACGGGCGGTGAGAAGATTCTTAAGAATTTTGTTTTTGGTATTTGTGGAGCAAAAAAAGACTTTAATGTTAAGGATTTAGCTAAAGAGCTTGTAGATGATATTAAGAAAACTGTTGGGAAAGATCATGTTATTATGGGTGTTTCTGGAGGAGTTGATAGCACGGTTGCAGCAACTTTAATTAATAAGGCAATTGGAAGAAAATTACATGGTGTTTTTATTGATCATGGCTTGATACGGAAGAATGAGATGGAAGGAGTAAAGAAAAGATATGACAAGCTTAAGCTGAATATGAAGTATGTTGATGCTTCTGAGATATTTCTGTCCAAATTAATGGGAATTACAGACCCGGAAGAGAAAAGAAAAATCATAGGGCATACATTCATAGAGGTTTTTGAAGAAGAAGCTGAATTATTGGAGAAAAAGTATTCAAAGATTAAGTTTTTGGCACAAGGCACTATCTATCCTGACAGAATAGAATCTGCACAGCCTTCTAAACAGGCAGATAAGATAAAAAGTCATCATAATTTGGCTTTACCTGAAGAGATGAAGTTAAAAGTTCTGGAGCCGATTAAGGAATTTTATAAAGATGGTGTACGGAAATTAGGTAGGGAGCTTAAAATTCCTGCTGAATTGATTAATAGGCATCCTTTTCCTGGACCAGGGTTAGCGATTAGAATTCTTGGAGAAATAACTCCTGAAAGAATTAAAGTATTGCAGGAAGCAGACCATATATTTATCTCTGAACTTGTAAAAAATAAGCTTTATGACAAAACATGGCAAGCATTTGCTGCTTTGTTGCCGGTTAAAACAGTTGGAGTTATGGGGGATGCAAGAACTTATGAAAATATTATTTCTTTAAGGGCAGTTACTTCAAAAGATGCAATGACGGCTGACTGGGCTAAACTTCCTTATTCATTCTTAGAGCATGTTAGTAATAGGATAATAAATGAAGTTAAAGGTGTGAATAGGGTTGTTTATGATATTAGTCAAAAACCTCCTTCTACTATTGAGTATGAATAGATTAAGCCTGTCCTTTGCTTTCTCCGGTTGTGACTCCTCCCGCAATAAGGTGTGCAACCCTGATTGGTTCGGGTATTAAGCTTCTTGTACAGGTTAATTTAAGAATCTCTTTTGTTTGTTTTAGCGTTATTCCCTTTCTTTGGATGTAGATTTTATTTACCTTTTCAACTGTTCCTGCTTTTTGAATTAATTTGTATTTCTTTTGCTTGTTTAATTTCTTTAGTGTTTCTTCTATTTTTTTGAAGTCAGGATATCTTCTTATCACAACAATAACTGGAATCTTTGTTTTTTGGTTTAGTTCTTCAATATCAATAATATTAAATCCGCCTAGGGCTATTCCGTTTAAGAGTATACATCTTAGTTGTTTTTTGTATTTTGATGGGTTTATCATTTGTATTAGTTTTTTTGTTGCATTGCTGCCGTCTATAGCTATTTTTGTTGTTAATATTCCATCTAATAATGTACCTCCCCTGAAGATTGTTCCTATAACCAAAGTATTGCCTTTCTTAAATTTATTAAATGGAGAATCATCAATTCCTAAAGTCCTTATTTCTTTTTTATACATGTTAATGCAGCCTATAAAGCCCTTCTGCAATCATAAGAACAGAAATTATCAGCAATAGATTTGAAGATATTGCCTGAGGAAGATATGCTCTAATGAAGTATGAACCAGAGATTATGGTGAATAATAAAGGAACTCCTACGCTGATTATCTTATTGCCATCATGCGAGATGTTCATAAAAAGAGCAAATAATTCATGAGCTATGAAAATTAATATTCCAATCATAACAATATCAAAACCAAATATAGTACTTGGAAGAAATCCAAAATGAAACACACCTATGAAAATACCAAAAAGTATTGTTAAAAAACCTGTAATTCTTGCAAATACCATTTTTATTAATTCACAACGCTTAAATATAGATTATTTACTCTAATATATAAAATGTGTGGAATTGTTGGGATGATATCAAATAGGGATGTAAGTGAGGTTTTGTTAGATTCACTCAAAAAACTAGAATATAGGGGGTATGATTCTGCCGGAATAGTTACCATAGATAATGGGCAGATAACCTTAAAAAAAGATGTTGGAAAGATTAATGAAGTAGATACAAAGGTTGATTTTTCAAAATTGAAGGGAAATATCGGGCTGGCCCATTCCCGCTGGAGCACACATGGAAAGGTAACAAAGGAGAATGCTCATCCTCATACTGACTGCAGCGGTAAGATATCTATTGTTCATAATGGAATTATTGAGAATCATACAAAGCTAAAAAAAGAATTAGAGGAAAAAGGACATAAATTCAAATCAGAAACAGATACAGAGGTAATTGCTCATTTGATTGAGGAAAACTATAAAGATGATATGATAAAGGCTGTGTCTGAAGCTCTTAAAAAGGTTGAAGGATCATACGCATTAGGCATAATTCATGCAGATTATGATGGCCTAATTGCAGCAAGAAATGAAAGTCCCTTAGTTATAGGGGTTGGAGAAAATGAAAACTTTATTGCTTCAGATGTTCCAGCCATCTTAAGCCAGACAAAGAAAGTAATTTATCTTGATAATAAAGAAGTTGCTGTCTTGGACAGAAATGAAGTGAGAGTATATGACCTTGAAGGTAATAGTATTACTAAGAAAACAGAAGAAATAGAATGGAATGCAGAGCAAGCTGAAAAACAAGGTTATGACCATTTTATGTTAAAAGAGATATTTGAACAGCCCCAGGTTATAACTGAAACAATCAAAGGAAGATTGAAGGATTCTGATGTTTTGATTAAAGATGAGGTTGGATTAAGTGAAAAAGAGATAAAGAATATTAAACGGATAATAATTGTTGCCTGTGGAACTTCATGGCATTCTGGTTTAATTGGAGAGTTTATGTTAGAAGAGTTGGCTAGGATACCAGTTGAGGTTGAGTATGCTTCTGAGTTTAGATACAGAGATCCTATTGTGGATGATGGCACCTTAGTTATGGCTATCTCTCAAAGTGGTGAGACTGCAGATACTTTAGCTGCAATAAGAGAAGCTAAGAAGAAAGGAGCTAAAATAATTTCTATTTTGAATGTTAAAGGGAGTGCTATGGCTCGTGAATCAGATTCTGTTGTTTATACTTATGCTGGTCCTGAAATTGGGGTAGCTTCAACTAAGGCATTTACTTCACAATTAGTTGTACTTTATTTGATTACTGTTTATTTTGGCAAGGTTAAAGGTTTATTGCCTGTTGAACAAGTTATGAATAGGGTAAGGGATTTAAGAAAACTGCCATTGCAGATGCAAGCTGTACTTGAAGAGAAGGATTATATTAAATTGCATGCTGAAAAGTTCTTTAAGAAGAAAAATGCTTTGTATTTAGGAAGAGGCATTAATTATCCTATTGCTTTAGAGGGTGCTTTAAAACTAAAGGAAGTTTCTTATATACATGCTGAAGGATATCCTGCTGCTGAAATGAAGCATGGCCCTATTGCTTTAATTGATAAAGAAATGCCTGTTGTTGTTATTGCTACTAAAGACAATAGAACATATAAGAAGGTTTTGAGCAATATACAGGAAGTTAAATCAAAAGGTGGAGAAGTAATAGCTATTGAAACTAAAGGTGATTCTGAGGTTAAGGAGATAGTTGATCATAATCTTTATGTACCGGAAAATTCTTATATACTAAGTCCTTTATTAGCTGTTATTCCATTGCAATTACTGGCTTATTATATTGCTATAAGAAGAGGTTGTGATGTTGATAAACCCCGTAATTTAAGTAAGGTTGTTAGTGTAGAATGAAATTTCGAAAAGCAATTGGAAAAGATGCTGTTGGTATAGCTACTGTGCTTAAAGAATGCTATAACATTTCTTCAATTAAAGAAGGAGTTAAAATTTTTGAAGAAGAAGTTGTTAAAAAGTATCATTTTATTGTTGCTGAAGATGATGGAAGGATTGCAGGCATTGTTACGTGGCAGATGCATGGTTTGCCTAAACATCAATTATGTGAACTTGATAGGATTGCTGTACTTTCTGAATATAGGGGCAAAGGTGTTTCTAATGAATTGTTTAAGGCTTTAGTTAAAGATTCTAATTCTTCATATAAGAAATCTGGATCTAAGCTTCGTAAGTTGTATATATTGTGCCATGCTGACAATAAAAGAGCCCATGCATTTTATAAAAAGATGGGAATGAAGCATGAAACAACTTTAAAGAATCATTTCTATAAAGGGAAAGATGAGTGGGTTTTTAGTCGGTTTTTTAAAAACTAATTTATCTTTCTAACAAAACTTAAGAAACCAGTATGCACAGTCTGAGTTGTTTTTGGTCTTACTTTTCTATCTTGTATTTCCCATTCTCTTAGGATAAGTTCTATTGTCTTTTCGTGCATGAAACCTTTTTCTTTCTTTATTGCACTTACAAAATCCATTACTTGAGGGATTGTTGGTGAATATGAAACTAAGAAGCCTCCAACTTTTAATGCTTTTTTAGCTGAAGGTATTGCATTCCATGGTTCTGGAAGGTCTAATGTTACTAAGTCAATATTTTTTTCATCAATTCCTTTGTAAAAATCTTTGTTTTTTACTTTGAGATTTTTTAATTCCAGGAATTCTTTGTTTTTCTTTACAATCTTAGTGAAGTCTTCCCTTAGTTCGTATGTTGTAACTTCTTTACAGATATTTGCAAGGAAACATGCTAATGCCCCAGAGCCAGCACCTGAATCTACTACTTTACTTTCTTTGTTTATTCCTGTCTCTGCAACTATCATTGCAGCATCTTTTCTTGTTATTATTTGCGCTCCTCGCTTTATTCTTTTGTAGGAGTCTATAAAAGAAGGTGTGAACATGATTAACTCTTTCTTTGTGTTTGTTTTTACTATTGAACCATCTTTTTTCTTCAGGTCTTTTGCTTTTACTAAACCAAATTGGCAGTGAAAATCAGTAGAGATGTCTTTAAGATAGAATGTTTTTCCTTCTTTTGACATTAGGATTTTTTTTATCATTTTGAAAAAAATAAAAAATGGGCGTGAGAGGATTCGAACCCCCGACCTTTAGCTTAGAAGGCTTACGGAGAATATCTTTACCGCTCTATCCAAGCTGAGCTACACGCCCATAAATCATTAGAATGAGTATTTTATTTATAAATCTATTGTAAAGGTATTTGATCTGAACCTTCTAGTTTCTGAGTACATTCCTTTTTCTCTTCCCAGTATACCCAGCACTTATTGCCAAATTCATCCCATTTCAAACAATCTTCACAACATGTTGGAATTGCCATTCTGAAAAGTATATAGATAAGGTAGTATAAAAATGTTATGGATAGTAAGAAATTAAGGCAACCAGGTTTTTTGATTTTTTAATTTGTCTGGTAAGTATTTTTCCAGAACAAAGTTTAATTTATGTGCAGAGAATGCCTGCTGCTCTACACGAACTTTCATTTTTAGCATTTGTTTTAATGCTTTTTGCCATTCTTTATGATGTAAACAAAAAGGATCGTTTTTTAAGACATCTTTAATTTTTTTAATATCTACTTCTTTTAAAGGGTGAGTTGGAAGTTTATAATCGATTATATCCTGAGGTGTTACACCAAGATATCTAGCTCGAGGTACACAAAAATATTTATTTATATGCGCGGCATTTCCAGAACCAACTTTAAGTGTTCGGAATATCGAAAAATATCCATATGGATCGCCGTCCGTGAATACGTAAACAGGAAGTTTCTTTTCATCACTTAATCTCCTGATGAATCTTCTACAAGCTCTTGTTGGAACTCCCCCCATTGAAACTAAAATACAGTTTGCTTTCTTCCAGTATTTGTGCTTTACTAATCTTTGGAACATACCTGCTGTTTCTATTGCTAAGATGAATTTTGCTTTTGTTTCAAATTTAAGATGTTCAACAGATGTAGGGATTGAATAAGCACCGGAACCGAATTTTGTACAGTCTATCTTTAGTTCTTTTTTTGTTTCTGTGTCTCTATCGATAACAATCAACTGGCCTGCTATTTCTCCACCTTTTTCTTCTGGTATGAATCCTAATTGCTCACGATTAACCATCAACATCGCCTCAACGTCGTCCATTACAGAGTCAGATTCTGGCTGTTGACTGAACATTGATTCTTTCCAATTTTTTGAAATGTAATACGCTTCTCTTTTTGATGCTATGTCATCCTGTTGGATTAATTCCTTGGAAAGATTCATCATCCTTAATGTCTGTGCAAAGGTTTTTATTGTTCCTACTGTTAATGTTCTTTCTTTTTTCTTTCCTAGAATCTCAAAATATCCATCTTTTTCATTATACTTAACATTAGATAATGATCTTAAAGGTAAATCTAATTCGGGGGCTTTCTTTTTTAGTATCTTCTTATAAACGCCTTCTGCTTTTTCTTTTATTCCTTCTATAACTTTATTTTTCATTTTTTACCTTTGGTTGCCTCTTCAATAGTTTCTTGTTTGTCTTTATCTTCTTTTCCTATCTTAGCCAGCTCTTCATCATAATCAGGATTATTTATCTCTATTTTTTCCAGTTTTCCTCTTGTTTGTTCAAGTATTTCATTTAATAATTTCTTTACTTTTTCTTCATCTATTTGATTATAACCAACTAAATCTTTTAATGCTTCTGCAACATGAGGTATATATGTTTCAAGGTAGCTTCTTTTTGCCCCTTCCATCTGTATTTTTTTCTTTTTATGAACATAGATAGATAATTTCCTTCCTACTTCCTGTACTGCTAATTTTATTTCTTTAATTATCTCAGGATAATGAGCTATTGCTTCTTTGCTTTCTGATGTGAATGGAACCCATACAGAGTTGATAGATATTACTAATGTTGCAGGGCCTACTGGCAAGGAACCTCTACTTTGAGAAAGACCATAGTTTCTCCAGGATGTGCTTAAAACTGATTTTGTTACTGCACATGCTCCCTGTTGATATAATAAAGGAACTCTATTTGCATATCTTAATGCTTTTATAGAACCTTCTGCATCCTGTTCTCCACCATAAGCAATTCCGGCCTCTACGACAAAGGGATTTCCCCTATAAACAGATGGAGGTCTTGTTGTTGCACAATAAAATTCTGCATTTATCTCTTTTCTTAATCCTTTTTCTAAAAGATCTTCTCCTATTGGACTTATGCAATTAGTAGGTGGAGAAATTATCTTGGTGTTCTTTATTCCTTCAAGAAGTTTTTCAGCCATTTCCCTTGTGATGTTTCTTGGTTTTGTGCTTGGCAGTAAAGCTGCATTTTCACAAACATCTTTTGCTGTTCCTGAGCCAACTCTTGAAAACTCATTCATAAGAAAAGACTGTAATGTTCTTGATTCTGTAATCTTAAGCATGCTTATCAGAACGCCAAGTTCAACACCATAAGGATGGGGTTTTATTTCAACTGGCTTATGGGGAAGTTTATCTGTTGCTCTTGCAAAGATTAGCTGCTCTGCTTTAGGATTTGTATAAATTATAGTTACATGAGGGTTAGTTATAGCTGTTTGTTTAAGGTATTGATCAATAGATTGTGAGCCTCCCTGATAACTGCCCTCTAACTCAAGTTCAATCTTTGTTCCATGGTCTTTTTTCCACTCTACTATTTCTTCTTTTATTATGTGAGGTTTATTTTTTTGTGTATCAATTTTTAATTCATAATAATGCGCATCATGGCCTTTTGAAATTTTTGAGATTATCTTTGTTGACTTTCCTGTTGTTAATTGTGAATAAAGAACAGAAGCAGATATTCCTATACCTTGCTGACCCCTGCTTTGTGAAAGCTTAAAGAATTTTGAACCATATAATAATCTTGCAAAGATATGAGGTATTTGTTTTTTAACTATGCCTGGGCCATTGTCTTCTATTATAACCTTAAAACGGTCATTTCCCATATCAATTAACTCGACAGATATTTCAGGCAATACGTTTCCTTCTTCACAAGCATCTAAAGAATTGTCAACTGCTTCTTTTATAGTTGTCATTAATGCTTTTCTTTTATTATCAAAGCCAAGAAGGTGACGATTTCTTGCAAAAAATTCAGCTACTCCTATTTCTCTCTGTTTTTTTGCCAGTTCCAGTGCAATTGGTATGTCTTCTGCCATTTTTTTGTAAATATTTTGAAATTGTGGTTATTATTAAAGCTTTTGTTTTTGGTGTTTTTATTTGACAATACTATACCCTGATCATTGTCAATGCTGCGCTCCGTGCGATTGTGTTATTCTAAATAACGAGCAAGGATTCTCACCAAACAATTTGTTTGGCTTGTACTTCGCTAGGCAGTATTGACAATGCCGACAGTATTGTCATTTGAGCTGACTACGTTCTATTCAAGATCTTTTCCCATCAACCTTGCCCTTTTCATATCCCTTTTTTTCTTTTCTAAAAACTTATAAGCAGTTGAGTGAGGAGCGCCTTTTAATAATTTTTCAATAGCTTCTCTTGCTGTTGAGGATGATTCTGGCAAACCAATAATTCCAATTGTCTTCCCATAAACACATATGTGAGATTCAGTCAATTCTTCGATTAATCTTCTTGTTTTGCCTTCTGCACCTATAATCCTTCCTTTTATTCTTAATAATGCTTCTTTAGATTTACTGACATACTCTTTTAAATCAATAAGCTCTAAACAATAATCAGATTTTAACAATAATAATGCAATATCTGGGTTAAAACCACGACCTATTGCCCGTATAACTTCCCTACAAGAATATAATCCTAATGCATCTTCACCAGAGATAGAAACATCCCCTTCTTTGCTGTCTACGTCAATCTTTGTTTTTGTTTCTAATTCTATATCTATCTTAATCTGTCCGCCCTTACCTATAAGAACAGCAATCCTGTCCTTAGGAATTCTTAGTTCGTAAAAGTATTCTGTCATTTTGGTGGTGATTTATTTATTATTAGGATTCCTGTACCTTTTTTAAAACTTGTGTTTCGTCTACCTTTAATTTTAATTTTCTGAAAAAGGTGCAAATGTTCTTTATGTCTCTTTTTAGAAATTCTTTTGCTCTTGAACTGGTTAATGGTGTGGCTTGTGAAAAGTCAATGAAAACAGGCTCTTGATTGTGGTTTAGGATGTTAAAAGGTGAAAGGTCTGCATGTACAAGCCCTGCTTTATGAAGGTTTTTCATATTTTTAATTATTTTATTGAAAAATTCTTTTGGTTTTTTTGGTGAATCTACACTTAATCTATCGGATACTTTATCTTTATTTCCAATAAACTCTAAAATAAGAACATTATTCTTGAAGGTTAATGGTGTAGGAACATTTACATTTGCTTCTCTTGCTTTTAGTAAATTTCTGTATTCTCTTTGGACCCAAAAAAATATTATTTTTCTTCTCTTTCCTTTAATATCTGCATATCTTGGATCTTCTTTTATATAATCAAACATCTTGTTAAAATCACATGATTCTAAGCGATAGATTTTGACCATAACCCTTGAATTATCTTTTGTCTTTGCGGAGAAGATGTTTGCTTCTTTTCCTATAGAGATTGGGCTTTCTAATCCTTCAAAGTAACCTTCTGATATAAGTTTGAATAGAGTTCTATTTGTAAACTCATCAAATACGTTGTGCATTGTTTTGAATTTTTCTTTTGCTTTGTTTGGCATAATATTTATTATAATCTTAATGTATATTTAAATATTGGGCTTTTATTGTCTTATGTGATGTGATACACTACCAAGACATAGTCAAAAATCAAAAGATTTATATATAAGCTCTACTATTGAATAGTAACAAGAAGAGGGGTGGTAGAATCCTCTTAAATTTGTGATTAAATATCAATATTAGTATAATATTGCTAAAACACATCTTTTACCCTGTAAATGCTCAAAAAAGGCAATTTAGGGGGTTTTAAAGAAAAACAAAGTTCATAATCACCTCTTTTTCCCTAGCAAGGGTCTTGCAAAAGATTCTTGTTAGGGTTTATAATCATACACATTTAAATACTAGTTATACATTACAGAAAGTATAGCTAAAAATCAAGCTATAGGAGCCCGTCACGAGAGTACTCAATGGAGCTTACGCTAAATGCAAGCAATGAGCTTGGGAGTTAGTGTTACGGGCTACAATTATATTTACAAGCTTAATATTAGTAAATAAGGAAAAATAGAGCAAGTTTAGGCTTAATATTCATTTATTCAGTTTATTTCACTTTAAAAAGGTAAAATAGAGTTTAATTAAAGCTAGACTTGTTCTGTTAGAGATAGTATAGAAGGAGATTAAAATCATTATCATTACTTCACTCAATGTTGGAAGTTTAGTGATAGAGAACTCCTTCTAGATAATTAAAAATTATGGAGAGTGTTAAAAATGGGAAAAATTAGTCCGGTATCCTCAAAATATATAGTAAATTCATCTATAGAGATTGAAGGTATAGTAGACAGACCTGATGTTATAGGTGCAATATTTGGCCAAACAGAAGGGTTACTTGGTGCAGACCTTGAATTAAGAGAACTACAAAGATCAGGAAGAATAGGAAGAATAGAAGTAAATGTGGATACTAGAAGTGGAAAAACAACTGGAACCATAAATATCCCTTCAAGTCTTGATAAAGCAGAAACTTCAATAGTTGCTGCTGCTTTGGAGATAATCCAGAGGATTGGTCCTTGTAATGCTAAAATTAAGGTTCAGAGTATAGAAGATGTCAGAGTAACAAAAAGAACTTTTGTAATAGAGAGAGCAAAAGAGCTGTTAAAGATAATGATGGATGGCGTGATTCCAGATTCACAGGAATTAGCAGATGAAGTAGCTTATTCTGTAAGAGTTATGGAAGTTCGGGAATATGGTAAAGACAGATTAGCTGCAGGCCCTGCGATAGATGAAAGTGAAGAGATTATTGTAGTTGAGGGAAGAGCTGATGTATTGAACCTTTTGAAACATGGATTCAAGAATGCTATAGCTATGAATGGAACTTCTGTACCTGCAACAATTGTAGAGTTGAGTAAAAAGAAAGTAATAACTGCTTTTGTTGATGGAGATAGAGGCGGAAGATTAATTATAAAGGAACTTACTAACATAGCAGAAATAGATTATGTGTCTATGGCTCCTGCTGGCAAAGAAGTAGAAGAAATAACCAAGAAAGAGATTCATAAAGCATTAAGAGGAAGGATTTCTATTGAGCAGGTAAAATTAGAAATAGGCAAAGAAGTAGAAAGAATGGATAGGCCACCAATAAATGCTCCAAGAAGACCTCAGCAAGGTTATAGTTCTCAACCGAGACCTAGTGCTCCACAAAGAACATTTACACCAAGGAGTTCTGCCCCACCTGTAAGAAGTGCAGCAGCTAAAAAGAATGCTACACCAGATGAAAAAAAGGTCTTTAAAGAAATGCTGGAAAATCTTGTAGGAACAAGAGGAGCCCATATCCTGGATGATAAATTAAACATCCTTGGAAAGGTACCTATATCTGAACTGGAAACAACAATAAAAAGCTTATCTTCAGGTGTTTATGCCATTGTATTTGATGGCGGTATTGACAAAGAATTAGTAAAGACCTCAGAAAAAGCAAAAATTAGCTTTTTGGTTGGAATGAATTCAAAAGTTAAACCAAACGAAACAAGCATTAAGTTGTTGACAGTAAGCGACTTATAATTAATTTGTCAAGCGAAAAATTAATCCAGGTGGGATAATTTTTCTGGACCCTTCATTCTCCACTAATCATTGATTAGTGGATAAATGAAGATTTTTATATTATATTTTTTCTTAATTCTTTTTCACAGCCACTTATCTCATTTAATTTACAGAATTTATCTTTGATTGAATCTGAAGATTGTACTCCTCCAAATTTAATCTGGTTATTGATCAAAAATGCAGGATAAGATGTTATTCCCAGTTCATTCTTTAATTGAGTCTTATCTTTTGCTGATACTATATGCTTTTCAAAATCTATACTATCTTCAAATAAGCCTAAAAATTCATTTAGATTACTATCTGCTTTTTCACTTATATCTGTTGTTGAGAAAGAATCGAGCCTATTTTCAATTTCTTCTCTTTTGAAATAATAATTAGCTCCTGAAGCAGTATTTGTCATTACATAACTATCTCCTTTCTTTATTAAAGCTCTTTTGAAATCATTGAAGTTTACTGTTAAACTTACATCTGAGTCAAAGATATATGCAGGTAAAGCATCAATATTAAGTTCGATTATAAGTTGTTTTGCTTCTTCTGCCCCATAATCTATGTTTTGTATTTGTACATTAGGGAATATTTTCTTTATAGTATTCTTTATTCTTGAAGAATCACATAATTCACAATCATTATCATTTATCACTATAAGATTTGTACTTGCATCCTGTTTAAATTGACATTCTGCTTCTTCTGTATCTGGATTTGAGCATGTGCCTATCGTTCCTTCCTGTTTGCAATCTGAATCTGATAAACAGTCTGGCACAAATTCTTCTATAGGGTTTTCATTTATACAACCTCTTAAAGAGAAGAATAATATTGCAGCAAGAATTAAAATTGCAATACCATATATCCATTTTTTAGATAAAGTTATTTCTTCTGAATCTGATGGTTCCTCAGTGATTTTGGTTCCTTTTTCTTCTGGTTTTTCTTCTTCGTTTGATTTCTCTTCAATTATCTCTCTTTCGGCACCAATTATTTTTGTTGGCTGAGGTTTAATTTCTTTGATTTCTATATCTTCTTTAACAGGTATTTCTTCTTTAACTTCCTCTACTTCTTGTTCTGAAGGAGATTCGCTTTGAGGCTTTGCCTCTACCTCTTCAGATTTCTGAGATTCTGTTGATTCTTCTACTGGTTTTTCTTCTACTGGTTTTTCTTCTACTGGTTTTTCTTCTACTGGTTTTTCTTCTACTGGTGTTTCCTGTTCCAGCTCAGTTATCTTCATTTCTATTCTTTCTTTACCTCTTTCATACTCATCTTTAGAGATAACATCTGCTTCTAAACTCTCACTTAAAAATTTTAATTCCTGTTCCAGTCTGTTTTTTTGCTCTTCATCCATCTTAAACCAGTAGTTCTCCTATAACCTTTTTAAATTCTTCTTTTTCTTCTACTAATGTTTTATGCGCATTACCTGTCCTTATGTATTTACAACCAAATACATAAGTTGGCACTGTATTTTTAGAATTATATTGTTGGAATATGCTTACTTCGGCTTTTGGAATTCCTGTTTCCTCTATGGAAGTTAAGGTGTTATCCCCTGTATTAAGCTGCCAGTGATATGCAACGATATCATCACTGTATTCGTTTGCTATCTCGTTGAATGTTTGAGATATCCATTTTGATTGTGTGTTTGTTGTTGTTGAAAATAACCTTATGATAGGTTTGTTGTCTTCCTTGCAGATTTCATCGTCTGTTTGGGTAAATGTTTCTATTGCTTCTGTAATTTCAACATCTTCCTGAGTTACCTCTATATCTGATGTTATTTCTGCATCTTCAGAGATTATTTCTGCATCCTGAGGGTTTATTTCTATGCCATCTTTTTTTATGGCTGCACCAGATCTAAGCTGATTTATATAAATCTGAATTGCAGTATTAGACAAATCATTCAATAACATCTGTTCGATTTGTTCTTTTGCTTCATCATAAACTATGTTATTTTCTTGGAAATATTCTCCATTTTTTTCATAGTATTCTTCTATTTGTGAATCCCTTATGTCTATCTTAGAGATAACTATTTCATCCAGTAATTTATTTATGATTAGTTGGTCGTTTATCTGTTTTTTTAACTCTTCTAAATTTGTATTGCTTTGTTTTAACATATCATTAAATTCTTCTTCTGTTTCTGCCTGTTCTTTTATAATAGTTAGTTCTTCTTCTATCTCATCTTCAGTTACTAGAATTTCCTGTTTTTTAGCTTCCTGCAGCAATAATTTTACATTTATCATCTGGTCAAGAAAATCTTCTTTTGTTATGAACATCTTATACTGATCAGGTAATTGATTATATTGTTCCTCTAATTGCTGATTTGTTATTATTTCCCCATTAACTTCTGCAAGAGCTGGTTTTGGGTTTAATGTCTTGAATGCAAAATATAAAATAACAGTCAAGATAGCAATTAAAACTACTATTGTAACTGCTTTTTTGATTGTACTCTTCTTTATCTTTTTAGATTTCTTCTTTTTATTATCTTTATTTGAATTATTTTCGTTCTTTTTTGGCATTTTAATCCCCCATGTATTGAATATTACTTAAAGTAACCTATAAGAACCTCTTTTTAAAATATGAATAATCTATCCTATTTAAAACTTTTGATTTAAGAAGTATTCTATTCACCACCTGTTAGTTTTGATAAACCTTTATATTAATTCACTAGTATAGATGCATTAATGTATGATATTATAGTAGGAAGGAGTGAAAAAGATAAAAGTAAGTATGGAAAAGAGGGAACTATCTTTCTAGGCAAACATTATGTTAAGATGGGACAGACAACTTCTTTGTCTAATCCTATATATATGGATGTTACAAGAAGTCATGTTGTTTTTGTATGTGGAAAACGTGGCTCTGGAAAATCATATACCATGGGCGTAGTAGCAGAAGGAATGAGTGATTTGCCTGATGAGATAAAAAAGAATTTAGCAATTGTCATGCTTGATACAATGGGCATATACTGGACTATGAAGTATCGTAATGATAAGGAAAGTGAATTGTTAAAGGAATGGAAGTTGGAGGGAAAAGAATTAGATGTTAAAATATATACTCCTGCAGGCTATTATCAACAATATAAAGATCAAGGTGTGCCTACTGATGAACCCTTCTCTATAAAACCTTCTGAATTAGATCCTTCTGACTGGTGTATGACTTTTGATATTGACATAAGCAGTTCACAAGGTGTATTGATTGAGAGGATTATTAATGAGTTGAAGGAAAGGGGGGGAAATTATGGTGTTGATGATATTATAAAAACAGTTCATAATGATGAAAGAGGTAAAGAAGAGACTAGGGATGCTGTTGAAAACAGATTTATAGACAGTAAGAGATGGGGATTGTTTGGCAAGGAAGGAACTCCTTTGAAGGATTTAGTTAAAGGTGGACAAGTGACGGTACTTGATGTCAGCTGTTATGCAACAACTCCTGGTACACAAGGACTTAGAGCTTTAGTAATTGGGTTAGTTGCTGAAAAGTTGTTTGTACAGAGGATGATTGCCCGTAAAAATGAAGAGCTACAATCAATAAAAGAAACAACGCATTTTATGGGTGAGAAGGCAGAGGTTAAACAAAAAGAACCTTTAGTGTGGTTGGTTATAGATGAAGCGCATGAGTTTTTGCCAAATGAAGGTGAGACGGTTGCGACACATCCATTAGTTATTCTACTTCGTGAAGGTAGACAACCAGGAATTTCACTAATATTAGCTTCACAACAGCCAGGAAAAATTCATACAGATGTTATGTCACAATCTGATATTGTAATTGCGCATAGAATAACTGCAAAAGTTGATATCGAAGCTTTAGGTATGTTGATGCAGAGTTATATGAGAGAAGGATTAGATAAGCAGTTGAATGTTCTTCCTCGATTAAAAGGTTCTGCAATAGTATTTGATGATACTAACGAAAGGATGTATTCTATGAGGGTTAGACCTAGATTTACATGGCATGGTGGGGAAGCTCCTACTGCTTTGCATAAGGCTAAGAAGGTCTTCGAATTTTAAGAAAATTCGAACCCGATTAAAAATAAAATAGTTTTTGAGTTCTAGAAAAATATTAAAAACAGAGGTTTTTAATCTCATAAAAATCCTTTGTATTTTTAGGACACAAAAAATTGCTTTGCGATTTTTTCGTGCGTTTGGGAATAAGATTCCCAAAAATATATAAACAATTGTCATTTACTATATATTGGAGGTGGTGTAAATGGCATTCTCAAAGTCGTTTCCGAAGACAGTAGATGGAAGTGCATACCCTAAGTGGCAGGAAGTGTTCTTAACAGATGAAGATGAAAGGGAGATTGAAAATAGAGCAAGAGAAGAGAACATCAAGATAATGCAGGAATGCATAGATGATGCTAAAACTTTAATTGAAGAAAAGGGCTTTAAGGGATTTAAAGAAGATATACTGAAAGCAGCTATTCCTTTGTTTGAGAAAAGAGCATCTCATAGCGTATACTGGAAAGAAAGGAAATGCAAGGATAAGTTTGATAGTGTTAATTGATTATTTTTTTCTTTTCTTTGGTTTTTTCTCCAGTTCTGGCATTACAGGAGAGTATGTCATGGATATTATTGATGCTACAAACATTAATGTGAAGAAAAGCATGAATGTAAATCCCCATGTTTTGTTGCCTAATTGTTTGTAAACATATAATGTAGAAACTATAAATCCCACGATAGATGTGGCCATAAAAGATCCTTTTAGCGGAACAACTTTTGAAAGCATATTCAATCACCTCTTTGTTTAATTTTAATTGTTTGACTATTTAAACTTTACTAAGTTAATCTTATCAATATTCTTTTTTGCTTTTGCTATGTCTTTTTCCAGCTTGTTCATGAACTGTTCCATTAGTTTAGCGCAGTTCTGCTTGTCTTCTCCGCATAATAGTTTTCCTTTCTTGCAATTATTGTAGATTTTCTTTAGTTCTTTGTCGTCTTCTATAAGGTGCTGTTTGTATAATTCGAATATGATGCATTTTTCTGGTATTCCACCTTTCTTTTTCTGCTCTTCAACTGTATCTCTTCCTCCTGTAAATGCCCTCATTATTTTTTTTGCTGTAATTTGAGGGTCGTCTGGAAGGTCTATGCAGGATTCTGGCTTTGATTTTGACATTTTTATTGCTCCATCAAGAGAGGGAGTGAATTTGTGGTATAATCCTGCTGGCAAGAAGAATTTCTTGTCTTTCATCTTTCTTGCAACGTCTCTTGTGAGCCTTATATGCGGGTCCTGATCAATACCTACTGGAATTACACCAGGCATTGGCTCTTTTAATTGAGGATATAATATGTCTCCAATTTGAGTTAAGGCTGAAACTATTCTTGGAGGGTCTGCACTTCCATATACTGACCTGAATTCATTTAAAGTGATTCTATTTGAAGCTTCATATGCTAACTTTATTACATCTTTGTTTTCTGACTGGAAATAGAAAATTGTTTTTTTAGGGTCTAAGCCTAAGGCTATATAAGCAGGTATTTGGAACTCCAAAGCATTTTTTCTTGCTTCTTCTAAACTTATTCCTCTTGCTGCTGCTGCTTCCAGGTCTGCTATAAGACAGAAAGTTTTTGCACCGTGTTTTTGGAAATATGATATATTTTCTACAACCATCTTTGTTCCAAAGTGAACTTTTTTTGCAGTAGGCATTATTCCTGATAGAACATAGAATGGTTTTTTTTCTTTCATTGCTTTTAAGACCATTTTTGTGTCTCTTTCTGCAAAAACTACTCCTCTTCTCATTAATCTGTTAGGATCTGGATAATCTTTAAGGTTGAAACTACCTAAACCAAAGTCTTTGATTATTCTTGTATAATCTTCGACTAATTCTGAACCGTATGGATCTATTATTTTTGTCATAGTATGAAGAATTGAAGTTTTAGTATATAAATGTTTAGAAAAGGAAATATTTTTATATAAGTATTGTTAAAGATGTATTATGTTTGAGGGAATTAGAGAACGTCATAGAAAAAATAAATGTGCAAGAGCGCTTAAAAGATTATTAAGAAGACGTAACCTGGCTCTTGATGCCCTACTCCCTACACTATACCACGAGGGGTTTACTGAAGCAGAAATAAGGTTTGCATTAGTGGAGTTAAAAAAAAGGGAAGATCAGTTAGAGAAAGACATAGATAAACTTTTAAGGCCTGGACAGATTGCATATATGATGCGAAGAAGGTAGGAGCTTAGTAACTTTTTCCTACCAATCCTTTCTGAATAATATTTTAAACCAATTAGATATTTTGCTGATAAAAGAAGGATTGCTGCATTTATTCTTTGTGCATAGTTCAGTTAAGCACTCATAATGATCATCACAAGGTTCTTTATTTGGTTTTAATGATTTTATAGTTTTGTCTGTGCTACAGAATTGATTTTCCAATATTGTTCCAATAGCAAAGCATTTTTCATTGAATTCGCAACCATTTATTGCGTTATTAAGGCATTTCTTATCGGAGCAAACATCATTTGTACATGAATTATTGTCAGTACATTCTGTGTCATTTAAACATTCATCTAATGGTATTGTTTGAATTGTATCTGAAGTGTTGGTTGTATCTGTGATGTTAATTATATATGTAGTGTTTATTGTATTGATTGTATTGGTGATATTAGTTGTGTTGGTGATATTAATTGGAAGTTGTTCTGGTAATTTGCAATCATTGTCATTATCCTCTGTACATCTTGATTCTGGACAACATCCATCATCATCCCTGCACCAAAGAATAAGTTTATGCTTACATCTTAAAGGATCTCCATCACATTCATCTATTGTACATGAGTTATTGTTATCACAATCTATATTAGAGGAACAAGTACCTGTTAAACCAGATAAACCTGCAGTAAAACATATTTGAGCACTATCGTTTACAGAACCAGAACCGATAGATATGCTTTGTATTATTATTGTGGATAAATCTGTGAAAGTATATGTACTGCTTTCTTCCATATCTGGAGTGTGTGTACTATCAACCTTGAACTTAACAGATATATCACCAGAATCATTTTTTAAAGAAGAAAATTTTATATCATAATCCTTGCCCTCTACAGTGTGTGTTTGAGTAACTCCCTGATCTATTGTTGTAGTGATATCACAAGCTGCATATATGGCATTGGCAAGAAGAATTGTAATCAGAATTAATATTGCCTCTTTTTTCATTCTATTTGGTTGAATGCTTTAAAGATTCTATATAATTTTTAATTTTTTTAAGCATTACTTGTTTATTTTTTAAGTTATTCTCTATTAATTTTACTATTGCAGAACCTACAATAGCTCCATCTGCTCCTGCTTTGCAGATTGTTTTTACATGTTCTGGTTTTGAGATTCCAAAACCAACACATAGGGGAAGTTTTGTGTTTTTTCTTACTCTTTTAATCAGTTTTAATGTGCCTTCTTTTATGTCCTGCCTTGCACCAGTTACACCTAATCTTGCTACAAGATATATGAATCCTTTACATTTTTTTGAAATTAATTTTAGTCTTTTGTTGTCTGTTAGAGGGCTTACAATAAATACTGTGTCAATGTTATGTTTTCTTGCTGCAATTATTATTTCTTCTGATTCTTCTATAGGCACGTCTGCTGCCAAAACACTTGTTACTCCTGCTAATTTGCAATCATAGAAGAATTTTTTAGTGCCTCTTTGGTAAATGAGGTTATAGTAGACTAATAATCCTATTGGGATGTCTGTGAATTCCCTTACTTTTTTTATAAAATTAAAGCATTTATCTGTGTTCATTCCTTTTTTTAATGATCTTACATCTGCTGATTGTATTGTTGGTCCGTCTGCAATTGGGTCTGAAAAGGGAAATCCTAATTCAAGAATATCTGCTCCTGCTTCTACAATTGTTTTTACTATCTTAAGGCTTGTCTGGTAGTCTGGATCTCCAATTACTACAAATGGAACTAATGCTTTTTCTTTCTTTCTTTTCAATTTATTGAATGTTTTTTTATATGAGTTCATTCTAATTTTTTTATCAGTCCTTTTAGGAATTCTGAATATTCCAATTCCAGCTTTACATCAGGTATTGATTTTTCTATTATTGTACTTTCTTCTTTTTCAAATCCATCTAATTCTTTTTTTACTAATTCCTTTAAAACTTTTTTTTCATTTGCATCAAACATAAGATCACCTCAAAATTTTAATTCCTTTGCGATTGTGTTCATGTCCTTATCTCCTCTTCCGGATAAGTTGATTATTAATATGTCGTCTTTTTTTAGCTTTTTAGCAAGTTTAAGTGCGTGAGCAACTGCATGTGCTGATTCTAGGGCGGGGATTATACCTTCTTCTTCGCTCAATACCTTAAGGGATTCTATTGTTTCTTTGTCTGTTGCAAAAGCATACTCTGCTCTTTTTAAGTCTCTTAAGTTTGAGTGTTCAGGTCCTATTGCACTATAATCCAAGCCTGCTGATATTGAATGTGTGTTATAGATTTGTCCGAATTTGTCCTGCAGGATATAAGTCATTGTTCCGTGAAGTATTCCTATTCTTCCTAGTTTTTTATCTGCAAATCTTGCTGCGTGTTTTCCTGTTTTTATTCCTAGGCCACCTGCCTCTACTCCGATAAGGTTTACACTTTTATCTTTTAGGAAATCTTTGAATATTCCGATAGCATTAGAGCCTCCGCCAACGCATGCAACTATTGCAGATGGAAGTTTTCCTTCTATTTGGAGGATTTGTTTTCTTGTTTCTTTTCCAATTATTGACTGAAAGTGCGCAACTATTTCAGGGTATGGATGTGGGCCTAATACGCTGCCTAACAAATAATGTGTTGTTTCTACGTTTGCAGTCCAGTCTCTTAAAGCATCATTAATAGCGTCTTTTAGGGTTTTTCCTCCAGTATCTACTGGATTTACTTTTGAGCCTAGAAGTTTCATTCTGAAAACATTTAGCTTTTGCCTTTCAATATCTATTGAACCCATGTAAACTTCACATTCTAAATTAAGCTTTGCTGCTGCTGTTGCAGTTGCAACTCCGTGCTGGCCTGCTCCTGTTTCTGCTATTATTCTTTTCTTTCCCATGTATTTTGCCAATAAGGCTTGGCCTAATGCATTGTTTATTTTATGAGCTCCAGTATGCGCCAGGTCTTCTCTCTTTAAGTATATTTTACAACCTAATTTTTTACTTAAGCTATCGCAGAATGTTAATGGTGTTGGCCTACCTACATAGTTTTTTAGAAGGTCATTTAGCTCATTGTTGAATTTTTTATTATTCTTATATTTATTGAAAGCTTTTTCAAGTTCTTCAACAGCAGGCATTAATGTTTCAGGAACATACATACCGCCGTATTTTCCAAATCTTCCTTTGCTTTTCATTTTTTTGCTCTGTGGATGAATAATCCCAGTTTTTTATAGTCTTTTTGAAAAACCTTTGGTTTTTCTAAACCGTTTGAAAACTTTGTTTTCAAAAGCTTATTTCTTGGTTTTGATTTAACTCCAGAGTTTGTGTCAACAGCATAAGGCTTTACTTTTTTTATTGCTTCTAACACATTGTCTGGATTTAAACCTCCAGCTAAAAATACTTTTTTGTTTACTGATTTAACTATTTTTCTACTTATGTCCCAGTTATGAACTTTGCCGGTTCCGCCTTTTCTTTTTCCAGACTTTGTGTCAAGCAGTATAAAATCAACATATTTTTCATATTTTTTTGCTTCCCCTATGGAATTTTCATCTATTACTGAGATTGATTTTGTGAGTTTTATTTTTGGAAGTTTTATTCTTATTTTTCCTATTTCTTCTAATGAAATATCATTATGAAGCTGTATGATTGATGGTTTTATTTCTTTTGCTATTTCTATTATTGGCTTTGCTTTTTTTAAGTATGTTACAAAGACCGGTTCTACTTCTAAAGGCAGCTTTCTTATGATATCTTTTGCTTGTTTTCTTGTGACTTTGTCTTCTGCAAAATCTATCTCTACAAGGAATCCTAAATAGTTAGCTCCTAAGATAGATGCTTTTAATGCATCTTCTTCGTTTGTTATTCCGCAGATTTTTACTTTAGTTTTCATTTCATCAACCCATTTATTTTCTTGTCTAGGTCTTTTTCTTTTAAGATTGATGTTCCTACTAAGATGGCATTTACTTTACCTTTCACTTTAGTTACGTCTTGTTTTGTGTTTATTCCACTTTCGCTTACTATAATTTTGTCTTTTGGAAGTTTAGAAATTATGTTTAAAGTTGTGTTTAAGTCTATCTTTAATGTGTCTAGGTTTCTGTTGTTTATTCCGATTATTTCTACATTATTTGGAAGTTTTTTAAGCTCTTTTTCGTGGTGAATTTCTACTAGGCAATCCATGCTGTATTTTTTTGCTATTTCAATGAATTTTTTTATTTTGTTTTTTGTTAAGATTCTTGCTATAAACAGGATTGCGTCTGCATTGTAAAATCTTGCCTCATAAATTTGGTATTCATCGATTATGAAGTCTTTTCTTAACAATGGCTTTTTGGTTATTTTTCTTACACTAGTTAAACATGTTGGACCCATGAAGAAGAATTTTTTATCTGTTAATACTGAGATTGCTTTTACATTATTGTTATTTTGGTAAGTTTTTGCTGTTTCTTCAAGGCTGAAATTCTGGTTTATTATTCCTTTTGATGGTGAGCCTTTTTTTATTTCTGCTATTAAGCTGAATCCTTTGCTAATTGCTTCTTTAAAGTTTCTGTCTGATTGTTTTAATTGAGATTTAAATCTAGTTAAAGGCAATCTTTTTTTCCTTCTTTTTACTTCTTCTTCCTTGTTTTTTATAATTTTATCTAGTATCATGTTCCTAATCCTCAGAATAGTATAGAGGACTTATTTACTAGTCCAATCTTTCAAGTTATTAAGCTTTTCTAAAGCTTTGCCAGAATCAATAGAATCTTTGGCCATATCTATGCCGTCTTGTATGTTATCTGCTTTGCCTGCTACATAGATAGCAGCACCTGCATTTAATAGAACAATATCTCTTTTTGGACCTTTTTCTTTTCCGCTTAGAATATCTAGGGTAATTTTAGCGTTATCTTCTGGTGAGCCGCCTTTTATATCTTTTAATTCTGCTAATTTAATTCCAAAGTCAGTTGGCTTTATCTCATATGTTGTTACATGGCCGTCTTTGTATTCTGCCACTTTTGTTGGAGCTTCAAGTGTAATTTCATCTAAACCATTCCCATGGATGACCATTGCATGTTTGCAACCTAGTTTTCCAAGGACTTCTGCTAATGGTTCTACTAATTCTTCTTTGAAAACTCCCATTAATTCATAAGGCGCTTCTGCTGGATTTGTTAATGGACCTAAAATGTTGAAGATTGTTCTTACTGCAAGCTCTTTTCTAGGGCCTATTGCATATTTCATCGCTGAATGGAACTTAGGGGCAAACATATAGCCAATGCCCACTTCATTTATGCATTGCTCTACTTTTTTTGGCTCTAATTCTATATTGATTCCTAAAGCTTTTAGAACGTCTGCTGAGCCTGACTTGCTTGATACACTTTTGTTGCCATGTTTTGCAACTGGGATTCCTGCGCCTGCTGTTACAAATGCAGCTACTGTTGAAATATTAAAAGTTCCTGATTTATCTCCACCTGTGCCTACAACATCTATCAGATGTTTATGGTCTTTTGGCTTTATTCTTGAAGCTTTTTCCCTCATAACTTTGGCACATGCTGTTATTTCATCTATTGTTTCCCCTTTAAGCCTTAAAGCTATTAAGAAACCAGCTATCTGAGCATCTGTTGCTTTGCCAGACATTATTTCATTCATTACAGCTGTAGCTTCTTTTAATGTTAAATCCTGTTTTTCAATTAATTTAGAAACAGCTTCCTTAATCATTTTTTCCCTACCAGCTTAATCAGATTTTCAATTATCTTTCCACCTGCTGGAGTTAAAATTGATTCTGGGTGAAATTGAACGCCTATGATTGGAAATTCTTTATGACGTACAGCCATGATAAGATCTCTCTTAAGGCTTCTTGCTGATATTTCAAGGCAGTAAGGTATGTCATAGCCTACTAAGCTGTGATATCTCCCTGCCTGGAATGGATTTTCTATTCCTTTAAAGATTCCTAAGTTATCGTGAGTTATTTTTGAAGGCTTGCCATGAATTGTTTCTACTGCTTTGTCTATCCTTCCTTCGAAAACTTCTATAATGCACTGATGACCAAGGCAAACTCCAAAGATAGGTATTTTTTCATGATATTTTTCAATTATTTCTTTTGAAATTCCTGCTTTTTTTGGTGTTCCTGGTCCAGGAGATACTACAATTAAATTTGGCTTGAATTTTTTTATTGCTGCATCTATTATTTTTATCTCCATATTACTTCTGTAAACCAGAACTTCACAATTTCTTTTTTCAAACTCATCTACTAAATTGTAAGTAAATGAATCTAGATTGTCTATGAATAGGACTTTCACTTCAAACCACCTGCCAGTTTGATTGCTTTTAAGCATGCTTTTGCTTTTTTCTCTGTTTCAAGATATTCATTTTTTGGAATTGAATCATAAACTATACCTGCTCCTGCTCTGATGTATGCTTTATTGTTCTTTAGGAACATACTTCTTATTACAATTGTTGTGTCCATATCTCCGTCAGGAGTTATGTATCCTACTGCTCCACCATAAAAACCTCTTTTGGTTTTTTCATGCTGCCTGATGAGTTTCATTGCCTCTACTTTTGGAGCTCCTGTTAATGTGCCCATATTCATTGTTGCAAGATAAGCATGCAATGCATCCAGGCCTTTTTTTAATTTACCTCGTACATTAGATACTAAATGCTGAACATGAGAATATTTTTCTACTATAAAAGGCTCATCACAATACCTTGTTCCTGTCTCTGAAACTTTTGCTACATCGTTTCTTGCCAGGTCAATTAACATGGTATGCTCTGCAAGCTCTTTTTGGTCAATTTTAAGTTCTGTTTCATATCTTGAATCTAAATCGGGGTCTATTTTTTCGTTGATTAATCCTCTTGGTTTTGTGCCTGCTATTGGCCTAATCTCTACTGTTTTTTCTTCTTCTCCCTGAACTCTTAGTGACATTTCGGGAGATGCGCCTAAAAGGATTCCATTTGATTGGTTTATGTAGAACATGTATGGAGATGGGTTAAGTTCTCTTAATTTTTGATATATATCAAGAGGTTCTGCATTATAATCTGCAATTAGTGTTCTTGAAGGAACAACCTGGAATATATCTCCTTGAAGAATATGTGTTTTCATTGTTCCTACAATGTCTTCATATTCTTCTCTTTTTGTGTCTGTTTCTATTTCTTGTTTTTTTAGTTTGAATTTCTTTGGTTTTGGAAGTTTTTTTATTAATGCCTTTTCATATGATGTTATTTTTTTAATGCATTCGTTATATATTTCGTTTCTTTTGTTATCTGTAATTAATGCATTTGCTATGAGGTATGTTTTTCCTTTTTTATGATCTGTTAAGAATAAATTGTCCAGGAAATATAATTCATAGTCTGGATTTTGAAGTGGGTCTTCAGTTGTTTCAGGTAAATCTTCAAACTGATCAATAAAATCATAAGAGATTGAGCCGAAAAGTCCACAGTAAGGTATTACTGGCTTTTCTGTTGGGCTGAATTTAAATGCTATTGTCCTTATGATATCAATATGGGTTTTTAGCTTTAATCTTTCATCTTCTGATACGTTTTTTCTTTTTGGAATTAGTTTTCCTTTTAAGATATCTTGTTTAAGGGTTAATTTATCGCAGAAATCTAAATCTTTCTTTATTAGTTTTAGGATTTTTTTTCCTAATGGATTTAATGCTTTGATCTCGAAATCTTCTTTTGAACCTGTTAATTTTAAGCATGGGGAAATGGAACCAAGGCTTAGTTCTCCGTATTTAGCTACTATATCAGCTGATTCTAATAAAAGGGAGTGTTTTTTCCTTCCATAATCTGAAAGCTTAGCAAAGAACTCTATAGAGTTTATAGGGCCATCTATTACTTTGTAAACAGGTATAATCTGGCCTAATTTCGCTTTTTTTATCTTATCTAAGTATTCTTCCAATAAGTCCACCCCTGGTTAATAGCTGTTTGTGATGGGTAAGATTATATAAATCTTTTTCTTTAGTTAGAGGGAGTGAAAAATGAATACGGTTGAATATGGCTTTAATTTGGTTTTTAATGGTTATTATGGCTTTTTTTATTGAAATGAGGTTTAATTGCGGCTTTCTTTTAAATATGAGGTTTATTAGGGGTTTAATGTATTTGGGGGTTTTTATTGTTTTAGGAGGTGAGTGGTGATTTTTGGATAAAAGTGCCTCTTAATCATTTCAATTAAATTTATATAGAACCTAGTTTTTAATTTTGTTATGAAGCATACTTTGAAAGTAACTTTAATCCTGATTTTTCTTTTCTTTATGTCACAAGTAATTGGTCTATTGATTACTAATGCTTATATAGACCATGAAGCTACTTTAGAAAGTGGTGAAGTTACGTTTGTTGAGCTGCCTTATGAGATAGAACGGCCTCCTGTTGAAGAGAAGAGTTCTTTTGTGTTTATTCTTGTTGCTGTTTTAATTGGAACGTTATTAGTGTTGTTGTTGATTAAATTTAAAAGAACATTTTTGTGGAAGGTATGGTTTTTTTTTAGCTGTTGTTGCTACATTATCAATTGCGTTTTCTGCTTTTATGAATGCATATATTGCTTTATTTTTAAGTTTAGTCTTAGCAGGATATAAAATCTTTAAGCCAAATATGATAATACATAATATTACAGAAGTTTTTATTTATGGTGGGTTGGCAGCTATATTTGTTCCTATAATGAATCTGTTTGCAGTTATTATGCTGCTTATATTAATTTCTGTTTATGATTTTATTGCTGTGTTTAAGATAAAGCATATGGTAACTATGGCTAAGTTTCAGACAAAAGCAAAAGTGTTTGCAGGATTACTTATTCCTTATGGAAAAGAGAAAGGTGGGAAATTGAAAAAGGGCGGGAAAGGAGTTAAGGTTAAGAGTGTAGTAAGAACAGCTATTTTAGGAGGAGGGGATATAGGATTTCCTTTGTTGTTTGCAGGAGTTGTAATGAAAGGGATGATACTTACAGATGGTTTTTTGATTGGATTTTTAAAAACTCTAATAATTCCTATAGTTGTGAGTGTTGCTTTGTTTTTATTATTTGTAAAAGGTAAGAAAGACAAGTTTTATCCTGCAATGCCTTTTTTAACAGCAGGATGCTTTATTGGTTATGCAATTTTGTTCTTGGTTAATCTTCTCTAAGAATATCTTTTAACATTTCATTGCTATTTAGAATATCTTTATTTGATTGTTCTTCTGCTGTTGGTTGATTACTTTCTTCAGTTGTTTCTGGTTGTTCTTGAGGTGTTTCTTGTTGAATGGTATCTGTTTCTTCTTCTACTATTTGTGGGTTAATATCTTCTATAACTTGTGATGTTTCTGCTTCTTCTGTTTCTATTATTTCAAGCTGTTCTTCTTCAAGCGTTTCTTGTTGTTCTGGTTGCGTTTCCTGAATGTCGTCTGTTTTTACTAACTCTGGTTGTTCTTCTATTATTTCAGATTGTTCTTCTATCTCTTGTTGAGGTTCTTCTATTGTCTCCTGAGGAGTTTCCTCTGATTTTTCTTCCCTCACTTCAATCTTTCTCCCTGCTGTTAATGCCTGCAAGGTTCTTTGACCCTGATCAACAGAATATGACAATGGGTTTATGACCATTCCGTCTTTTGCTGCTATTGTTTGTACTCCAGTTGCTTTTTGTATCTCTCTTATTTGATACATTGGATCTGATTTTACTATATCTATTCCAAAATGCTGGATAATAGCTAATCTTGGAGATACTTCTTTAATTATCTTTATTGCATCTTCGATGCATAGATTATTTTTTGCATCTTCTTTTTTTATGTAAGGAACATTAAGGATTAAAATATTTGAATTTTTGTATTCTTCGATAAGTTCTGGGAAATATTTTGTATCTGATGAATATGCTAATGTGAAATATGGGGTGAAGAATTTAAAGCCTATTGCTTGCTCTGAATGTTTTGTTTTTAATGCTAAAACTTCTACTTCGTTTATTCCAACTCTTTGTCCTGCCTCTAATACTATAAAACGTTCAAGAAAATCTCTATAATATGGTGTTAAAGGTGTTTTTTGTTCTTCAATTGGGTTGATTGTTGTTTTGTTTGCAACCAAAACTCCTTTTTTATCGAATCCTGAATATGTCATTGCATCTATGACTGCATTTATATCATTAGAATGATTCAAATGTGAATGAGATACAAGTAAAGCGGTGGTGGCTCTTAGGTTAATTTGGTTTTGAGCTGCGTTTTTTAAAGAGTTTGGGCCAGGATCTATATGAAATTGGTTTTCATCAACCTGAAGAACTATGCCACCTGAAGAAAGGATGTTTCTGCCTACTACAAAAGAGCCTTGTCCTGTTCCTAAGAATGTAATTGATGCCTGAATCTTAATCCCCCATAACAGGGTATTCATCTTAGTTAATAAATTTTTCGTAGTGTTTATTTTTTGATTGTATATTACATATTTAATAAGTACGAATTAACCGTAATATTTATATAGGGATACATATATTATAAGTAATAATTGGCTAATAATAGCAAGAAAAAGGATTTTAGTAGAGAAATTGATAGTTCTAAGATTCAGGATTTTTCAAATAAATTCGTTCATTTTTTAGAAAAAGAATATGGATTGGGGAAGGATGAAATTAGTAATATTATGTCGAAAGCAGAGAAAAAATCTGCAAAAGAGATAAGAATACCTGTTTCTATATTTGACAATAAAGAATTGAGCATACTAGAGACTATTTGCAAATATTTAAAAGAAGAATTAATGCTTAATTTTCATAAAATTGCACTATCATTAAACCGAAATGATAGAACAATTTGGGCTACATATAATAATTCTCTAAAGAAAAGAAAAAAGAAATTGGTTGTTGGAAAATCTGAGATTTCTATTCCTCTTTCCTTGCTTAAGAACAGAAAATTTACTGCATATGAGCTTATTGTTCTTCACCTTAAAGATAGTTGTAAGTTGAACTATCATCAGATGGGTATTTTGTTAAGAAGAGATGAAAGGAATATTTGGACTACATATCAAAAGGCTAGAAAAAAGAATGTTAAGTAGAAGAAAAATTATGGATAGAGAAGGGTTTAATGTAGGTAGGAAAATGAAAAAAATCGAGGGGTCTCCACACCCTAAAGGGTGTGGTATCCCTACTCTGATTTTTAAACCTGAGAGAAAGGCTCATCTACGGACTAAAGTCCGTAGTATTCGCCAAATCTCTCAAATGAAAAGAAATCTGCCTATAATAATGTTGATACTTGCTTTATCTATGATTACATTATTCCTTATGCAACCAACTCAGACAGGGTTTACTACAATAACTCATAAATTTAATTATACAGACAAGGTTAGTTTGGTTGTTGATGATAATTATGAATATACCTGGGTTATGAGTAATCCAGGCATATTGAAATCTATTGGATTAAAGGGTAGTGTAAGTGAAACAGGTTCTGCTAAGGTTTATTTAGAACATGATGGTGAATCTTACCTTATATTTGACAGTTCAAGATTAAGTGAAGGTATTGGTAAAGTTAGTGGGTTGGTTATTAGTAATGTTACAGATAATTATGATCCAATAAGCTCATTAGATAAACAAATAGTAATAGATGTTAAAGGAATTAGTTCTAATGATGTTGGAGATGTACTTGAGTTTGATGTTAGTAGTTCATTTAATTTTGATGTTGATTATAGTAAATTATGCACTAAATTTGAAGTTAATTCAGAGATAGTTGAATGTTATGGTAGTTCTGATTGTTGCGCTTTGATTGGTATGGATAGTTCTGGAAATTGGAATTCAAGCTTTTATCTAAGTTATGAGAGGTATGGTTCTTCTCTTGAGAATGTTGTTTCTGCTCAGGTGATATATGCTGATTATTCTCTTTTAATTGAGAATCCTTATTCAGATATTGTTTATTCTGATGTTTCTTCTTTGGAAGCTTTATTCTATGAGGCAAGAATTGAGTTTGAGGATGTTTGTGTAGATAGTTGTTTATTGCCTGGATTTAATTCAACGTTGTATAAACTGGTGTTTGTTGTTTCTAATGCCAGTTTGAGAATTGATGATGTTGAATATTCTATTGAAGAAGAGATTGTTGTTAGTGATAATATTCCGTTGTTTGTTGAAAATATGAGTAATATCACTGTGTATAAGAATTCAGAGTTTGTTGTTAATTTATCTTCTTACTTTACTGATGATGATGGAGATGAATTGGTTTATAGTGTTTATGAGGTTGATAATGTCAGTATAATTATTGATAAGAATATTGCTAAGATAGTTCCTGCTTATAACTTTACTGGCAAAAGATATACTTACTTTACAACCTCAGATGGATATTATAATATGACTTCTAATGCGTTTAGAATTGAAGTTATTGAAAGACCTTTAGGAATTGGGGATGTTAATATTTCTTCATCTTTGGTTAAACCTACTGTTGTTATTAATCGACCTGTTCGGTGGGTTAAGTTTGTGAATGTAACTGACTCTGTTGTTAATCTTTCAGTTAATATCTCGTCTTATGCTTTGAATGTTTCGGTGAGAGATATTGTTAATAATAAGGTTGTTGATGAAGATAGGCTTAAGGTTAATGATAGTGGAGTTATTAAGAATGCTTCTGAATATAGAGCTGAGAAGAGAATTTCTCAGATTGATAAGATTGAAGATAAACTTACTCAGAAGAAAATCGGTGTGATTAGGAAAGATCCTACTGCTATGGGCGAAGTTAGTTCTATTAATAGGGAATTGAGAGATTTACAAAATGAAAAGAATAAGTTAACTGGTTATGTTGTTGCTGGTAAAGAAAGTAAAGGGATAATTACCAGGTTCTTTGAGTGGTTGTTCAATGTAGATATTAGGCAGGATGAGACTTCGTCTCATCTTGGAACCTCCCCACTAGCGCAGTCACAAACAGGTGACCCTCCCCTAACAGGTTATGTAGTTATGGAAGAACAGGACGAGGATGCAACTGTGGAGACGAATATTACTAATGAAACAACTGATAATAAGAATATTAATGTTAGTTTGAATATTACTTCAAATGTAACTTCTGTTATTATTGAAGACATTGTTTCTTCAATTGAAGTAGAATATTATACAGAAGGACCTATAGCTGAAGAAGAGGATATTTCTTCTGGTAAAAGGATTGTTGTGTCGTCTGATGTTCATTATACTGATATATTAGCTTATACTTATCTTGATGATGTTTCTGAATCTTCCATTAGCCTTTATTGGATTGTTAATGGAAGTAGGAGATTAGTTGATGTTAGTTATTATGATGAGAATGAGAATGGTCTGATTGATTATATAGAATGGATAGTTCCTTCGCTTTCTAATCAGACGTATGAAGTTATTATTGAAATTTCAGACGCAGAGCATTTAGATTTTTCAAAGAACTTCATTGCTGATATTTATGGTTATGTTTCTGCTCAGGATGATAACTGGACAAGTGTTTCAGATGGGGAATATGTAAGAGTTACATTTGAAACTGCCTTAGATAATACCAGAGATATTACTGTTTATGCGAGAGCAGCTGAATCTGCTACTATTGAAGTTTATATTGAGGATAGTGATGAGGTTATAACGACATTTGAAAATATCCTTTCAGAGAATATATATAAGGTTTATTTAACAGATCTGGAAGAAGGTCAAAGTTATTCAACATTTGATTTAAAGGTACTGAATAATCCTGTAGAGTTTGATTATATTGTTGACCCTTTAGGAACTGCTATTACTAATTGTACTGGATTACAGGATATTAATGATAGTTTATCTGGAACATATTATCTTGCTAGAGATATTGATTGTACAAATACCAGTAATTGGAATAGTGGTTCTGGTTTTGGTCCTATTGGTAATTCAGATACAAAATTCACAGGAGTATTTAATGGACAAAATTATTCAATAGTTGGATTGTATATAGATAGAAGTAGCACTTCATATATTGGATTGTTTGGTTATGCTGAATACGCTACTATTGGTAATTTAACTTTAGTTAATGCAGATATAACCTGCAGTGGTTATTGCGGAACATTAGCTGGAATGACTCGTGGAACAAATATTTCAAACGTCAGAGCAATGGGAAATGTAACTGGTAGTTCTTCTTATGTTGGAGGATTAATTGGACAGGCAGGAGATTCTGGTTATATTGAAGATATTAGTAATGTTTCTGCAATAGTTGATGTTACTGGATCTTCAGGTTATCTTGGAGGATTAATTGGTTATGCTTATGGTTCTGATGCCTGGAATTTAGTAGACAGTTTTGCAATGGGAGATGTTAATTCAACTGGGTCTTCAGGTTATGTTGGAGGATTGATTGGTTCTGCTTATTATGCCCCTAATATAACAAGATGTTATGCAACAGGAAATGTTTATGGTAATCCTTCTGGTGATTCTTCTGTTGGAGGCTTGGTAGGGTATTATTATGATGGAGGATATGGCCTTACAATTAATAATTCCTATGCAACAGGCAATGTTACTGGATATTATAATGTTGGGGGGTTAGTTGGAGATAATGAATATGCAAATATTTACAATTCTTATGCAGCAGGAAATGTTACTGGTTATGATTATGTTGGGGGGTTGGTTGGTTATAATTATGGAGACATTAATTCTTCTTATGCAGCAGGAGATATTACTTATTCAATGTCTTATGGGGCATGCATTGTAGGATATAATTATGGAATTATAACTAATACATATTACAGTGATGCTTGTAATTTAGGTTCGTGTGTGGGTTATGAAAGTGGAACAACAGTCAGTTGTAGTTCAGAAACAGATTCTAGTTTCTATTATTATTCTATGGCGAATGTTTATAATAGTATGTATGGTACTTGGAGTATTAATGATTGTAGTTCAATTGTTAATACATGGTGTGATAGTAGTTCTGACTCTCCAACAAGTGATTACCCGTCCCTTTATTATCAATATAATAAAACTCCTGAAATGTATATCGCTGCTCCTTTAAATGGAACAAATTATGTTGGGAGTTTTAATGCAGACTTGAAGGTTTTTGATTTCGGATGGTTAACAGGTTATGGTTCAGGCTCTTGTACTATATCTGTTGATGATGGTGGAAGTCAAACTATGTCCCTTGCATCAAATAGAAACAACCAATATTATGAGTATAATTATACTTTGTCTGGTTTGTCGGACGGAGCCCATAATGTATCTTTTACATGTAATGATTATAATTCTAATCCATATAGTACAAATACGGTTGAGTTTAATTATAGTAAAATAACCACCATTACCGATTGTGCTGGTCTTCAGGCTATGAATGAAAACCTAAGTTATAACTATAGTTTGATAAATGATATTGATTGTTCTAACACAAGTGTAGGTGGTCATGCACTTAATAATGTGGGGAAAGGCTTTAATCCTATTGGTGATGGCTCAACACCATTTACAGGAAATTTCAACGGAAACAATTATACAATCAGTAACTTATTCATCAATAGAAGCTCTACAGATTATATTGGTTTATTTGGTTATGTTAATTCTGGAAGCACAATCTATGATGTGGGTCTTACTAATGTTAATGTAACAGGAGCTAATTATGTAGGTGGTTTAGCTGGAGATTTTTATGGCATAATAAATAGGTCATATGCAACAGGAAATATATATGCCTCTTTTAGCTTTTATATAGGGGGTCTTGTTGGAAATTTAGATGGTAGAATTTCAAATTCTTACTGTGATTGTAATATCAGTTCATCCTCTTCTTATGTAGGTGGTTTAGCAGGATTTACAAACGGGGGTGAAATAATTAATTCTTATTTTACAGGTAATGCAGAGGGAGCAGGTGGTTTTTACGTTGGAGGAATTGTAGGTTATCACTTAAGTACTATCACAAACTCATTCTCTACAGGAAATACTAGTGGAAACATATATGTAGGGGGCATAGTAGGTGGAAATTTCGGAACAATCACTAACTCTTACTGGAACAATCATTCTGGAAATCCGAGTGGTTGTACTGGAGAGGATTATGGTTCAACTGATTGTATAAATATTACTAATGATGTAGCATACTTCCAGGGAGATGTTCATCCTGTAAATGAACCAATGGCTTCATGGGACTTCCCTGATGTCTGGGAAGAAAGGGCAGGTAATCTTCCAGTTTTAACATGGGAAGGCGTTGGAACAAGTTTGGGTGGTCCAGCATTCTCTAGCAGCAAAACAAATGCTACTTCAACTACACCTTTGAATGGTACAGGAGTTCAATTAAACATAACGATAATTGATCCTTCTAATGTCAGTTTCTATAGATTAACAACTAATGATACATCGGATGGAAGCTGGTCTAATGAGAGCATCTTAGATGGAAACGATAATGGAAATTTAATTGCAATCTTTAACTATACAATAACTAATTTCCCAAAAATAGGTGGAGTATTAGGATGGAAGGTTTGGGCTAATGATACTGATGGAAATGTTACTGAAAGCAGCATATATACTTTAACTGTAAGGTCAAGCTGCGGAACTTTAGGTGATGCTGATACTACATATGTTTTACTAAACGATATTTCTGCTATAGGAAACTGCTTTACAATAGAAGCAAATAATGTTACTTTGGATTTTGCAGGTTATGATATAACAGGAGACAATACAGGTTATGGTATCTATGTTGAGGACTCTAATGATACTACAATACAAGATGGAGGGATTTATAGTTTTAATTATGGGATTGCATTGAATGCTAACAAAGATAATAATATAACAAATATGGCTCTTAATTCAAATGATGATGGAATCTATATTGTTTCAAGCTCAAGCAATACACTTATAGACAACATCATAAATTCAAATAGTCAGAGTGGAATTTTAGTTAATGGAAATAATAATACTTTAACAAACAACACTATAAATTCAAATAGCCAGTATGGAATTTCGATTAGTGGAAATAATAATACTTTAACAAACAACAACCTATGGAACTGCTCAACTGGAGGAAGTTATTCTTGTGTTTATGTAGTGGGAGATTCTAATACATTCACAAACAATAAAATAAATCTAAGTGCGCAAAAAGGAATTTGGGTTGATGGAGATCATAATGCATTTAGTAATACTAATTTAACAAACATAACAGGAGTTTCTATTCATATTGAAGATAATGAAATAAATAATACTTTTGTTAGTTTTACTTATAACAATGAAACAGTTGATTCTGGCGGTCAATTAATCAGGCAATGGAATTATGGAGCTTATGTTAATGATACTATCGGAAATCCTATTCCAGGAGCAAATATCAATATATATAATGTTTCAGGCAATTTAGAGTTCAGTATATTAACAGGTGCAAATGGTTATACGCCTGTTCAAAGATTAATAGAATACATAAATGATGGTGGAACTGTAACATATTTCAATAACCATACTATAAACACTACGCAAACACCCGTAATTACACATAGCTATAATTTAACAACTGAAAATAATATTTGGAAAGATGTATTTACACATAATTCATTAAATGGTTGCGGGACATTAAACTTAAACAGTACGACTTATACTTTGCAAAATGATGTAACTGGAATATCTGGAACATGCTTTACAATAGCAGCAAACAACATAACTCTTGATTTAAATGGGTATAATATAACCGGAGATGATTCTGGAACAGATTATGGTGTTTATGTAGAGGATTATAATGATACAATAATAGAAAATGGAGAAATTTATGGTTTTTACTATGGAATTTATTTGAAGGATAATAATAACCATACCATCAAGAGTATTACTTCAAATTCAAATACTGGAAGCGGAATCTACCTTCAGACAAGCTTAAATAATACAATAACAGATTGTATACTAAATAACAACACCAATTATGGAATCTATCTTGCCCTTTATTCGAATAATAATCAAATAAGAAACAATACTGCAAATTTAAATGATAGGGGAATCTATCTTTCGAGAGGCTCAAACAACACAATAATAAATAATACAGCAAATTCAAATGATGAATATGGAATTATTCTTTTGACAAGTTCAAAGAATAATCAAATACGAAACAATACTGCAAGTTTAAATAAAAAATATGGAATTTATTTTTTATCTAGTATATATAATAATATTACAAACAATAATGTAGAAAGAAATACAGAAGATGGAATCGTTTTGTGGTCATCTAATTGGAATAATATAACTGGAAATATTATAAATAAGAATGGTAATAAGTCAGGGGATCTGCAGGATGGAATTGTTCTAGATACTAGTGATTATATTATAGTAGATGGGAATGTGATATCAGACAATTATGATGATGGAATAAATATTAAATGGTCGTCTAATAATAATATAATTTCAAATAATAATATTACAGGAAATATAGATAGAGGAATAATAATTCAAGAGAGTACATATCTAAATAGGATTTTAAATAATAGAATAATTAATAATTCTGATAAAGGAATTAGGATAGAGGGTACTTCACGGCGAAATATAATAGAAAATAATGATATCATCAATAATTCAGACGATGGAATTAGTATTAGCACAGATAGTAATGATGATAATAATATTACTGGAAACTTTATTGATAATAATGGTGCAGATGGAATTGCCTGTGATGGGGGGGATGATAACAGGTTCATAAATAATACGATAACAAACAGCACAGATGATGGTTTGGAGTTGGACAATGGTGCAACACGTAATGTTGTGATGAATAACACTTTAAGTTATAATAAAGGAGATGGGCTGCATATTCAAGCTAGTTCTATAAGAAATACTATCCAAGATAATACAATAGAAAAGAATCGTGATGAAGGAATGCAAATTGAAGGTAGCTCTTCTTATAATATTATTACTGGGAATTTAGTTTATAGTAATTGGGATCATGGAATTAAAATTATTACCAGCTCTATTAATAATACACTTAGGAATAATACTGTAAATAACAGCGGTTGGAATTTAGGAGCAGGCAAGAATGGAGATGGAATATTAATAGAAACTGATTATAATAGAATTTTTAATAATACCATAAGTTGGGGTGTGGATGATGGTATTAAGCTAGAAAATGCTCAATATAATTTGATTGTGGACAATATAATAGAAAATAATGAGGACAAAGCAATACATCTTATAACAAGTTCAGATAATAATGCTACAAATAATTATGCTTATTTCAACAGTCATGGTTATGTGCTGCAGGATGTTTCAGTAAACAATACTTTTGTGAATAATTCTGCAGTTAATAATTCTCAGCAGGGTTTCTATGTGCGTTCAGCTCTGGATATAAATAATTCCTTTAACAATTCATATGCCTGTTGTAATTATGGAGAGTATGATATCTGGGATAAAGATTCTAGTGTATTTACAAACCCAACATGCAATAATGCGAGTTTTGGTGGATGTACTAATACATGTGCAGTTAATTGTACAGGTGGTTGTGAATATGAAATTAACAGCTCAATTGTTTTGAGCAATAATTCAAACTGCCAGACTGGTGCTTATATAATCACTGCAGATGATGTTGTCTTTGACTGCGGCAATTATTCTATAAGGGGGCAGCATAGTGACCATGTAGGAATATTAGTAGATGGAAAAACAAATGTTACAGTTAAAAATTGTTATATATCTCACTTTGAAAAAGGCATTTACTTCAATAACACAAACAACTCTCAAATTATAAATACTACATTGAGAGTAAACAGAAAAGGATTTAGATTTAGGAATGGTTCTAGTAATTCAGCTATAAATAATACGATAAGTGAGAATGATGATGGTATTGAACTTGAATATAGCTCAAACAACCTTATTTCACATAATATTATAGATTCTAATGATGGTGAAGGTATTCAAGTTGAATTGTCTTCAAGCAATAATGTGTTTATTAACAATACCATAACTAATAGTGGGGATAAGGGAATTAAGTTTGAGACAAATTCTATTAACAATACAGTAAAGGATAATAATATTTCAGGTAATGGTCAGGATGTTTTAATTGATGGTAATTCCCTTAGCCAGGTTAATCTTACTAATATTTACTTTGAAATTAGAAATACAGATTATGGAGATCTTGTATGGATAAACCCAATAAACCTTACTCATGCAAATTTGAGCAAAGTAATTACCTTTGCCCATAATTTAATATCTGTGGATTCATCTGCAGTTTCTGGATTGAATGCAAGCGCAAACCTTACATTCTATGATACAGATGTTCTTGGTTTTGATATTGATAGACATCCTCTTCTTGATGGTGAAATATGTCCTGCTTCAATATGTACTGAATTGGTTGATAATGATACCTATGTATTCCGTGTAACTCATTTCACAAATTATAGTGTAGGTGGAAGTGCAAGCAGCAGATATTGTGGAGATGGAACTTGTGACCAAGTAGAGCATTGTGGAAATTGTGCATCTGATTGTGGATGTTCTACTGGTTATAGTTGCTCTATTGATGTATGTGTGCCTGCAGGAACTTTCTCCTCTCCAGGTGCGCCTCTTCCTGTATTTGTTCCTCCTGCACCTAAAGCTCCAACAAGGAGTACAATCCCTTGCTTTGAAGTTACATATGGGGTAAGTGAAAATGTTAGTGTAAAGGATATTAGTATTGATGAAATGCTCATACCTTCTGGTTATTCACAGGTAATAGAACCGTTTGGAATTAATTGTAATGGAGAAAGTATTGATTTTACGATAAGTGTTCCTGAGAATTATGTGAATATTACATTATTAGAGTGTGATGGAGATAGTTGTTCTCCTGCTACCTTAACTGAAACAACTAAACTTGAATGTTTAGATTTGATTAGTAGAGATGTAAAGAGAGAAACAGATTATTTAGAACCTGAATTGATGGAAAATATTTCTCAACAGAAAATTGATGTTTCTGAGTTTAAAAGAACTGTACAAAGTGGAAAGAATTCTATAGAATTCTATGGTGAAATGTTTAGGAATCTTACGGTAGAGATAGGAAAAAGCGAGGTAGCTATTGAAGAGGCCCAAAATCCTTACTTAAAGATAGTTGGAACACCTTTGGTGATGAAGCTTAATCATAAAGATAATTTGAGTTCTGAAATAACATTGCCTTATACCTTGGAAGAAAATGTGGATATGGAAAGTTTAGGAATATATGCCCAAATTAATGGAGAGTGGGATTATATTGGCGGAGAAATAGATGGTGGAGTGGTTAAGGCTAATGTAAGTAATATGGATGTTTATCTGAATGAGGATAATACTGCTGTGTTTGCTATTATGGGGATTGTTGGAGGAGTGTATAATTCTTCTCTTGAAAAAGTGTATAATGGGGATAGTAGGGATGCAGTTATTTTAGTTCATGGGTTAGCATCATCACCAGATACCTTTAATGAGATAATCGGAGATATTGAACTTACGCAACAACCGTTCCAGACATGGACATTTGGATATAGCTCATCAAAGAATATAGAAAATGTAACTGCAGAATTTATGGAACTGATGGAAGAGAATTCTGGTGAGTTTGACAAAATCTATATAATTTCACATTCGTTAGGTGGGTTAATAGTACAGAAAGCTTTGCATGACAGCTATAATCTGGATTATAATTATGTAAGTAAGGTTAAACGAGCTATACTTATTGGAAGTCCAAATGAAGGTTCTGTATTTGTCAATGCGTATGAAACATTGTATAGGCTGCTTATCAACAAGGCTTCTAAGTATAAGAATATATTCAATGTCAATAGTGAATTTATTGATAACCTGAAGTATGGCATGATTGTTCCAAGGGTTCCTGAAATAGAATATTATGTAATTGCAGGAACTAATCCTTTTGAATTAGGCAAGATTTCTGAATTAAAGGAAATTGATGAACTGCATGATGGTATTGTAACTGTTGAATCTGCTCAGAGAATCGGCGATTCATATGTGAATGACAGATGCTCTAATTATTGGGATATTTATCTTACACATACTCAGTTGATTGATGATGATTTAGGCCGTAAACTGATAGAAAGGATAATTGCTAAAGATGTACTTGATTCTGAATTTGGAAATGCTATTGGACATACCAGGTATTTTGATTTAAAGATAGAGGATTGCAATAGTAATCTGAAATATGTTGTTGTTGGGAAGGAAATACCTCCTGAAGAAGTGTTTGATCCTGCGCTTTGCTTGTGTGGAAATGATGTTTGTGGAATAGGGGAAGATGAGATGAATTGCCCATCTGATTGTGTAGAACATCTGGCAAAGAAAGAGCTTGAACTTCCTTTAATTGTTCTTTTAGGTATTATTATTGTTGGCATTATGGCCTATGTTGTGCATATATTGTATGGGCATGTTGTTAAGAAGAAAAAGAAACAAAAAATACTTCGTAAAAAGAAAATACCAAAGAAAAAGAAAGGCGGGAAGTTTGTGAAGAATATTAAAGAAAATTTCCCTAATATGGTGTTCTTATTTGTTTTATTCATGATTGGGTTATTTTTACTACAGCCTACTCAAACTGGATTTGCTGTAATAACAAATGAATTTAATTATATAGATAATGTTAGTTTAGTTGTTGATAGTAATTACGAATATAATTGGGTTATTGGTAATAAAGGCGTATTGAAATCTCTTAGGTTGGATGGTGGTGTAAGTGAATCGGGTTCTGCTAAGGTTTATTTAGAGCATGATGATAGGTCTTATCTTGTATTTGATAGTTTGAGGTTGAGTGAGGGTATTGGTGCGGTTACTGGGTTGGTTGTTGGTGATGAAATTGTTAAAAATGAAAGCAAACAGACAACAGAAAATGAATTTTCTGAGCCTTATTTAACTTCGTTAAATAAGATAACAATAAGCTTACAAGGAGATGAAACAAAGGATCTTGATGAATTATTTAAGTTTAATATTGATAGTTCGTTTAATTTTGATGTGGATTATGGTAAATTATGCACTAAATTTGAAGTTAATTCAGAACTGGTTAAATGCTATGGTTCATCTGATTGTTGTGATTTGATTGGTATGGAATCATCAAGAGAGTGGAATGATACTTTCTACCTATATTATGGGAGGTATAGTTCTTCTCTTGAGAATACTGTTTCTGCTCAAGTGATATATGCTGATTATTCTCTTTCAATTGAAAATCCTTATTCAAATATTATTTATTCTGATGTTGTTTCTTCAGAAGCTTTATTCTATGATGCTGGAGTTATCTTTGAAGATGTTTGTATTGATAGCTGTTTATTACCTGGATTTAACTCTACATCGTATAAGCTTAAGTTTGTTGTTTCAAATGCTAGTTTAAGGATTGAGGATATTAAGTATTCTATTGAAGAAAAAACTATTGCTAGTAATAATTCTCCTTTATTTTTAGGGGAAATTAATAATATTACTATTTATAAGAATTCAGAGTTTGTTGTTAATTTATCTTCTTACTTTACTGATGAAGATAGAGATGAGTTAAATTATAGTGTTTATTTTGTTAATAATATTAGTGTGGTTATTGATGATTCAATTGTTACATTGATTCCTTCTATTAACTTTACTGGCAAAAGGTTTACTTATTTTGTTGCTTCAGATGGAGATTATAATGTTTCTTCTAATGTGTTTAGAATTGAAGTTATTGAAAGGCCTTTAGGAATGGGGGATGTTAATGTTTCTTCATCTTTGGTTAAGCCTACTGTTGTTATTAATAAACCTGTTCGGTGGGTTAAGTTTGTGAATGCAACTGATTCTGTTGTTAATCTTTCAATTAATATTTCAACTTATGCTTTGAATGTTTCGGTGAGAGATGTTGTTAATGATAAGGTTGTTGATGAAGATAGGCTTAAAGTTAATGATGGTGGAGTTATTAAGAATGCTTCTGAATATAGAGCTGAGAAAAGAATTTCTCAGATTGAGAAGATTTCAGATGAGCTTACCCAGAAGAAAATAGATGTAATTAGAGAAGATCCTACTGCTATAGGGGAAGTTGGTTCTATTAATAGGGAATTAAAAGATTTACAAAATGAAAAGAATCTGTTAACTGGTTATGCTGTTAGTATTAAGGGCAAAGGTTTATTGACAAGATTATTTGAATGGTTATTTGATATAACAATAGATACCTTTACTGGAGTTTCTTCATTAACTGGCTATGCAGTTATAGGAGATGTAGAAGAGGTTAGTTTGAATGTAACTTCTGTTATTATTGAAGAGATTGTTTCTTCGGTTGAAGTAGAATATTATACAGAAGGACCTATTTCAGAAGAATCGAGTACTTCGTCTGGTAAGATAATTAATATTAGCTCAGATATCCATTATTCTGATATCCTGGCTTATACTTATTTAGATGAGGTTACTCGGTCTTCTATTAAACTGTATTGGATTGTTAATGATACTGCAAATGAAGTTTCATTTAATGCTTATGATTCCAATAATGATTCATTGATTGATTATGTTGAGTGGGTTGTTCCGCATTTGAGTGTTCAGGCTTATGAGATTGTGATTAATGAGAACACGAGTGTCTCTCCTGATTCTGGCGTGAGGATTGATGGGAATTATTCGCACTTGGTTATTTCTTCGGCTGCGCCTTATGATTCTTTGGTTGGCTATTGGGCGTTTGATGGGGATGCTGAGAATACTGAGACGACGACGCATTATGATTGGACTAATAATGATAATGATGGGACGGGGGCGGGGAATGCTGTTGCTAATGAGACGGGTTGTTTGTATGATGGGTGTTTGCAGTTGGATGGTACTGGGGATGCTGTAGATGTTGGGAGTATGTCTGGGCTAACGGGTAATTGGACTATAAGTTTCTGGGCTAATTTGAAGGATTCGAGTGCTACGCTTTATTATCCGATTGGAACCGGGGGTCAAGCGGGAGTATATCTCCATTATACGAGTGATTTGTGGGGGTATTATGATGGGTCGGCTATTGAGTCAGCGAATACTGCTCCGGCGTTAGATACTTGGTATCATTATGTTGTTGTGCATAATTCGTCTACAGAGTATGTTTATTATTTGAATGGAAGTTATGATGGGATTGCTACGACATCCGATGAGGATATCACTGATTTGAATATTGGCCAGAGGTCTTCGGATAATTTTCCTATGAATGGTTCTATTGATGAAGTAATGATTTTTAGTACGGCTCTTAATTCAACACAGATTTCAGATATTTACAATAATGCCTCGGCACGATTTGTAACTTCTGGCCAGCAAGAGGTTAAGCAGTTTAATGTTACGGCGGGTGAGGATAGTACGAATGTGAGTTTGGTGAATTATGAGAGGGATTTGGGGAGTAATATTTCGGCTCGTGTTGGGGCTTGGGATGTTGCGAGTAATGTTGTTGATGGGAGTGCGTATAAGGATTATGATTTGGGTGAGCATTGGGGGGAGTTTGATGGGGCTGGGGATTATGTTTCATTACCCATTACTGCGAGAGCCGGGAATGGGACTTTGGCGATGTGGGTGAAGCCTGCTGTGGTGCATGATACTGATGTTGTTCTTTATAGTTCGGATGATGGTGGACAAGCAGATCGGCATGCAAGTTTGACTATGGAGAATACAAATGATTTAGAATTCGTTTCTGGAAATGATGTTGCTGCGGAGCTAGATAATTATGATGCGAATCTTCCGGTGGGTGAATGGACTCATATTCTTGTTGATTATAATACCACAGATATTTTATGGTATATTAATGGGGTGAACGTTGAGAATGATACTGTTGCGTTGGCTGGTCCTTTCCACAGCGGAAATGCTCCACGGCTTGGAAGCTTGAGTCCTCCTGCTTATAATTTATCTTACAATGGTTCAATGGACGAAGTTATGATTTTTAATGATTCGTTGACTGCTGCAGAAATCACTGCCCTATATAATAAGGGACGGGACATTGATTACTTCGCGGATGATAATTTGGTTTCGTGGTGGGGCTTTGATAAGGACTTCACGGATAAGAAGGGGTCGAATGATGGGACTGCAGTGAATGATGTATTCTTGAATTCTTCTAATAATATTTCGAATGGTCTTGTTGGTTATTGGCATTTTGATGAGGCTGTTTGGACGACTGGTGCTGGAGAGGTTAAGGATGCTATGGGATTGAATAATGGGACGAGTGTTGGTGATGCGAATACTTCTGTTGATTCGGTTTATGGCCGTGGTGGGACGTTTGATGGGACTGGAGATTATATTACAACCCCTAGTATAGAACTTAACACACGTTATGCAATTTCTGTATGGGCGACATCGCCATTTACGGGTTTGGGTGGTCCGAGTTATGCGGCAGGGGCAATTGTTTCAAGTATCTGGCAAAATTCTATTTTGTTTTATGAGGCTTCTAATCAGGTAGGATTTTATGGATCACCTCATTGTCTTATTAGTGGGGTTTCTGCAGATGTTTGGCATCATTATATTTTTGCTGTTAACGAAACTTCGAGATCTGTTTATCTTGATGGTTCTTTAATTAAAACTTGTGCAAATTCTGTTAATATGACTATAAATAGAATAGGGACAGATAATGCTGGACAGATTTTTAATGGCTCAGTTGACGAATTGATGATTTTCAATCGTTCTTTATCTACAGATGAAATAAGTGAGATTTATGTCCGGGGTCGAGCTTTGTGGAACTTCACAGATTTTCAAAACATAACGGGGAATGGGACGGATAGTGGTTCGGAGAATATGTTTTCGATTTCGACTTTGACTACGAATGTTTTGCCGTCTTTGAAGTTGCTTGTTGGGACTAGTAGTTTTTATTCGCCTTTGGTTATTGCTACTGCGAGTGAGCCTATGGGTGTTGAGGTTTTTGATGGGACTGCGCCGACTGTTACGCTGAATTCGCCGTCTGATGGTGCGAGTTGGTCTGGGGATGTGACGGTGAATTTCTCTGCTGTGGATGACCATGATGTTTCGGCGTTTGTTGATTATGGGTTGGTTAGCTGGTGGAGGATGGATGATGTTAATGGGGGTGGGGATCCTGTCGATTATTTTGGGAGGAATAATGGGAGTGCTGTTGCTGATGCTGTGCAGACTGATGATGGGAAGCTTGGTAAGGGGTTTGCGTTTGATGGAACTGATGATAAGATTTCTATCGGTAGCGGAATAGGGCTTATTAATACTTCTGGAAGTATTAATACTTGGTTTAATGCTGATGTGAATGATGGGGTCGGATATATGTTCTATCATTTTACTTCGGATGCGAGACTTTGGTTGAAGGTTACAACGGGTTCTGGAGGAGATTTTATGTGCGGATTTGTAGACAATGGAGATGCTATATCTACGAACAATAATGTTGCAGGAGATGGTTTGTGGCATATGGGAACTTTGACTTGGAATAGTACAACGGCAGAATGTTGGTTGGATGGTGTAAGTAAGGGTACTTATGATGCAAGTTTGGGAGCATTGTCTAGTGACTTTTATGTGGGAGGAAATAATGGTATTCATGTGTTTAACGGTACGATGGATGAGGCTATGATTTGGAATCGTTCGCTATCGTCTGAAGAGATTGTCGGACTTTATGCGAATAGTTCGTCTAAGTTTGTGAATACTAGTTTGGCGATGGTTGATGGGACGCATAATTTGACGGCGTATGCTTTTGATTTGATGGGGAATGTTGGGAGTGCTAGCGCTTTGGTTAGTGTTGATACTACCGGTTCTGTTTTGAGTGTTAGTAGTCCTTCGAATAATTCTAATTGGAATGGGGATGTTAATGTGAATGCTTCGGCTGTGGATAGTAATAATGTTTCGGTGTTTAGTGATTATGGGCTGGTTAGTTGGTGGAGGATGGATGATGTTTCGGGGAATACTGTGGTTGATTATATGGGGAGGAATAATGGGAGTAAGGTTGGTGATGCGGCTCAGACTTCTTCGGGTCGGATGGGGAGTGCGTTTGAGTTTGATGGGGATGGGGACGAAATTGAAACAGCTGCGAATATATATTCACATTCTACATTTGAGACTAGTGGGGGAACAATTTTGGCATGGATTAATCCAAAAAGTCAGGTGGCGGCTACTGATTCTATTGTTCATTTAGAGGATGTAATTGTTTTAACTATGAAGGATAATAAAATTGCTATTAGCTTAACGGGTTGTTCGCCTCAAATTATTGGTACATCAGTTATGTCTGTTAATGAATGGAGTTTTGTTGCTATGACTTTCAATTTATCTGTAAATAGCACTGTTGCTTATTTGAATGGAGTTAATGATAGTAACAGTGCAGTTCCTACTAATTGTGGGTTTACTCTAGATGGTTTAAGTAGAGTAGTTTCAATTGGGAATAGGGCGTTGGGAGACACAACTCCATTCAACGGTTCAATCGACGACGTAATGATATATAATCGTTCGTTGTCATCGAATGAGATTCAGGCTATGTATGCGAATCAGACTAGTAAGTATTTGAATGCTTCTGTGAGTATGGTTGAAGGGACGAGGGATGTAACATTTTATTCACAGGATGCTTTGGGTAATGTTGGGTCGTTGGTGAGTTATAATATTAGTGTTGATTTGAGTGAGCCTACGATTAGTGTTAGTTCGCCTTTGAATGGGACTTATGATTCTTCATCTGTTGTTGTTAATGTTTCTAGTTCTGAGGAAGGTGTTGGGATGATTGTTGGTAATTTGGATAATAGTTTGGTTAGTTGGTGGAGGATGGATGATGTTTCGGGAAGTACTGTAAGTGATTATGTTGGTTCTAATAATGGGACGATTAATGGTGGTGCTAGTCAGACTGATGCTGGGAAGTTTGGGAAAGGGTTTTCGTTTGATGGGGATGGGGATTATTTGGAGGTTGGGGATGAGGATAGTTTGGATGGTTTTTCAGAGTTTACGATTTCTTTGTGGGGAAAGGCACAAGATGTAGATGAAAATGATGGGATTATTGCAAAGTATGATACTTCATCACAGCGATCTTATATGATGCGTTTAGATTTGGGAGGTGAATTAGAAGTATGGATTTCAAGTGATGGTACTACAAGAGAAAGTGATATTTCTGGCAATGATTGTGGATTTGCTAATTTGAATGAATGGGCACATATTCTTTGGGTTTACAATGGTACTGATAATATTTATTATAAGAATGGAATCTATTGTGACCAAGATTCTACAGCAATTGGTTCTATACATGCTGGAACAGCTAGTCTTCAAATTGGCGTCGGTGCTACTAATTATTTCAACGGCTCAATCGACGACGTCCTAATCTTCAACAAATCTCTAACAGCTGATGAAATTCTTGGATTGTATAATGCTTCGAGGGTTTCGCATAGTGAGAGTTTGGCGGAGGGTGATCATACGTTTGATGCTTATGCTCAGGATTTGGCGGGGAATGTGGTTTTGGATTCTAAGGCGTTTAGTGTTGATACTACAGATCCTACTATTGAATATGATGCTACGACTTTGGATGATGGGGCTTATGTTAATGTTGATAGTGTATTTGTGAATTTGACGACTTCGGATTCTGGGGATCATTATGCGTTTGCTGATTTTGATAGTGATTTGGTTGGATGGTGGAGGGGGGAGGATGGTGCTAGGGATGAGTCGGATGAGTTTTTGAGTTTGGATGGGGATGGGGATTATGTTGATGTGGGGGACGCATTTTTTAATACTCAAGATAGAACCGTTTCATTGTGGTTTAAGGATTCTAATCCCGGTGCGGGAACTCATCTTGCTTTTTCTGGAGGAGATACTAGTCCGAATAGATATTATTTGGGGGTAGATTCTAATGATCTTTATATGAGAGTAGGAGATGGAAGCGATTATGCGACATATACAGTGATTGAGGATGTGTGGTATCATGCGGTTTTAACTTATGATAATTCTAGTCAAAATACTAGTTCCTACATAAATGGAAATTATTTAGATTCAGAGTCGGTGAATCTTGCCGGCTCTGCAGGGGTGAATATTGGTTCTTATGGTGATGGAAATACGTGGCATTTCAACGGCTCAATAGACAATGTTCTTATCTTAAACAGAACTTTATCAGCTTCGGAGATTTCGGCTTTGTATTCTAGAGGGAGGAGGGAGAAGAGTTATTCGGATTCGGGTTTGGTTTCGGCTTGGAGGTTTGATGGGGATTATACAGATTCGGCTGGGGGGAATGATGGGAGTGCTGTGGATAATGCTTCGATTGCTGGTATGAATGATGGGAGTTTCGAGGGTGGGGCTGGGGTTACGGATGCTGGTAGGTTTGGGAAGGGGTTTGCTTTTGATGGGGATAATGGAGGAGATTATATTAAGGTGGGCGAAGGAGATGATGATGATTTTGAGGACACTTGCGATAATGGATGTACATTTAGTGCTTGGGCTAAGAAAAGTGATTTGGGTATTACTGGTGCAATTATTGGGAAATGGGATTCTACTGGTAATGATAGATTTTTTAGAATGAGAATTAGCAGTAATGATGATACTCAATTTGAAATAGATGACAATGGAGATAGTTCGTATTGTTCGGTGGTATATTCTAGTAATGATATTTCGCAAGATGTTTGGTATCATTATATTGGAGTTTATGATAATAGCACTGGGACGGGGAATATTTCATTATATCGAGATGGTGTTTATTTACAATCAACAACATGTAGTTTTTCAGGAATTAATACGACTGCGTGGCAAGATTCGGAAGATACTTTTATCGGAGCAGAAGATGAGAGCAGTCTTGCCTGGGAATGGAATGGAACAATTGACGATGCTTTAATCTTCAATCGTCCACTATCAGCTACTGAGATATCTGCTTTGTATAATGCTTCGGCGAATTCTTATGAGAATAATTTTAGTGGTTTGGCGGATGGGTTGCATTTGTTTGGTGGGTATGTTGTGGATTTGGCGGGGAATAAGGTTGCGGCTGCGGAGAGGGGGGTTACTGTTGATGGGGTTGTTCCTAGTTTGAGTGTTAATAGTCCTTCGAATAATTCTAATTGGAATACGAATGATGTTGTTGTGAATGCTTCGGTTAGTGATAGTAATAATGTTTCGGTGTTTAGTGATTATGGTTTGGTGAGTTGGTGGAGGATGGATGATTTGAATAGTTCTGGAGGAGTTGTGGACTATATGGGGAGGAATAATGGGACGATTAGTGGTGGGGCTAGTCAGGTTGATGGTGGTTATTTTGGGAAGGGATTTGAGTTTGATGGAGATTCTATTAGCCTGGGAAATGATGATAGTCTGAATATTACTGAGACAATTGCAATTTCTGCGTGGTTTAAGATAAGTGATTTATCGGTCAATAGGCTTATTTATGGGGCGGGTATTCATGTGGCAAATAAGAAAGGTATTTCTCTCTATAGAGCTAGTGCAAATAATGCATTATATTTCCGAATTGGAAATGGAACGACTAATGGAGGATTTTATAGTGATTCAGCATATCCCGTAGATACGTGGACACATGTTGTGGCTTATTGGAATGGTACAACTGGAAAAATGGTTGTTAATGGCGTAGTTCAATCGGGGTCTTTTGATTTAACTGGTCCCGTAGTATATGCTTCGGCTAATCGTCATATTGGTAGTGATGCTGGATCTGCTAGTAAATTTAACGGAACAATAGATGACGTTCTAATTTTCAACAGAAGTCTTTCGGTAAATGAAATTCAGGCAATGTATGCGAATGCTTCGACTAAGTATTTGAATGCGTCGGTGAGTATGGCGGAGGGGATGAGGGATTTGACTGTTTATTCGCAGGATATTGCGGGGAATGTTGCTTCTAGTATTAGCTATAATATTAGTGTTGATTTGAGTAGTCCGACTGTTAGTGTTGTTAGTCCGTTGAATGGGACTTATGATTCTACGAGTGTGCTGGTTAATGTGTCGTCTAGTGAGGAAGGGACTGGGATGATTGTTTCTAATCTTGATAATTCGTTGGTGTCGTGGTGGAGGATGGATGATGCTAATGCTACTTCGGTTGAGGATTATGTTGGTTCTAATAATGGGACGATTGTTAATGCTGTTCAGACTGATGCTGGGAAGTTTGGGAAGGGGTTTTCGTTTGATGGGGATGGGGATTATGTGACTATAAATGGAACTGCTTCTGGTGGGGCGAATCCTCTTGAGTTAAATGATAGTTTTACTATATCTACTTGGATAAACTTTGCTGAAAGTAAATCTTCTTATCTTATTAATAATTATCAGGGAAGTGGTGGGGCTTATACTGGGAATTCTGTTGTATTGCACGCTGATCCAAGCGGAGCAGGTGTTACAATTGAAGGACATATAGATGATAATTCTAATCCAACTACTCCTCTTGGCGGTGTTTTAAATTTAAATCAATGGTATCATGTTGTATTGGTAAGGGATAAGGGAAATACTGTTAAGATTTATGTGGATGGAGTAGAGAATACTTCAGAAGCAGATGTGACAACTGGAAGCGTTTTGAGTAATAAAGATTGGGTTATAGGGGCAAGGTCACAAGATACAACTATAGAAAATTTCAACGGTTCAATAGATGACGTAATGATGTTCAACAAATCATTAACCGCTGACGAAATTCTTGGATTATACAATGCTACGAGGGTTTCTCATACTGAAACGGGGTTGGCTGAGGGTTCGCATACGTTTGATGCTTATGCTCAGGATTTGGCGGGGAATGTGGGTTTGGATTCTAAGGCGTTTGGGGTTGATACGGAGTTTCCTTTCTTGAGTGTTAATTTGCCTTCGAATAATTCTAATTGGAATGGGGATGTTTTGGTTAATGCGAGTGCTAGTGATGCTAATAGTGTTTCGGTGTTTAGTGATTATGGTTTGGTTAGTTGGTGGAGGATGGATGATGTTAATGGTACGACTGTTCATGATTATATGGGTTTGAATAATGGGACTATTGTTGGTGGTGCTAGTCAGACTGATGGTGGTTATTTTGGGAAGGGGATGAGTTTTGATGGGGATGGGGATTATGTTGATTTAGGAAATGAAGCTAAATTTAATTTTACTAATAGTACTAATAATTTTACAATTTCTGCTTGGGTTTATAGGTCTGATGGATTAACATCGACAAAGTGGTTTATTAAAAAACAATCAAATTATGATGGAGGATACAACTTTGGATATCACGGTTCTGGAAGGTGGCAATTCCAAATAGACGATGGGACAGATCATGATAGTAGAAACTTTTTAACCGGTGTTTTTACTGATTTTTCCCCAAATAATAAATGGATACACCTTGTTGCAACTTATAATGGTCTTCAATATAATTTAACTTTTTATGTTGATGGAGAGTTTAAAACTAATAGAGTAAATACAGATATTGATGATTTTCATACTATTAATTCTTTATATATTGGCTTAGAATGGAATGGCACAATAGACGACGTTATGATATTTAATAGGTCATTATCTGCAAATGAGATTGAGGCAATGTATGCGAATCAAACAACTAAGTATCTGAACGCTTCGGTGGGGATGGCGGAGGGGATGAGGGATTTGACTGTTTATTCGCAGGATATTGCGGGGAATGTTGCTTCTAGTATTAGCTATAATATTAGTGTTGATTTGAGTAGTCCGACTGTTAGTGTTGTTTCGCCTTTGAATGGGACTTATGATAGTAATGCTGTTTTGGTTAATGTTTCGTCGAGTGAGGAAGGGACTGGGATGATTGTTGGTAATTTGGATAATAGTTTGGTTAGTTGGTGGAGGATGGATGATTTGAATGGTTCTGGTGATGTTGTTGATTATATGGGAAGGAATAATGGGAGTGTTGTTGATGATGCTAGTCAGACTGATGCTGGGAAGTTTGGGAAAGGGTTTGCTTTTGATGGGGATGGGGACGATTATATTAGCATTGCAAATACTCTGAATGTAAATGAAAATGCAACATCTGTTTTTGCATGGGTAAAGACTGGCGAGACTACTGAACAAGTTATTGTTCGGGCTTCTTCTTTAATTTTTGCATTTGAGATTTCTAGCAATAAACTATATGCTCATTTAGGAACTGGGTGGATGTCCGGGTCTAGTGGCGTGTCGGATAATAATTGGCATCATGTTGGGTTTATTGTGAATGAAACAAATCTCACTTTTTTTATAGATGGTAATGTGGATGCAGTAGTATCGAAATCCGGAGCTCAAGATACTATTACTAATCTTAGAATTGGGGGAATTTCTGGTGGAGGAGTTACTTTCAACGGCTCAATGGATGAAGTTATGATTTTTAATCGTTCTCTTTCAGCAGATGAAATTCTTGGGCTTTACAATGCAACTAGAGTAACTCATACTGAAACTGGTTTGGCTGAGGGTTCGCATACGTTTGATGCTTATGCTCAGGATTTGGCGGGGAATGTGGGTTTGGATTCTAAGGCGTTTGGGGTTGATACTACGAGTCCTGCTGTGACTGTTAATTCTCCTTCTAATAATTCTAATTGGAATACGAATGATGTTGTTGTGAATGCTTCGGTTAGTGATAGTAATAATGTTTCGGTGTTTAGTGATTATGGTTTGGTGAGTTGGTGGAGGATGGATGATGCTAATAGTACGACTGTTCATGATTATATGGGTTTGAATAATGGGACGATTACTAATGCTGTTCAGGTTGATGGTGGTTATTTTGGAAAGGGGATGAGTTTTGATGGGGATGGGGATGTTTTGACGATTGGAAATAAGGAGAGTTTGAATATTTCTGGAGATTTGACTATTGGTGCTTGGATGAAACCTTATTCTTTGGGTCAAGCCAATAAGGGTGTTGTTGAAAGAATCCAAACATATAGGTTGATGACTTCATCTTCTGACACTATTGGTTTTGCATATATTAATGAATCTGGTAATTGGTGTGGTGTTAGTTCTTCTGTTGGAATAATACAAGTGAATGATTGGGTGTATGTCGTGGGGGTAAAGAATAGCACTGGAGTAGAGATATTTATTAACGGAGTGTCTAATAATTCGAATGTTTGCGATGAAGGAGATATTAGGACGTCGATTGGTTATGCTTTTGAAATAGGAATGAGGGATGGCACTTCTTCTTTCAATGGTTCAATAGATGATGTTGTGGTGTTCAATAGAAGCTTATCTGCTAACGAAGTTCAAGCAATGTATGCAAACTCTTCAACTAAGTATTTGAATGCGTCGGTGAGTATGGCGGAGGGGACGAGGGACGTAACTGTTTATTCGCAGGATGTTGGGGGGAATGTTGTTTCGTTGACGAGTTATAATGTTAGTGTTGATTTGACTAGTCCGACTGTTAGTGTTGTTTCGCCTTTGAATACTACTTATAATTCTTCGAGTGTTTTGGTTAATGTTAGTTCTAGTGAAAGTGGTAGTGGGATGATTGTTGGGAATTTGGATAATAGTTTGGTTTCGTGGTGGAGGATGGATGATGCTAATGCGACTTCGGTTGAGGATTATGTTGGTTCTAATAATGGGACTATTGTTAATGCTGTTCAGACTGATGCTGGTAAGTTTGGGAAGGGATTTGCGTTTGATGGTGACGGGGATTATTTGGGAGTATCTGATGATAATAGTTTGGATTTTGCATTGCAGAATTTTACAATTTCTACATGGGTTAATGCGGAAAGTTCCTTGGACACCTATGCCACACCTTTACATCATGGAGCTTCGGCTTCTGAGAATGATCCTGGATATTGGATTTGGATTTCTGGAAGCACGGGACAGGTCAAGTCTTATTTTGGGAATGGAACTAAAAGAATATTCAATACCGGGACTTCTGATTTAAGGGGTGCTGGTTGGAAACATATTACTGTCACGATTGAAAGGAGTGGGAATATTACTACATATGTTGATGGAGTTGAAGAAGATTCTGATGCTATTTCTTCAGGAGGTAGTTCTGCTAGCAGTGTTGATTTGACTATTGGAGGGGGTGCTGGTGCGTATTTCAACGGTTCAATGGACGACGTAATGATATTTAATAAATCCTTAACTGCTGACGAAATTCTTGGGCTTTACAATGCTACTAGGGTTTCGCATACGGAGACGGGTTTGGCTGAGGGGTTGCATACTTTTGATGCTTATAGTCAGGATAGTGCGGGGAATGTTGTTTTGGATGGGAAGAGTTTTGTTGTTGATGCTACTTATCCGACTGTTGTTTATGATGGGTCTACTGTTGATGATGGGGCTTATGTGAATGTTGATAGTGTGTTTGTGAATTTGACTAGTTATGATTCTGGGGATAGTTATGCGTTTGCTGATTTTGATAGTGATTTGGTTGGGTGGTGGAGGGGTGAGGGGGATGCGACTGATGGTTCGAGCTATAGTAATGATGGAACTTTGACTGGTGGTGCTTCGATAACGGATGGTGGGAAGTTTGGGAAAGGATGGCAATTTGATGGGGCTGGGGATTATGTTAATATTGGAAATGATGCGAGTTTGAATATAACAACACAGAATTTTACGTTTAGTGCGTGGGTTAATTTGGCGGACGAAGTGGGTTCACGGTATGTTTATTCTAGTGGAAGGGGTGGTGCGAGTGCTAGGTGGTGGGCTGTGTGGACTGGCGCAGGAGGAGTGATACAAACGCTCACAGATGATGGTTCTACACTTTCTACATCTACTTCACAAGATATTACTGAGAATGTTTGGCATCATATTGTTGGCGTTTGGTATCAGGGAGATAATGTTTCAGTTTATATTGATGGTGTTTATAAGACCGCCGATGATATCTCTGCACTTACTGGTGGATTGGTTAATAATGAGGATGATTATATTAGTAAGAGGTCTAGCGATGCTAGTGCTTGGAATGGTTCGATTGATGAGGTGATGACATTTAATAGAACGCTTGGAGCCGAAGAAATCTCAGCGTTATACGATGCTTCTGCAAACCAGTATTATCATAACTTTACGGGGCTTTCGGATGCTGAGCATAACTTTACGGGGTATGTTGTGGATTCGGCTGGGAATATGAATTCGACGGATACTTGGTTTGTGACTACGGATACTTCGGCTCCAACAGTAAGCATAATCTATCCTACAAATGGTTTGAACCTATCTTCAAACTCAATTGATCTGAATGCTTCTGCAACAGATAATCTTGCGTCTTCATTAACTTATTACTGGGTTATTAATGGGACTACAAATACTACTACAGTTGATGCTAATACTACATTTAATGCTTCAGATGATTATTATAATCTTACTTTGTTTGTTAGTGATGGTGTAAATAATGGTTCTGATACTATTTATTTCAGGTTGGATACTACAGCACCTTCCTGGTCTGGTAATGAGACAAACGCTTCCTTAATGAAGATTAATGGGAATACTACTTTTAATATTACAGTTTTAGACTTTGGTTCTGGTTTAAGCTCCTATATCTTCTCATGGAACGGCACAGGAGTATGGGATAATTCAACTAATGGAAGCATTTCAGGAAGTAGTGTTAAATTAGTTATTAATAAAAGCACTAATCTAAGCCAGGGAAATACTATTGGCTATAGATGGTATACTAATGATTCTGTTAATAACTGGAATAATAGCTTGTTGAGAACGTTTAGTGTTGTTAATAGTGATTTAATATTTTCTAGTGCGGTTAATGGTTCACCTAACTTTAGAAAATGGAAAAACTTTACTGCTAATATTACAATAAGCGATTCTGATAGTGATTTAAGCTCTTATATATTCTCTACTAATAATAGCGGTAGCTGGAATAATGATACGTTAGTAAGCATCTCTGGAGGAACTTATTCTGCTAATTCCAGCAAAAATATCTCAAAGGCTCAGGGTAATTACATATGCTGGAAATATTATGCAAACGATAGTGCTAATTCAATACAATCTTCTAGTGAGTATTGCTTTACTATACAGAATACTGCTCCTGAACAGCCCAGCATAATTTATCCTTTAGACGGAAAGAATTATTCAGACATTCCTTATATTAATTATTCTGTTGTTGAGATAGATGGAGACTCTATTAGTTATGAAATTTATATCAATGGCAGTTTGAATATAACTACTAGTGTGAATGTTACTGATTGGAATGCCTCGGATGGATATTATAACTTAACTATAACTGCTAATGATGGAACTGCTTCTTCTGCTAATAGCTCTGTTATTAACTTTAGATTAGATACTACAGCACCTTCCTGGTCTGGTAATGAGACAAATGCTTCCTTAATGAAGATTAATTGGAATACTACTTTTAATATTACAGTTTCAGACTCTGGCTCTGGTTTAAGCTCTTACATCTTCTCATGGAACGGCACAGGAGTATGGGATAATTCAACTAATGGAAGCATTTCAGGAAGCAGTGTTAAATTAGTTATTAATAAAAGCACTAATCTAAGCCAAGGAAATACGATTGGTTATAGATGGTATGCTAATGATTCTGTTAATAACTGGAATAATAGCTTGTTAAGGACGTTTAGTGTTGTTAATACTGTTCCAGCCATAAATACAACAATACCTGACAGAACAGTAAATCAAAACACTTTCTGGCAGTTTGATACAAATGCTTCAGATGCAGATGTTGATTATGGGCCAGATACATTAACATGGTACATCAACAATTCAATACTAACTATAAACTCTTTAACAGGAAACATATCTGACACACCTTTAGAGAATGAAACAGGGAATTATACTGTAAATGTTACGGTTTCAGATGGAATTGTTAATGATTCACAAACATTTTATTACGTTATATCAGATAATGTAAATCCAGTTATAAACACAGTAACTGTAACTCCAACTACCGGAGCTTCAGAAACAATATTCAATATTACGACTAATGCAACTGATGATAATGGGATTAGTAGCGTAATTGCTTATATTCAAAAACCAGATGAGAATAATACAGCTACTATAACTTTAAGTTTAACTAATGGATTGTATAATGGCAGTTGGAATAGTTCTGACAAAGCAGATGGAACTTATGTAATTGATATTGTAGCTAATGATACAGTTGGAAATGAAGTAGAAAAAGAAAATGGAGCAGTAATTGCTTTATCTTTTAATGCTCAAAATGTTTCTGTAAACTCTTCTGTGAATATTATATCAAATACTCCTGTAATAATCAATGCTACAGAAGAAACAAGTACATGGCTGAATATAACCAGTAATGTAAACATAACAGCTTCAGTTGTTATAGCAGAATATTCTGAGAATATAGAAGCAGTAACTCCTACAACAGTTACAGAAATGAATAAATACATTAGCATAGTAGTAGATAATGATACAAATAACAATATTTCTTTTGCTGAAGTTAGAGTGTATTATACAGATGCTGAAGTTTCTGCTGCTAACTTAGTAGAATCTAGTTTAAGGTTGTATAAGTTTAACACTAGCTCTTCTTTATGGTATCTTCTAAATCCAGGTGGTGTTGATATTGACTTAAATTATGTATGGGGCAATGTTTCAAGCTTTAGTTCATTTGGTGTGTTTGGAACTGTTGTTAGTGCAGCTGCAGAAGTAACTGATGAAGCTGCGGCTGCAGCAGGAAGAGCAGGAGGTTTATGCACGCCTAGATGGAATTGTTCAGAGTGGAGTGAATGTTCTTCTGAAGGTGTTCAGACAAGAGAATGTGTTAGAGTTGGAACTTGCTACTTAGGTGAACCAGAAGAAGAGAAAGAATGTGAATATGTTGCTCCTGAGGAAGAAGTTGAAGAGATTGATGAAGAAGTAAAAGAAGAATTGCTTGCTCCTGAAGAAGTGTTTGATATTACTAATTTAATCTTGCCATTGCTTGTTTTAGTGGTAATTATAGAGGTTATAATTGCTTGTAAAGTTAGAAAAAGAAGATTGAAAAAATTAAATAAAAAGAGTAAAAAAAGAAAGATTTAAAACCTCATTTCTATTCTCTATAGCTAGGCAAGCTAGGCTGGGAGGTTAGCGCTCTCCTGTTACTGTAAACACGCTTTAGACAGAGCTGAAGCCTGAAAAGAGGTATTGACTTGATGTGCTGGTCTTAATATGGACTATGAGATTCTGTCCTGTAGGATTGGTGTTTTAAGGAACCGTGTGAGGCCAGGAATGGAGCAGCACTAACTTCTAATACTGATGCTTATAGGGTAGCGGAATTGAGAAAATATTAAGGTTAACTAGTATGTTTTGTCTTTATCCATTTTTGGGCATGCTTGCCTACTTTATTTTCTTAGCAATTAAAGCTGCTATTAATGCTATGATTGCTCCTATTATAGCAGAAATTAATGGTCCTGTGATTAATCCCAAGTAGACTCCTAATTTTATAAAACCTTCAATGGCTGCAGCGTTTTCTCCTGCCTGCGCCATTGCCAATTGAATAATTTCAGGAACAAGATAAAACATAAAAATTCCTATTATCGCACCTATGAAACCAGTTATTGCCCCAGTTAGAGCACCAGACCATGCAGCAATCTTTACTGTTTGATTATGATCTTTAATTGCAGTCCATCCGATAAAGCCAAATACAGCTACTGTTAAGATCAAACTGGATAAAGATGAAAAGATGGTCATATATAATTGGAAAGAAATTATGCTTAAGATGAATCCCAAAATGCCCCATGCAATTAAAACATATGTCGGAATTTTAATAATTTTCCAATATTCTGAGAATTCTTTGTTTGCAAATTTCATAATATCACCTCAGTTTTTAGATTTTCTATAAAAATATATATCCAAGGCTATTATTGTAACGATGAAGATAATAGCCATCCCTAATGGGCTTGTAATATTCAATTCTGGCTTTTGAGAAGCAACTACAAACCCTGTTATAGATGGATTAGTAAATAGAAAATTAATAACAAGTAATGCTGAAATTACGTTGCCTATGAATAAAGATGTTTTCATATCAAGTAAAAGAATAAAGGAGTATATAATATTTTTGTTTTTTGTGTGTGAGTGTCAGAATTAGTTCATTCATTAACGTAAGTAAGCCAGTCTTTGTATTTCTCGTTTTTTCCATGAACTATGTCCATGAATAAATCTCTAAGCTTAGATGTTATTGGACCAGGAGCTTCTTGTCCTATCTTTTTATCATCCACGAAACCTATTACAGTTACTTCTGCTGCTGTTCCTGTGAAAAAAGCTTCATCTGCATTATATACATCATCTAATTTTAATGTTTTTTCTTCCACTTCGATTCCATTATCTTTTGCTAACTGCATAACTGAAAATCTGGTTATTCCTTTTAGTATTGTGCCTAATTTAGGTGTTATTAATTTTCCATTTCTGATTATGAATAAATTTTCACCAGGACCTTCTGCTACGTCACCTTTATAATCCAATAAAAGAGCCTCATCATAACCTGCATCTTTTACTTCAATAGAAGCTAATATTGAATTAACATAATGACCGCAAATCTTAGCACCCATATGAGTACTTTTAGGATGGATTCTACAATATTTAGATGTTTTAATCTTAACTGCATCTTCCCCTAGATATTTGCCCCATGGCCACACTGATATAGAGCAATTAACAGGAGCTCCTTCTGGATTTACACCCATCTTGCCATAACCATAAATAATTAATGGTCTTATGTAACCGGATTTTAGATTGTTAGCTTTTACTGTTTCTTTAACTGCATTCATAAATTCCTCTTTTGAAAATGGAATCTTCATCTTTAAAGTTTCAGCAGAATAATATAACCTATCTATGTGCTCTTTTAATTTGAATATGGCTGTTCCTTTAGATGTTTCATAGCATCTTATCCCTTCAAAGACACCATCACCATAATGTAGTGTATGTGAAACTACGTGGATTTTAGCATCTTTCCAGGGAACTAGTTTTCCATCCATCCAAATAAATTCTGTTGGTTCCATTTGGTATATAAGAATTGTATTTTATTTAAATAAGTTTTGGGAATTTGACCTTCCCAAACCGATTTTGAGTTTAAATAGTTTTGTTACAATAGATACTACTTCCCGTAACAATTCTTTCCGGTAAACTTTTGCCTATAAGCTTCTAAGAAAGGAGTGGTTTTTCTTTTAGGAGGTTTTATTTCTTTTAACCTTGCTTTTATCTCTGTGTCTGTTAGCTTTACATTAAGCTTTCTATTAGGAATGTCAATTTCTATTATATCTCCATCTTTTATTGCACCTATTGGACCGCCATTATAGGCTTCCATTTCAATATGGCCTACACAAGGACCTGATGTGCCTCCTGAAAATCTTCCATCAGTTATTAATGCAACCTTTGTATATCCTGCCCCTTTTATTGCATCTGTTGGAGTAAGCATTTCAGGCATTCCTGGTGCTCCTGCAGGACCCATGAAATTTAGAACAACTACATCCCCTTCTGTTATTTGTTTTTTTTCTATTGCTTTTAACAAATCAGGTTCAGATGTAAATACTTTTGCAGGACCTTCATGCTGCATCATATCTTCTTCTACTGCTGTTTGTTTAATTACAGAAGAGTTTGCAATGTTTCCTTTTAATACTGCAATTCCGCCTTGCTTAAAGTAAGGATTGTCTAAAGGCCGTATGATATCATTATCTAATACTTTTGCTTCTTTTGCAATTTCTTTTATTGTTTTTCCATTTACTGTTGGAGAATCTTTTAACATATCTTTTATTACATGTAAAACTGCTGGAATACCTCCTGCTTTATCTAAATCAGCCATTTCATACTTGTCTGCTGCAGGTATTATTTTACATATATTTGGTGTTTCTTTTGCTATTTTATCAAACGTTTCAATTTCAATATCAATACCTAATTCTCTTGCGATTGCAGGAATATGTAAAACAGCATTTGTTGAACCGCCCATGGTCATATCTACTCTTACTGCATTTTCAAATGCTTGCTTAGTCATTATTTGTGATGGCTTGATGTCTTTCTTTACAAGTTCAACTATTCTTTTTCCTGATTCATATGCTTGTTTTTTCTTTTCTGGATCTAAAGCAGGAGTTGTAGCGCATTTTGTTAATGACATTCCTAGTGTTTCTGTGACGCATGCCATTGTGTTTGCTGTGAAAAGACCAACGCAAGAACCTGCTCCGCAAACCATACAAGAACGCATTTTTTTCTCTGCTTCTTGTTCTGTTAATTTTCCACCTTTTACTTCTCCGGTTAAACCAAATCCTTCTATAGGGTGATGTTTTTTCCCTTTCACTATATTTGATTTCATTGGCCCACCTGTAAGAATAATTGCAGGTATATTTATTCTTCCTGCTGCCATAAGCATTCCAGGTGTTATCTTATCACAATTAGTAACTCCTACCCATCCATCTAAAGAATGGGATAAGGTCATTAATTCTATATTATCTGCTATGTTTTCTCTACTTGGTAAACTTAGTCTCATCTCTACATACATAGCAATGCCATCGCAAATTCCAGGGACACCCCAAACAAAAGGAACTCCACCTGCATCTCTTATGCCCTTTTTTACTTCCTCGGTAAGTTCATTAAGATGTATATGTCCTGGAATTAAATCGTTATAGGAATTAGCTATACCTATGAATGGCATATTTCTATCAAAAGCTTCTGGCTTTACGCCTGCTGACATCAATAGAGCCCTATGTGGTAAAGTCTCTGCTCCTTTCTTTAATATTTCTGAACGCATTATAAACACCTTAATAGATAGAATTATTGTTTATATATAAATTTAATTGAAATATGAGTTTAGGAAAAACCTATCTAGGGCAGCTCTTATCCTGGGATGGGATTACACAAATAAATTCAAAAGGCTCTTCACTTTTATTAATAAACTGATGCTCTTTGTTTGGCTCAACATAAATTACTGTTCCTTGTTCAACTTCTATTTCTTTTCCTTCATCTACTACAATTCCTTTTCCCTTAAGAATAAATGCTTCATGTTCCCACTCATGCTTATGCAAGGGAGTATATCCATCTTTTCCGACAATAAATCTCCTCATAATAAAATTGCCTGCTCCTTTTGTCAATATCTGCATTCTAACATTTTTAGCCCCTTCCATATCTACAACTTTTTCTTCAATCTCATTTTGTTTTTTTATTTCCATTTTTAACAAAATTCTTCGTATTTATCCTGCAAATCTAGTGAATCTGCAACCGCTTTGTAAGTTATTTTTCCATTATATGTGTTAAGTCCTTTTGCGAAATTTATATCTTGTTTTAATGTTTCTAAAACCCCCTTATTTGCCATTTTTAGTAGATAAGGCAATGTTGCGTTTGTTAAAGCCTGAGTAGATTGTAAAGCAACCTGGCCTGGCATGTTTGTAATGCAGCAGCAGATTTTACCATCTACATCAAATATGGGATTAGAGTGAGTTGTTGGTTTTGAAACACACATGCATCCGCCCTGGTCAATTGCCACATCCATCATGACAGCTTTCTTTTTCATTAAATTGACCATCTCTTTTGTAATGACAATTGGAGCCTTAGCACCTGCAACTAAAACAGCACCAATTATTAAATCTGCTTTTTTTATTTTTTCTTGTAAATTTTCAGGGGTTGATTTTAAGATTGTAAGGTTGTCATAATGAATGTATTTTGCTTTTAACTCCATTATTTTTTCTTCATTAATATCAAACAAAGTTACATTTGCACCCATCCCTGCTGCAGTTCTTGCAGATGTGGCTCCTACATTGCCTCCACCAATAACCATAACTTCAGCAGATGGTGCATTATCAATTTTACCTAATGTAATACCTAAACCGCCGTATTTTTTTTGCAAGAATTCAGCACCATATTGGACTGCTAATACTCCTGCAATCTGGCTCATAGGTTTTAGTAATGGCAAATTTCCTTTTTCATCTTCAACTGTTTCATAACCTATTGAAGTTATATTGCATTCTAATAATTTTTCAGTGAGTTGTTTATCAGCTGCAGCTAAATGCAAATAAGTGAATAATGTTTTTCCTTTGAATTCATCAAATATGGTGTATTCTTCTGGTAGGGGTTCTTTTACTTTGACAATTATATCTGATTGCTTTACAATCTGAATTGGTTCTTCAATTATTTCTGCACCGGCTTCCCGATATTCTTTATCAGAAAAACCTGTACCAATACCTGCACCTTTCTGAACTAGAACCTTATGATTGCTAACTAGTTCTTTAACTCCTTCTGGAGTTAATGCAACCCTATTTTCATTATTTTTAATCTCTTTTAGGATTCCTATTGTTGTCATTTTCTGTTTTTTAAGAATGATTCAAGCCTATTCATTCCTTCTTTTATATTTTCTATAGAGTTAGAGTAACTGAACCTTATATGGCCTTCTGCATTTTGTCCAAAATCAATGCCAGGAGTTACTGAAACCTTTGCATTTTTAAGTATTTCTTCTGCAAAACTCAATGAATCGTTGCTGAATTCCTTGCAGTCTGCTAAAACATAATAAGCTCCTTCGGGTTCTTTTTTAACTTTAAAGCCCATTTCATTAAGTCTTGGAACAATGAACTTTCTCCTTTTGTTGTAAGTATCAACCATTTCCTTAATTTGGTCCTGAGGACCATTTAATGCTTCTATACCTGCCCATTGCACAAATGTGTTTGCACATAAGAAAAAGTTTTGCTGTAATTTTTCTATTGGCCTAATATATTCTTTTGGTGCAATCAGATATCCTAAACGCCAGCCAGTCATAGCATAAAGTTTTGAAAAACCATTCATGATGAAAGCGTTTTCTGTGAATTCTAAAGTAGAATGGTCTTTTTCTCCATAAGATATTCCCTGATAGATTTCATCTGAAATTATGGGTAATTTGGATATTTCGGTTAATGCTCTTATGGTTTGTTTTGATTGAACTGCGCCTGTTGGGTTTGAAGGGGAATTTATCATAATTGATTTTGTTTTTGCTGTAAGCTTTGATTGAAAATCTTCTACATTGTATTGAAAACCATCTTCACCATTTACATTTGAATATATTGGCGTAGAGTTAAAAAAGGAAGTAAAGTTAGGGTAACATGCATAATGGGGGTCTGACATTAATACTTCGTCTCCCTGTTCAATTAAGGATGAGAACATCAAAAACATTGCATGGCTTGTTCCATTGCAAATTACAATTCTATCGGGAGTTATATCTACATTATATTTTCTTTTATAATAGTCGCAGATTGCCTGCCTTAATTCAATTAATCCTAAACTAGAAGTGTATTTTGTTTTTCCTTCCTGAAGAGCTTTTATTCCTGCCTGGACTATGTTATCTGAGGTTTTGAAATCGGGTTCTCCAATCTCTAAACGTATAATATCTTCTCCTTTTCTCTGAAGTTCTTTAGCTTTTCCAAGAATTTCCATTGCATAGAATGGTGGAAATTGTTTTAATCTTTCTGATACCATTTTAATTAGTTAAAATGAGTGGATAATTAAATGTTTCTGTTTTTATCTATTAGATTTTGCATAAGAAACTGCATCTGCCATTATTTCAACTCCTTGTACAGCTCTTTCTGCAGGTTCATAACCAAAACTAATTCTCAATTGTCTTTTTCCAGATTTTGCAAGGCTTCCTTCTGGATTTACGCAGAATTGACCTGGAACATACAAGACAGCAGGCCTTGAGGTATTATCAATTTCTTGGTTTCCTGTTTGTTTCATAAGAAATTTACAAAATGGGCTGTCAAGTGTAGTTTCTACTGGCATTGTTAAATAAAAGTAAAATCCTGCCTGTCCCCCTACATAATCAACATTATGGAGTTCTACTAAGTTTTGTTCAATTGCTTCTTGTACGCTTCTTGCTTTTCCTGAGTAAAACTGAACTGTGTCATCAAGCCTACTTTCGAAATCATCAGCCATTAAAGCTTTAGCAACAACATTTTGGTCCTGTGCAGATTGATTTAAGTAAAGTTGACCTCCTGCATTTTTCATTGCAGTTACGAATTGCTTATCTCCTTTTGAAACAAATGCCCAGCCTGTCCTTAAACCAGGACCTAATGCTTTTGATACTGTTGCTACTTCAATAACTAATCCTTCTTCATCATATAACATAGCAGATTGTGGTAATAAATTAGCAGGAGTTATTAGATTATATGAATTATCATACAATATCCTTGTTCTATTATCTACAGAATGTGAAAATTCAGTCATTATCTGGACAATTGCTTCTATTCTACTGTTGGACATTATTGTTCCTTTTGGATTGCTTGTTGGTAAAAGATAGACAAATGCTAATCTCTTATCAGCATCTTGAATAGATTCCAAAGTTCCATTCAAATCAGCTAACCTCATGCCCCCATCATCCTCTGGAATAGTTAAGATATTCAAACCTAATTTTTTACAAGTATCTGAGAAAACATAATACCATGGATCTGACATTATAACATAATCACCGGGATTAGCAAGAGTTAAAGCAACTGCTGCATCCAAATATGAAACACTTGGACCTACAATTATCTCTCGTTTGTCCATAACTGCAGCATCTAGTCCTTCAAATCCATTTCTAAGATATAAGTTACGTATTGCATCCTTTAAATCTTGCTCGCCAGAGATTGTCCTGTAATTTAATTGCTCCCTTGTAGAGGTTTGACTTAATTCATGAATTAATTCGAGAGGTATTGTTTCCATAGCAATATCTCCCACTGAAAGGTTTATCTTTTTCCCTGTTACTGTTGCATTTCGTGCAATTAAATCAGCTACAGGTGCTGGCTGCAATAGCCTTGTTCCAAGTTCTGAAAGTCCATTTCCTAATTCATTAGTCATTCTCTTAAGCTACAGAATCAGAGTATATTTTATAAATATTTGTATTGTTATAACTTTAAAGTAGATTAAGCTACATTGTTTGTTAATGTTCCAATCTTTTCAATCTTAACTTCTATTTTATCTCCTTTTTTCATTTTTCCTATCCCTTTTGGAGTGCCTGTTGAGATTATATCTCCTTTGTTTAGGGTCATTACATATGAAATGAATGAAACTATTTGTTCAACTTTGAATATGAAATTAGATGTGTTTGAAGACTGGACTATTTTGTTATTTAATACAGCTTCAATCTTTAAATTATTTGGGTTAAAGCCTTTTGTCCATTTTACTATTGTTGGGCCTATTGGGCAGAATGTGTCAAAGGATTTTGCACGAGTCCATTGCTGGTCAAGTTTTTGCAGGTCTCTTGCTGTTACATCATTTAAGCAGGTGAAACCTTCGATATGTTTTTTTACTTCTTTTTCTTTTAGATTTTTACATTTATCTTTTATTACTAATGCTAATTCAGCTTCATAATCAACTCTTTTTGAGCTTTTTGGATAGATTATGTTTTCTCCTGGCCCAATTATAGTTGTTATGGGTTTAATGAATATTATTGGATGATGAGGGGTGTTCATGCCTAGCTCTTTTGCATGGCAGTGATAGTTTAAGCCTACACATATTATTTTAGATGGTTTTTGTTTTAGAAATTGAGGTATCATAGTTAGTTCTTAGAATAAGGCATATTTAAATTTGGTGTTTTTATAATAATAAAATAAGAGAAAAAATAAAATTACTGCTTTTCAAACAAAGCCCTGATTTTTCTTCCAACTATTTCGATTGGATGATCCCCCAATTCTTTTCTTTTCTTTAGAAGATTTGGCTTTCCTGCTGCGTTTTCTGCAAGCCAGTCTTTGGCAAATGTGCCATCTTCTATTCTCTTTAGAGATTCTTTCATCCTTTCCTTTACTTCAGGACCGATGATCTTAGGACCGTTGTAGTATTCTCCGAATTCTGCGGTGTTTGAAATAACTGCATTCATTTTTTGAATTCCACCTTCAAAAATTAAATCAACAATCAACTTTAATTCATGCAAGCATTCAAAGTAAGCCATTTCAGGAGGGTATCCTGCTTCTGTCAAAACTTCAAATCCATACTTGATTAAGTCAACAGTACCGCCGCAAAGAACGTTTTGCTCTCCAAAAAGATCTTCATAAGTTTCCTGTTCAAATGTGCATTCTAAAACTCCTGCTTTTGTAAATTTCATTGACTTTGCCATTCCAAGAGCAATATCCTTTGCTTTTCCGGATGCATCCTGTGAAACAGCAATAAGTCCAGGTACGCCAAAACCTGCTTTATATGCTTTTAATTCTTCAGTTGCAGGTGCTTTTGGAGCAACCATTATAACATCTACTCCTTCTGGAGGAACTATCTGCTTATATATGATGTTAAATCCATGGCTGCATGAAAGAACTTTTCCTTCTTTCATGTGCTGTTCAATCTGTTCTTTGTAAACAGGACCATGAAACTCATCTGGAAGAAGCATATGAATAATATCTGCTTTCTCTGCAGCTTCAGATATTGTCATAACTTCAAAACCATCTTCTTTTGCTTTGGTCCATGAAGGATTTTCTTTTCCACCTAAGCTTTCTGTTTCTCCAACTATTACGCTGACACCTGATTCTTTCATCATCTGTGCCTGAGCACTACCTTGACTGCCATATCCAACAACAGCTACTGTTTTGCCGTCTAATGCGGCCATATCTGCATCTTTATCATGTAATATATTTACCATTTTGTATACCCCCTATTGTTTATGTTCAATAATCATATTGTGTTTATAAACTTAACCTAATTTACTGACTACAGCATCACCCATATCTGAAGTTATATTTGTGCCGCCAAGATCTTTTGTTTTTACTTTTCCTTCTTTTAAAATTTCTTGAATGGCGTTTACAATTTGATCATGTGACTTTGATTCGCCTATCTCATCTAACATCATAGCTCCTGCCCAAATTGTTGCTAAAGGATTTGCTCTGTTCATGCCTTTATATTTTGGAGCAGAACCATGAATAGGCTCAAACATACTTATTCCATCTGGATTTATATTTCCACCTGGAGCTAAGCCTAAACCGCCTTGAATCATTGCTCCAAGGTCAGTTATAATATCTCCAAACATGTTTGGTGTTGTAACTACTTTAAACCATTCTGGGTTTTTTACAAACCACATTGTTATTGCATCTACGAACATGTATTCTGGCTTTATTTGAGGATAACTTTTTCCAACTTCCTCAACTGTTTCTCTCCAGAAACCATATATATCTGAAAGGACGTTTGCTTTGTCTACAAAATAAGCTGTATCTGTTTTTTCTTTTTTAGCAAGTTCAAATCCATATTTTATTACTCTTTGCGCTCCGTTCTTACTCATTACACCAATCTGATATGCAATCTCATCAGTATTTTCAATATCTAAGTCAAATTTAACTTTCCAAGCATTTCTTATAACTTCCAATTGCTCTTTGTTTTTTCCAGCTTTAGCTCTAGAGCCAATGCCAACATAGAAATCTTCTGTGTTTTCTCGAACAACTGTAAAATCTATATCTTTAGGACCTTTGCCTTTTAATGGGCATGAAACTCCTTCCAATAACTTGATTGGCCTTAAATTTACAAATTGATCAAAATAGAATCTTGTCTTTAATAGTATTCCTTTTTCTAATATTCCTGGTTTGCATCTTGGGTCGCCTAATGCCCCTAGATAAATTGCTTTGCAAGTATCTTTTATCTCTTTTAAGGTATCTTCGGTGATTAGTTCTCCTGTCTTAAGGTATTTTTCTGCCCCATTATCATATTCTACCCAGTCAATCTGGAAGTTGTTTTTGTCTGCTACTGCTTCAATTACTTTTACTCCTTCTGTAATTATCTCTGGTCCTATTCCGTCTCCGGGCATTTTTGCTATTTTGTATTTCATTTTTTTATGTAGTTTAATAATCCTCCTGCTTTAATTATGTCCATTGCAAACTTGGGAAATGGAGTGAATTTAAATGTCTTTTTGTTTGTCTTAATGGTTCCGTTTGCTACATCAATCTCTACTTCTTCTCCATCTTTTATTTCTTTTGAAGCGCCTTTACATTCAATTGCATAAAATCCGTTGTTTATTGCATTTCTGAAAAAGATTCTTGCAAAGCTGTCTGCAATAACTGCTTTTATTCCTGCCCCTCTTAAAGCCCATATAGCATGTTCTCTGCTTGAACCACATCCGAAATTTTTTCTTGATACAATGAAGTCTCCCTTTTCTATTTTCTTTATGAAATTTTGGTCTAGATCTTCCATTGCATGCTCTGCTAATTCTTCTTCTTTATCTGTAGTTAAATAACGTGCAGGTATTATTAGGTCTGTGTCTATATCATCACGATTGTAGACATGTGCTTTTCCTTTTAGTGTCATTTTATGAATCTCCGGGGATTAACTATTTTTCCTTCTATTGCTGATGCAGCCACTGTTGCAGGGCTTGCTAAGTAAACTTCACTCTTTGGATGGCCCATCCTCCCTACAAAGTTTCTATTTGTGGAAGAGATGCAACGTTCACCTTCTGCTAAAATTCCCATATAGCCGCCAAGGCACGCTCCACAAGTTGGAGCTGAAACAGTTGCTTGTGACTCCATAAATATATCTAATAATCCTTCTTTGTTTGCCTGTTTCCATATCTCTGTTGTAGCTGGAACTACAATCATTCTTGTTCCTTTTGCTACTTTATTTCCTTTCATTATTTTTGCAGCGATTCTTAGATCTTCTATTCTTCCATTGGTACAGCTGCCTAAATAAGCCTGATCAATCTTTATATTCATATTTTCTGCTTGTTTTGCTGTTTTTCCGTTTGATGGCAAGCTTGGGAATGAAACTATTGGTTCTAAAGTTGAAACATCATATTCTTTTATTTCAGAATAAACTGCATCTTTATCTGAAGTTACTATTTCAAACTTATTTTTAGTTCTTTCTTTAACATAATCTATTGTTTTTTTGTCAGGAGCTATTATTCCTGACTTTCCGCCTGCTTCTATTGCCATATTTGTAATTGTCATTCTAGCTTCTACGCTTAAATCATCTATTGTTGTTCCAGTAAACTCCATTGCTTTGTATAAAGCTCCATCTACTCCAATATCAGAGATTATCTTTAGAATTATATCTTTTGAATAAACTCCTTTTGGAAGCTTTCCATTTATTACAAACTTGATTGTTTCAGGAACCTTGAACCATAATTCACCTGTTGCTAATGCTGCAGCTAAATCAGTTGAGCCTACTCCTGTAGAGAAAGCACCTAATGCGCCATGTGTGCAGGTATGTGAATCACCACAGATTATTGTTATTCCTGGCAAAACATGGCCTTGTTCTGGCAGTATTGCATGGCAAACTCCATGAGAGCCAACTTCATAATAGTTTTCTATATTGTTTTTATTTACCCAGTCTCTTAATCTTTTGGCTAGTTCTGCTGATTTTATATCTTTATTAGGAACAAAATGGTCAGGAGTTACCACTATTTTGCTTTTGTCAAAGACTTTAGTTATGCCTTCTTTTTCCAGCATTGTAATTGCAGGAGGTGTTGTTACATCATGGCACATGACTAAGTCTATGTCGGCGTTTATTATTTCGCCAGGTTTTACTTCTTTCTTACCTGTATGTTTTGCAAGTATTTTTTCTGTTATTGTTTGTGGCATTTTTTAAAATATTAACCTCTCAAAACAGCTGTAGCTCCTGTTCTTGAAACCTCTTTTATACCAAATTGTTTCATTAAGTCAATAAAAGCGTCAATCTTAGCAGGCTCACCTATAAGTTCTGCTGTGACTGCTTTCTGAGTTATGTCAACTATCTTAGTTTTATATATCTTTGTATATCTTAGTATCTCTTCTTTTGCTTTTTTGTTAGGTATTGCAATCTTAAGCAAACAAAGTTCTCTGATAACTGCCCTATCCTCTGGCATCTCCATTACTTTTATTGTGTCTATCAGTTTGTTTACCTGTTTTTCAACCTGTTCAAGAGTATGGTCATCACCTATTACAGTTATTACCATCTTACTAACTCCTGTTTTTGTTGTTTTTCCAACTGTGATTGTATCAATGTTGAATCCTCTTCGGGCAAACATACCTGCTATTCTTGTAAGTACACCTGGCTGATCATCAACAAGCATTGCAATTACGTGTTTTCTTTGTTTGGTCATTTTATTCCTCCTCAAAAAATTTACTTGGAGCTGCCATACACCCTCCAAAAGCATCTTTAACATGGCCGCCAGGAGGCAGCATAGGCAGTATGTTGGATTCTTCTTCAATGCAAACATCAATAATTGTAGTTACTTCATTTTGAATAGCTTGTTTTAATGCAGGCATTAATTCTTCTGTTTTCTTTACTCTGATTCCCTTTAATCCATAAGCTTCTGCTACCTTAACAAAATCAGGTGTTGTACCTAAATAAACTTCTGAGTAACGTTTGTCTGAAAATAGCTCAAGCCATTGCCTTACCATCCCAAGGTATGAGTTATTCATAATTATTGGAATAACTTTTATTCCTGCTTCTTTTACTGTTCCTAATTCCTGTATGGTCATCTGAAATGAACCATCTCCATCTATCAAAAAGACATTTACATCTGGCTTTGCTATTTTTGCGCCTATTGCTGCAGGAAAGCCAAAACCCATTGTTCCTGCACCGCCTGAACTTATGAAAGTTCTTGGCTTTTGGCGCTTAATGAAGTGGCCTGCAAACATCTGGTGCTGACCAACTCCTGTAACCACTATGTCGTCTGGTTTTGATATATCATTTATTGCATACATAACATCCCTTGGATGTATTCTTTTAGTTGGTTTAACTTTTACGCATTGGTCACAGCATGCTTTGAATTTTTTAATTGTTTTTAACCATGCTTCTTTTTCTTTTACGTTCTTTAATTGCGCTGTTAAAGCTAAAATAACATTTTTTGCATCTCCAACTATAGGAATATCTACTTTAACATTTTTTCCTATCTCTGCAGGATCTATATCAACATGGATAACTTTTGCATTTTCTGCATAAGTCTTTAAGCTTCCTGTTATTCTGTCAGAGAATCTGCATCCTATTGTAATCAATAAATCTGCATGAACTGTAGCGTAATTTGCAATTTTTCTTCCATGCATTCCAACTGTACCTAAGCTTAAAGGTTTTGTTTCATCATATGAACCTTTTGCCATGAAAGTTGTTGCAACTGGAATATTAGTTAAATCAACTAATTCTGCAAGTTCCTTTGAAGCATCTGCAATCTCCACTCCATGACCTATAAGGAATAATGGCCTTTCTGAATTTATTATTGCTTCTGCTGCTTTTTTTATCTGAACAGGATTAGGCTTTAATGTTGGATGGAGATTGCAGATGCTTCAAAG
>Ga0233431_1000581_pt1 | contig 77769 bp, 63 predicted proteins | sample SI_118_April2016_FD_179867 | JGI IMG/M metagenome (GOLD analysis project Ga0233431, IMG submission 179867) | Seawater microbial communities from Saanich Inlet, British Columbia, Canada - SI_118_April2016_200_MG | ecosystem: Environmental > Aquatic > Marine > Inlet | place: Canada: British... | reverse complement strand
AACTTCTTCCAAGCTAATCGTCTGCTTGAGCATTACTTCATAATTGGGTTTCTTAAATTTTCTAGCCATGCTCGAAGTCTATCACCGTTTTTGCTATCTTTGTTTGCTCTCCGACAAACTGCTAGTGGGGTAATTTCCACATAGCGCGGCGCATCCGATGAAACTGGCAATTCCGAACCCAGCGGGGCTACACCCCCAGGTGCATCCAGTTCGGTCAGTTCGCCTTCTTCAGGCTCCGGCTCCGGGTTCACCCCGGTGATACCCGGCGCGGTGATGCGACCTGCCGGTTGTGGCGTAGGCGGTGGTTCACCTTCTGCGCTTACCCCCAACGGAACCAGCAATAATGCCAATACGATAAGAATCCATACACGTTTGTGCCACTTCGTCTTCATCTCGGCCTCCAAATCAACTATCACTCCCTGAGATCGAGAATGTCCCCTGGCGCCCCCGTTTTTTTGCCGTCATCAAATGGCCCCTGGGTACTGTTCCCTTTTACGATTATTGTATATATTTTTGCAATTTAATCAAGCGCATATCGCAATATTTATATTATTTTTATGCTTTTCATATTACACTCGGCGATCTTATATGGAGGATTGTACGCCGGTATTGGGTATTTTTCAAAGAGCGGCTACAATAGAGAAGGTTTTCCATGCAGGAGAACAATGGTGCCGTGGCTCAAATCACCGTTCTCTTAGTTCCTTGAAACGCTTATTGAGATTAATATATGATGTCCTACCTCGAACAAACTCCCTGTTTTAGCGAAATTGAAGCAGCAAAATTTACCCAAGACATTTTTGGCGTTTCCGGTTCAGTAACGCCGTTGGCGGGCGAGCGTGATCAGAATTTTCGCGTCCACTCGAATGCGGGAAAAGACTACGTGCTAAAAATCGCCAATGCCAGCGAAGAAGCTTCGTTTTTAGAAGCGCAAGCCCAGGCTATGCAACATCTGGCTGAAAATGGGGTAGCTTCTCCGCAAGTGGTCACAACGAAAACTGGAGCATTAATCGCTACAGTGGATACTCCCTCGCGAGTCAGCCACTTGGTGCGCCTGGTGACCTATTTGCCGGGCACTCCCTATGGTTCAATACGACGGCACTCTCCTGATCTTTTTAGCCATCTGGGGGAATATCTAGGGCGCCTGGATCGAATCTTGACAAGTTTCGAGCATCCGGCGACACAGCGCGATTTCCACTGGGATTTGGCGAAGGCTCCCGCGGTTGTGACCCAGTACAAATCGTTGATAGCCGACGAGGAGATGCGTATACAAATCGAGAAGTTGGCTGCCGATTTTAATACGCATACCGCCCCATTATTGTCTGGGTTGCGCCAGAGCGTAATCCATAATGACGCGAATGACTATAACGTCATTGTGAGCGTTGACACTCTCTCTCTCAACCAACAAATGGTTGGCGTGATTGATTTTGGCGATATGCTCTACAGCTATACTGTCGCCGAACTGGCAATTGCAATTGCCTATGCCATTCTGAACAAGCCCGATCCACTGGAAACGGCGGCTTTATTGGTTAGGGGCTATCATCAGGAAAACCCACTCAACCCAAATGAAATTGAGGCCCTGTTTGGCCTGGTAAGTATGCGCTTGTGCACCAGTGTGTGCATAGCCGCCTACCAAATCAGGCAACGCCCCGATGACGAATATTTGCTCATCAGCCAGGAAGCAATTCGCAACACCCTGCCCCAATGGGCGCAGATTCACCCCCGTTTTGCTGGCGCTGTTTTTCGTCACGCCTGCGGTCTGACACCTGTACCTCAGACCCAAAAAATAATCGCCTGGTTGCAAAATAATGCGCATCAAATCGCGCCTGTTTTGGATGTTGATCTAAAGGTCAGCAATACATGCACCCCGCTTGACCTGGGTATCGGCAGCCCCCTCATCGAAGCAGACCCAACCTCGATCGCGGAAGCCAGCCTCACTTCCCGTCTGTTCGGCCAAATGAAGGAATCCGGAGCTGAGATTGGTTTGGGATTATATGACGAAGCGCGGCTGCTCCATCATCATCCAGCGTTCGATACTGGCCTAAAAATTACTGATGAGCGCCGTACAATCCATATCGGCCTTGATCTCTTTGCCCCGGCTGGCACGGCAGTCTACGCCCCGCTCAGGGGCAGCCTGTACGCGTTTGCCGATAATGCCACCCCCTATGATTACGGGCCGGTGATCGTGCTGGAACATCATACCGACGATGGCACGCCCTTTTTTACGCTCTACGGGCACCTCAGTCGGGAATCGTTGGACGGGTTGCGCGTCGGGCAAATCTTTGAAGCGGGGCAAAAAATATGTGCGCTAGGCACACCCGAAGTCAATGGCGGCTGGACACCCCACCTGCACTTGCAGCTCATCACCGATCTGCTCGAACTGGGAAGCGATTTTCCAGGCGTGTGTCAGGCCAGTCAGCGCCCAATCTGGTTGTCTTTTTCGCCCGATCCAAACTTGATTCTGGGCATCCCTGCGGAAAATTTCCCTGAGCAGCGGCTTGATAAACCCAGCACGCTGGCCCTACGCCGCAAAATCATTGGGAAAAATCTGAGCATTGGCTATCAGGAACCACTCAAAATCGAACGCGGCTGGATGCAATATTTATTCGATGAAACTGGACGGCGCTATGTAGATGCTTATAATAATGTGCCACATGTGGGGCATTGTCATCCACGCGTGGTGGCTGCCGGGCGGCGGCAAATGGGCATATTGAATACCAATACGCGCTATTTGCACGATTATCTGCTGCAATACGCCGAGCGCATCACCGCCACTTTACCAGATGCACTCAGCGTATGTTTTTTCGTCAATTCGGGCAGCGAAGCCAATGAACTGGCCTTGCGTTTAGCGCGCGCATATACCAGTCAGCGCGATATGATCGTCATGGAAAGCGCCTATCACGGACATACCACCTCGCTAATCGACATCAGTCCCTACAAGCACGCTGGCCCAGGCGGAGATGGTGCGCCACCCTGGGTGCATACGATCCCCATTCCCGATACCTATCGCGGGGAATACAAAGCTGACGACCCCCAGGCTGCACAAAAATATGCTCAGCATGTTTCGGATGTCATCGAAAGTTTGGCACAAGGCGGTCGCTCGCCAGCCGGTTTTATCGCTGAGACCTGTCCCAGCGTGGCGGGTCAAATTTTTTTGCCAGCGGGGTATCTCTCCCAAGCCTATGAGTACGTGCGCCAGGCCGGCGGAGTGTGTATCACCGATGAAGTGCAAACCGGCTTTGGTCGCACGGGCACACATTTCTACGCCTTTCAGGCCCATAATATCATCCCCGATATGGTTGTACTCGGTAAACCGATTGGCAACGGCCACCCCATTGCGGTAGTGGTTACTCGTCCCGAAATTGCCGCCGCCTTCGATAACGGCATGGAGTTTTTTAGTACTTTCGGCGGCAATACAGTTTCATGCGCCATCGGTATGGCCGTGTTAGATGTGGTTCTGGATGAGAATTTACAGGCCCATGCACTGGACGTAGGCAATTATCTTTTGGATGGCTTGCGCCAATTTAAGAACGAATACCCCCTGGTGGGCGACGTACGGGGCTCCGGGCTGTTCCTGGGCGTGGAGTTGGCTCGTAATCCCGAGAGTCTCGAACCCGCCAGACAGGAAGCTGCCTTTATTGTCAATCGTATGCGCCAGTTGGGTGTGCTGCTGGGCATCGATGGGCCTTTTCATAATATAATTAAGATCAGACCACCGATGCCTTTCTCTAAATCGGATGCCGATCTATTATTGACCGGGCTAGAAGAAATCTTGTGGCAAGATTTCGATGTAAATATTGCACCAAGTAGCTGATGTCGAGTACGATCGGATACTTCAACCAATATCACCGGGAGGGTCACATGCACCCGCAACTAGAAAATATCAAAACACGTGCTTCGCAGCGGTTCTTTACCATTGGCGAAGAAATTGCCCACAGCATTACGCACGGAATTGGCGCAGGCATGAGCATTGTCGGGCTGGTCATCCTGGTGGTGTTGGCCGCAAAATATGGCGATGTCTACCAGATCGTCAGTTTTAGTATCTACGGCGCTACGCTGATTATCCTCTATCTGGCTTCGACTTTGTATCACGGTTTTCAACACCCGCGTATCAAACAAATACTGCAAGTGATTGACCATGCTGCGATTTTCCTGTTGATCGCAGGCACCTACACCCCCTTCTTGCTGGTTGGCGTCCGGGGCACTTGGGGTTGGACATTATTAGTGATAGTTTGGGGATTGGCTTTGCTGGGGGTTAGCTTCCGGGCGATCTTCGTCAACCGCTATGAAAAACTGGCTGTTCTGGCCTATGTTCTGATGGGCTGGTTAGGTGTCGTAGCTTTCAAGGAAATGATCGCGAGTATCCCGCTTGGCGGCATCATCTGGATCGCCATCGGGGGCGTGGTCTATACGATTGGTGTAATTTTCTATGCCCTTCGAAAGATTCCCTATATGCACACGATCTGGCATCTCTTCGTATTAGGCGGCAGTATTTGTCATTATCTGGGTGTGCTTTTTTATCTGGCGCCATCCCAATAGGAGCGTCATCCGCTGCTATAAGCTGCAACCAAAATGCAGTGTTTTTCCATCGACAAAATCAATAAAACACCCCTGCTGTTGCCAACACAGCAGGGGTGTTTTATATCAAAAAATCATTTAAAAACTACTCGCCTTTATTCGTCTTTATTTTGAAGGGCAGGTAGAGCGGGCAAAAGCTTACAAAGCTGGTCAGAAGGAAAACAACACCCAAAACCAACAAGATAATGCCCAATGTCCCGGCAACGGTGCCGCTAAAATACAGATAGCCGAAAATCAAAGCCACCACTACACGGATAATACGATCTGTCGAACCCATATTTTTATTAAATTTCATGCTATTTCTCCTATGCGATAAACGAATGAATAAAGTATTCTCAAACGATTAGATGCTTCATCGGATGAAAAGTTACAGTGTAAAACACTGATAAGCGTTCTACGTTACGCAACTTAGCACCAATTTTTGCGCTTAAGAAACAGAATTCCCAGAAAACCCAAACCGACAAGCCCGGATGAGGCAGGACACAGGCTGCGCACACCGCCCGCGGGTGGTTCTGTTTCTGCAGGAGGCGCAGCCGCTTCCTCGACAACCGAAGAAGTGGATTCTGTTTCCTCGGGAGTTTGATTGGCCTCAAAGATTTCAAGATTATCTACCCAAACTGTGCCAGAATTCGGGACATCGGAATAGGTACTGAAGCCAATCGCAAAACCATTGATCTCAGCTGGATTAATCGCCTGGCCAGCGTTTTCCTCCCAATCGACGCGCACGATTTGATCCCAGGTGAGTTCAACATGCACCCAGCCATCAACGCTTTCGGGGACGGTTTCAATCACATAGTGGTAGGTTGCACGCGCTTCGGGGTTTCCACCATAAGCATCGAGGTTGAAGAGCAAGGCTGCTTCGCTGGCGCGATAATCAAAGGCAATCCCAGACGAATTGCCAAAGCCTGGGGCGCTGTCATACATCAGGGCACAGGTGCCCCAGCTATCGGGTTCAATATGGAAATTAATGCGCAACGAGGCCGAACCAGCCTGAGCCAGACTGCTATCTATGCCGCAAGATAACGTAGTGATGGGCGTGGCGTCATCCCAAAAGGCCTGCCAGCCCTCGGTTCCGGGCGGCGGACCCGATTCGAAATCGTCAACCAGCGCGCCGACGCCGAAAACCCAGCCGGGGTCGCTGAGGGGCACGCCCTGCTCCGAGTTGGCCTCCCCTGCCTCGGGCTGAGTCTGAGCTTCCTGTTCGGGCGCAGGCGCAGTCGGGGCGTTGGCGATCCAGCGGTTGTAGAAAATATTCAACATGGGCACAAATTCATCGGTTGCTTTCTGACTGCCGCTGGCATTGGGATGTTCATCGCCGTCCGAATCATAGTAGAGAATACCGCTGCCATAATCCACAGCGTGTTCAACCGCACCACTGAAAAAACGGTGATGGTTATCGCGGTGTGTGAGAGTGTTGTGTAGATCCCACACCGCGACGTTATTGAGGGGGTATTCGTTGAGCCAGTCTTCAACCAGCCAGCGGCTGAACTCGCGGGCGTTGATGGCGTTGGACGAATCGAGCAACGGCGGCGGGGTGATGGCGATGAAGAGTTTATCGGGGCGGGTGATGAAATAATCCAGCAGTTGAATATAAACATATTTGGCATGTCCAACGGTAAACCACTCACCCTCCGCGGGGGTATCGTTGGGCGAGCCGCTGAGATCAGAGTTGGGGAAACACGATTTAAAGAGAATGATCTGATTCTCCCCGCCGGGATCGGCGAAAAGCCGCGTATAATCAGAATTCTGACCGCTCTCAGCATGGACAGCCTGCAAATAACGGCTGCTCTCCGGGCCGAGAAACCAATCGTACCAGTTGTGATAATCGGTGGCGTCGCCGATGGAATCGGAACCCCAACCGTAGTTGGTATCACTGACAAAATAGTTGTTTTCAGCCAGGGTACGCCCCAGATTGCCGTATCCATCTGTGAGCCAGTTTTCGCCCACCGAGTGGTGGATAAAAATCAGTTTGACAGGTTCGGGCGGCGGATTAGGGTTTTCGCTCTGTGCAAAGGCCGAGGAAACAAAGAGCACCCCTGCGAGAAAGGCGATCAAAACGATGACGGGGTTGGGTTTCATAGCAATCCTCCTATTTGATGCAACGGTTCAGCGAATTTATAATGCTAAGTTGCAAATTCCATTATAGCTGAACTTGTTCCCAAATATGACGTTTATGCTAAAATACAATCCGGATAATTACACTCATAATTCCAATACTTAGAGGCCCCATGCTCCAATCCGACCGAATTATTCGCTCAACCTGCCCCTATTGCGGCGTTGGCTGCCAGGTAGATTTACACATCAAGGACGATCATATTTTTCGCGTGGAAGCGCCTTTCGAGGCCGCGCCCAACTTCGGGCGGCTGTGCGCCAAAGGCCGCTTTGGCATGGATTACACCACGCACCCCTCCCGACTTACCCAGCCGCTCATCCGTAAAAATATTGGCGAGAAGCCGCGCAAGCCGATCGGGATCGAGGGTTTTCGCCCTGCCACCTGGGATGAAGCGCTTGATCTGGCCACCGAAAAACTGGCCGGAATCGTTCAGGCGCATGGCAACGACGCGGTGGGTACATTCTGTTCCGCTAAAGCCACCAACGAAGACAATTATCTATTTCAGAAATTTGTGCGCGGCGTGCTGGGCACCAACAACGTCGATCACTGCGCCCGCCTGTGCCATGCTGCTTCGGTGGCCGGACTTTCGATTGCACTCGGCACTTCGGCTATGTCGAACTCGATTGCCGAAATGAAAGACCTGGATGTCTTCATTGTCACCGGCTCGAACACCAGCGAAACACACCCGGTCATCAGTACATTTTTGCGTCAGGCTGTGGTGCAAGGCGGAGCCAAATTAATAGTCATTGATCCGCGCGGCATCGAAATGACCCAATTCGCCCATCTGTGGCTGCGCCAGAAGCCGGGCACCGATGTGGCCGTTTTCCAGGCCATGGCGCATGTCATCGTGGAAGAAAATCTGTATGAAAAATTATTCATCGAGGAGCGCACAGAGGGATTTGAGATATACATTGAAACGCTGAGAGATTACACTCCCGAATGGGCCGAAAATGTCTCTGGTGTTCCCGCAGATCTCATCCGCCAAGCCGCCCGCACTTATGCCGAGGCCGAAGCCGCGGCTATTTATTGGGGTATGGGCATCTCGCAGAGTGTTCACGGCACCGATAATACCCTCTCGCTGGCAAACCTGGCGCTACTCACTGGGCATATTGGACGCCCAGGAACGGGCCTCAACCCCCTGCGCGGTCAAAATAACGTGCAAGGTTGTTCGGATTCAGGCGGCTTGCCCAACGTGTATCCCGGCTATCAAGCTGTGGATGACCCCGAGGTGCGCGCCAAGTTCGAGAAAGATTGGGGCGTGGCGCTCAACCACGAGGTGGGTCTGACAACAATGGAGATGGTCGATGCCGCCGAGAGCGGTGCGATTCGCGGCTACTACGTGATGGGCGAGAACCCAATGATGTCCGAACCCGATTTACGCCACGCGCGCCACGTAATAGCACAGCTCGATTTTGTACTCGTGCAAGATATTTTCCTCAACGAAACCGGCGAGTACGCCGACATCATTTTGCCTGCAGCCAGCTTCGCCGAAAAAGACGGCACCTTTACCAACAGCGACCGACGCGTGCAACGCATCCGAACAGCTTTACCTATCCCCGGCGAAGCGCGCCCCGACTGGGAGATCATTGCCGATCTTGCCCAGCGCGTGGAAACTAAGCTCGGACGCGAACGCAGCGCCGGGTTCACATTTGAACATCCGAGCGAAATCTGGGATGAGATGGCGCGCCTGACGCCGCCTTTCCAGGGTATTGGCTACACGCGGCTAGCACGCGAGGGCGGCGTGCATTGGCCCTGTCCCAGCCCCGATCATCCGGGCACACCCTATTTATTCGCGGATACTTTCCCGCGCGGCAAGGGTCAATTTGCCCCCATCCAATTCCGCCCATCCGAAGAACTGCCAGACGCCCAGTATCCGTTCATTCTCTCTACGGGGCGGGTACTCTATCATTGGCATGGCGGCACGATGACGCGCCGCTCACAACTCGATCATATTTACCCGGAAGCGACGGTTGAAATCCACCCCGAGGATGCGCAAAGGCTCGGGGTCGAGGAACACGCGCGGGTACGCGTCCGCTCCCGCCGCGGCCAGATTGAAGTTAAGGCGCTGGTCAGCGAGCGTTCCCCGCGGGGTACGGTCTTCATCCCCTTCCACTTTGCTGAGGCCGCGGCCAATGAACTCACCCTCGACGCTCGCGATCCTTATGCAAAAATCCCGGATTATAAAGTCAGCGCAGTGACCATCGAAACGATTACGTAAACACGTGAGCGCGCAAAACATGTCAGGAAATAGTCCGAAAAAAGGGTATGGGGGTGTGGAACACCCCCCATACCCTTTTTTCGGAAATCCTTCTGACAACATTTGCGCGCTCACCGAAGCAAAACCGGGCTAGACAAATCCGAAGGCATCATGTAAAATACGCCTTCGTCAAAAATCGGTGTAGCTATTTTGGTAATAGCACATTCGTTGAAAGTTTCGGAGGTTCGACTTGGCAAACATCAAATCTGCTATCAAGCGCAACAAACAAAACGAGAAGCGTCGTCTTCACAACCGCGTCTATCGCGGTGGCGCGCGCAAGCAAGTTCGCAATGCCCGTCTCGCTATTGAAAGTGGCAATTACGAAGCCGCCCGCGCCGCCACACTGGAAGCCGTAAGCGCCCTCGACAAGGCTGCACAAAAAGGCATTATTCACCAAAATAACGCCTCGCGCCGCAAGGGCCGCTTGATGAAGCAACTGGCAACGCTCGAGAAATAAAACGCATTCGCTAGTCAACTAAAGTTGCATTTTAGCGGGAGCTTTGAAAGCTCCCGCTTTTTGCGTTCATGTTACAAGTGGGTGGTATAATCTGCCGTTGTCAAAAAAACGGCTTGCCATAAAATCTTTTACACAATACACTGAAGAGCACAGGCGACATGAAGACACAAAGTTATCAAACAGGTAACGCGAATTCCCAAAAAATCTTGGAGTCTTTGTGCCTTCGTGGTGAATCCATAACCAGGTGATTGAATGTTTGAAACCGAACAAAATGCGATTGCTACACAGATTCAACAATATTGCACAGAAAACGACATTCCTGCCCCCCCAGAATTCCAATGGAAACCGATCCCGTTTAACGGAGGCTGGGGCATTTCAATGTCCTTCTTTCAAACTGCGGCGCAGGAAGCACGCAGCGGCAAAAAAATTATCGTGCCACAACGCGCCCAGGAAATTGCCCTAAGCGTAGCCAATCAATTAGGCACACCGCAAAGTTTTGAACGCGTCGAAGCCATCAACGGATACCTGAATTTATACTATTCGGCTGGGGATGTCAGCCGCCGTGTGGTCGATAGCGTCCTTGAAACGGGGGCCAATTTTGGACGCGGGGCGAAAAAGAATGAACGCGTGATGGTCGAATATGCCCAGCCCAACACCCATCACTCTTTTCACATCGGGCATTACCGCAACGCCGTTTTAGGCGAAGTCCTCGCCCGCATGGTCGAATTCGCCGGATACGATACTATCCGTGCTTCGTACCCCGGCGATATTGGTCTGGGCGTGATTACCGTTGTATGGGCGTATGATAAATTCTACAAAGGGCAGGAGCCACAAGATCTTCATGCGCGCGGCCAGTGGTTGCTAAATTTGTACGTGGAAGCCACCAACCTGCTGACTCCCAAAGAAGATGAGACTCCTGAAGAGACGGCGCGGCGCGAGGCCTACGAAGCGGAACGGCGAGACCTGTATCGCAGGTGGGACGCGGGCGATGAGTATGTCCGCAACCTGTGGCTGGAAACGCGCGAATGGAGCCTGGAAGAATTACGCGACATTCTACACCTGATGGATATTGATATCGATGTTTGGTTCTACGAAAGCGAAGTAGACGAACCCTCCAAAGCAATCGTGGAAGAATTGGTCGAAAAAGGCATCGCCGACGATGAGCGCCCCCAGGATGGAGCGGTGATTGTCAAGATTGACGAAAAACTGGGTCTGAAGAAAGAAAAATACCGCACCAATGTGATCTTACGCAACGATGGCACCAGCCTATATCTAACTAAAGATTTGGCGTTGGCCAAAGACAAATTTGAAAAATATCACGTTGACCGCTCACTCTACGTCGTAGATGTGCGCCAGAGCCTGCACTTTCAGCAGGCTTTCAAGATTCTCGAATTGTGGGGCTACGAACAGGCAAAAAAATGCTATCACCTGGGTTACGGATTCGTGAGCCTGCCGGAGGGCGCCATGTCGGCGCGGCGCGGGCGCGTGGTACTCTTTAAAGATGTCGCCGATGAAGCCACCCGCCGCGTACTGGAAGAAAGCCGTAAAAAGAACCCCGATATGCCCGAAGAACAACGCCAGAAAGTAGCCCAGAAAATTGGCCTGGGGGCGCTGGCCTATGCCATGCTTTCGGTAGACAATAATAAAGACATCGTTTTCGACATCGACGAAGCGCTCAGTTTCGAGGGCCATACCGGGCCATATATCCAGAACGCGCATGTGCGCGCCAGCAGTATTTTGCGCAGGGCCGGCGCAGTCCCGGAACAAGCCAGTTTCGATTATCCAATGGAAGCACACGAAATTGAACTCATCGAGACCATCTCGCGCTTCCCGAAAGTTGTACAGCAAGCCGCACAGGAATACCGACCACTGGTGTTGGCAACCTACGCCTACGATCTGGCGGCGGCATTTCACAGCTTTTACCATGTTGTGCCCGTTCTCAAGGCTGACGACCAAGCAACACGCCAGGCGCGCATTCGCCTGATCGCGGCGGCAAAACAGACTATTGCCAACGCATTACGTTTATTAAGTATTCAAGCCCCTGAAATGATGTAACAAAACCGAAGATGTGTACAAATAGGTAAACGTAGATAAAACAAAATACTCAGCGTTTACCCCTGTGCATCTGCGGTTTTACAGTCGAATTTGTTCAACAGGTCTGGAAGTCCGAATTCGACCCCATAAAAAATTAGACCACGCAGGCCTACTGAATTGTTTAAGGAGCTTCAGTAATGTCCACAAAAATCCTGATCATGGGCGCCGCGGGGCGCGATTTTCACAACTTCAACGTATACTTTCGGGATAACTCCGATTACGAAGTTGTTGCCTTCACCGCCACCCAGATTCCCAATATTGAGGGACGCCAGTATCCAACCGAATTGGCCGGTTCCTTATATCCACAGGGAATTCCGATTTACCCCGAAAGCGATTTGGTCTCACTCATTCGGGAAAATAAAATCGAACAGGTCGTCTTCGCTTATAGCGATGTGCCGCATGATTATGTGATGCACAAAGCCTCTGAAGTGCTGGCGGCTGGTGCCGATTTTCGCCTGATGGGCGCGGAAGGGACGCAAGTAAAATCGACCAAACCGGTTGTTTCGGTATGTGCTGTACGCACAGGCAGCGGCAAAAGCCAGACCACGCGACGGGTTGCACAAATTTTGCAAAACATGGGCTTTAAAGTAGCCGCTATCCGCCACCCGATGCCCTATGGCGATCTGGTAAAGCAAAAAGTACAGCGGTATGCCGAGCTTAGCGATCTCGACAAACACGAATGCACCATCGAAGAACGCGAGGAGTATGAACCCCATATCGTCAGCGGGATCATCATTTATGCCGGTGTAGATTACGAAGCCATTCTGCGCGAGGCTGAAAAAGAAGCCGATATTATCCTTTGGGATGGCGGCAATAACGATCTCTCCTTCTACAAAGCCGATTTATCCATCGTCGTCGCCGATCCTCACCGGCCCGGGCACGAGCGCAGCTATCACCCCGGTGAGACCACGGCCCGTTCGGCAGATGTCTTCATCATCAACAAAGTCGATACCGCCGATCATGCAGCCATACTCACTGTACATGAAAATTTGCGGGAACTTCAACCCAATGCCGTCATCATCGAGGCAGCTTCTCCGTTGTTTGTGGATGATCCCGCCGCAATTCGCGGCAAGCGCGTGCTGGTTGTTGAAGATGGCCCCACACTGACCCACGGCGAGATGGCCTATGGCGCGGGCTGGGTTGCCGCCCGTCGCTTTGGCGCCGCCGAAATCGTGGATCCGCGCCCCTATGCAGTCGGCACGATCAAGACCACTTACGAAAAATACCCCACTACCGGGGATGTGCTCCCCGCAATGGGCTACGGAGACGCTCAAATGAAAGAACTGGAGCAAACTATCAACAATATTGATGTTGATCTGGTCATCATCGGCACGCCCATTGACCTGGGGAAATTGCTAACCATTAACAAACCTACCCAGCGCGTACGCTACGAACTGCAAGAAATCGGCCAGCCTACGCTGGAAGATTTGTTAACAGCGAAATTCAAATAAATTCGGTTTTTCACCGCGCTCAAAATCATGTTGACCAACCCCAAAAAGGATGAGAACTATGAAAAAAAACATAGCATGGCTGATTGTTATCGTTTTTATTGGGCTGATCTCGCTAAATTTAACCGTAGCGCAAGCCTCCAGCCCGGCTGATTACCCCCTCATGCAAGCTGCGACTCCTACTCCAGAAGACCCCACCATCGGGTCAACCCGTATCTCCGAAACAGATCAAATGGCACAGGTTTATGTACCTTCCGGAGATTTTATTATGGGTTCCACGGATATCGAAGCCAAACAAACCATTGAGGACGGGCGCGCCTACCCCGAAATTCCTCAACACACCGTGTATGTGGATGGTTTCTGGATTGATAAATATGAGGTCACAACCAGTCAATATGCCATGTGTGTTGAAGATGGCGTCTGTGATCCACCCTTTACAAATAAATCCTTCACCCGCCAGGAGTACTACGGCAACCCCGAATACGCCGATTATCCGGTTATCTGGGTGAAGTGGGAAATGGCGCGCACTTACTGCGAATGGGCTAGCCGCAGACTGCCAACCGAAGCTGAAGCTGAAAAAGCAGCCCGCGGCACGGATGGTCAAAAATTTCCCTGGGGTGATGACCCTTACAGCGGCGAATATGCCAATATGTGCGATGTAAACTGCCCAAAAAGCTGGGCCAACCCCAACTGGGACGACGGCTATGCTGATACCGCTCCCGTGGGCAGTTATCCTGCAGGCGCCAGCCCCTATGGCGCCATGGATATGGTTGGCAACGTTTGGGAGTGGAACGGTTCGATCATCCAGCCATATCCCTATGACGCCAATGACGGCCGTGAAAACCCGGAAAACTCAGAGATACTTCAAATTGAGCGCAGTTGGCGCAGCGGCGCGTGGAATGATGGCTACTGGTGGATGCGTGCCTCTGTGCGCTACCGTTCTGTTCCTAATTACTGGTACTATAACCTGGGTATCCGCTGCGCTTCTTCAGAATAGCAAAGTACAAGAAAATAGGGCTGTAGGCGTTCAACGCGCTATAGCCCTATTTTCTTTGGTAATAACCACTTATGCCCTCTCTCACCTGGCCCAGCAAAACCCCACCAATCCCCATCCATGCCAACCTGCACACGGATAGTATCCTCTATCCCCAGGGAGTGGGCTACCCGCACGCCACAGCCAACAATCAACTCATCTTTGGGGATAATCTGGCCGCGATGTCAGCGCTGCTACCAGATTTTGAGGGGCGCATTGACTTGATCTACGCCGACCCGCCATTTTTTACCAATCGGCGCTTTACGGCACGAGTTGGCCGCGGCGAAGATTCGCGGCGTCCCGAAGAATGGCAACTTAGCGAAGGCTATACGGATCACTGGGCGGATATTGATACCTATCTTGATATGCTTTACCCGCGCCTGGCGCTGATGCACCGTCTGCTGGCCCCTACCGGCACACTTTACTTGCATCTCGACTGGCACGCCAATCACTACGCCCGCCTGCTGCTGGATGAAATTTTCGGCGCAGAGCGTTTGCTTAACGAAATTATCTGGACCTACCACGGCCCCTCGCCCATCAAAAGTGCGTTTAATCGCAAGCACGATACGATCTTGTCGTACACGAAGAGCAATAAGTACATCTTCAATGCCGATGATGTGCGCGAACCCTATAACCCCAACACGGTCAAAACTTTTAAATCCTCGTCAAAAGCCGGTTTTGGCAAAGTGCCTGATCTGGAACGCGGCAAAGTGCCCGAAGATTGGTGGTATTTCCCCGTGGTGGCACGCTTGCATAACGAGCGCACCGGCTACCCGACGCAAAAACCCGAAGCCTTGCTAGAACGGATAATTCTGGCCTCGTCAAACCCGGGCGAAATTGTGGCAGATTTTTTCTGTGGATCAGGAACCACACCGCTGGTAGCAGCGCGTTTGGGACGGCATTTCGTTGCCAGTGATGCCCAATGGCAGGCTATTCAGACCACCCGCAATCGGCTGACAGCCCTCCCCGGAGCAGTGACTGCTCTCAAGCGGGAATCTCGTTCGCACATCCCTGTGGGGGAAGCCAAACTCGAAGGGCTGGTGTCCCTCCAGAGCGAGTCCGAACAGCCTGTTTTTTCGTTGAGCGAATCAATCTGCGATGATATTGATTATTGGGAAATTGACCCCCATTGGGATGGCGATATTTTTCACAGCGCGGCACAAGCTGTACGCCCCTTCCGCAAAGGAAAAATCCCCACAAAATTAAGATTGCCGAAAATCGAGGGGGAAATCAGTGTTCGAATTACAAGAATTAATGGGAAATCGGAAATAGTACCGATTAAGAATCAAACATCTAACCGATAGCCAACACCGCGCAAGGTTTTAAGAAATTTCGGCTTACGGGGGTCGGCCTCAATAGCTTTTCGCAGCCAACTGATATGCACATCCAGCGTGCGGGTGTCGTCGATGAAATTTGTATCCCAGACTTGTTTAAAAAGTTCTTCTCGCTTGACGACTTCCCCCGCTCGACGCATAAGCACTTCCAAAATCGCGGACAGCCGCGGTGTCAGGTGAGATTTGCGATCCTGGCAACGCACATGATGCAGTTCCAAATCGAGTGCAATCTGACCGACTTTTAAATGATTGGCGCTTTGGGTTGGGGAGAGAGATTTGACACGATTATGCAATTTTCGCACCGTAAAAGGTAACGGCAAAATAATGTTAGCGCAGTGATTATCACTATGGCTGTCGGCCCCAGCTTCAGCAATCAGGATAATGGGCATTTTGGGTACGCGCTCATGCACAGATTGGCAGATGCGCACACCCGTCGTTCGCATGGAAGGCGCGTTGATAATCGCTACTTTAAATTTCTCGCCATCTAACACAGCCAGCGCAGCTTTGCCGGTGAATACGTTCGTCACCGAATACCCTTTCTTTTGCAACTGGGCAACAAAAAGCTGCGTCCCGGCATGTTTACCTTCAATACAAAGTATCTTCGCAGTCATTAGGAATCACTTTTTCCCTTAAAATTTTCAGCCCCCGGCTTTTTATTTCTCCTAGGCTAGATTGATTATACACATAACCTTAAAAAATCGCAAATGGGACGAGGGTACTGCTAACAAATTTGTAACATGAAGCCCGAATGGCCTATAATAGGCCGAAGATAAATAACAGGAGAAAACTATGCTCATTCACTCTGCTTCGCAAGTACTCACCCTGATCGGCCCGCCCCAGCGGGGTCACGCGCTTGGCGCGTTGGGTATCATCGAAGATGGTGCTGTATTGCTCGAAGGGGAAACCATCATTGCGGTTGGCCCCAGTCGAGAAATGCGTGCCATTTACGCCGATGAAGAGCAAATCAATGCCCGGGGGCGCGTGGTGATGCCCGGCCTGGTCGATCCACATACGCACGCCGTTTGGGCGGGCGACCGCTCCGCTGAGTTTGAGATGCGCATCCAAGGCAAGAGTTATATGGAAATTATGAACGCGGGCGGTGGAATTGTCTCGACGGTACGCCAAACGCAGGCTGCCTCGCTGGAGGAACTCAAGACGCAGACTCGCTCGCGGTTGATCGGCATGTTCGAACAGGGAACTACCACCGCGGAGGTCAAGAGCGGCTACGGCCTGAATACCGAGACCGAACTAAAAATGCTGCAAGCCATCCTCGAATTGAATACCGAAGGTCCATTGGAATTGGTGCCAACGTTCCTCGGAGCGCACGCCATCCCCCCAGAGTACAAAGATAACGCTGACGGCTACACTGATCTCGTCTGCAATGAAATGCTGCCCGCGCTTAAAGATTGGTGGCAAAATCAACCTTCAACTCTCAACCTTCAACCTTTTGTAGATGTGTTTTGCGAAACCGGCGCCTTCACCCTGGCGCAATCCCGCCGCATTTTGGCAACGGCCCGCGAGTTGGGCTTCCCGCTCAAGATTCACGCCGACGAGTTCGACAACCTCAATGGAGCTTCGCTGGCGGCGGAGTTAGGCGCGGCCTCTGCTGACCATCTCGTAGTTACATCGCTTGAGGATATGGCTTCTCTTGGCAATAGTGATACCGTTGCCGTCTCGCTGCCTTGCACACCCTTTGGACTGGCCGAGGGGCATTATACGTCCGCCAAAGATTTTCTGGATGCGAATTGCATTTTGGCAATCGCCACAGATATGAATCCCGGCACAGCCTGGTGTGAGAGTATGCAGTTTGCCATCGCGTTAGCCTGCCGTTACTTACGCCTGACGCCTGCTCAGGCAATTGCCGCAGCCACAATCAACGCTGCGGCGGCAATTGGCAAGGATGATAAAATCGGTTCACTGGAACCTGGCAAACAGGCCGATGTGCTAATCTTGAATGCGCCCGACTACCGTCACCTGGGCTACCGCTTTGGGAGCAACCTGGCGCATACTATCATCAAAAAAGGTCATATCTATCCGATTGGAGACTAATTCATGGATAATCTATTTTCATTGCTCCTGCTCTTGATCGTAGTCGGCATCGTTTGGGGCATTATTAAAGCCATTTTTAAGTTGACGATGAAGGTCTTTTCTTGCGGCTTATTCTTCATCCTTGTCATTGGCGCAATCGTTTACGTGCTCACAAACGCCTAACGCGTACGTTTTAAAATTTCCTTATGCCAAGCATCGAAACAGCCCGTTCCTGGTACCCTCAAAATGATCCCGTCCACGGTTTCGACCATATCCTGCGCGTCTATCGCATGGTCGAACGATTGGCCGAAGTTGAAGGCGCGGATCTTGAGATTGTGCGCGCCGCAGCCCTGTTGCACGATGTAGATGGCAGTCAGCAGCCTGTCCCGAGAGAGAACGAAGGATCAGCGGTCAGCGACCAGCGGAAAATGCATCAACATTCCGCAGCCAATTTTGCCCGCCAAATTTTGCAATCCGAAAGCTGGCCTGAAGCGCGCATCCAGGCTGTGGAACACTGCATTCGCGCCCACCGTTTCCGTGATGAGCGTGAGCAGCCCCAAACCATTGAAGCACAAGTACTCTTCGATGCCGACAAACTCGATGCTATCGGAGCCATTGGCGCGGTGCGTGCCATTGGCTATGCTGTACTGGCCGAGCAACCGCTGCACGCCGAGCCTTCGCAGCATTTTTTGGAAACCGGCCAAAAAGAACCCGGCGAACCGCATACGCCTTACCACGAACACATTTTCAAACTCAGCAAACTCAAGGAGCGCATGTTCACAAACAGCGGACGCGCTCTGGCTGAAAAACGACATAATTTTTTAGAATCCTTTTTCGAGCAATGGCAGGCTGAACTAACAGCACAACGATAAAAGCTCAACGCAAAGCTGCAGAGACGCTAAGTTTTTTATTTTTTGCGTCTCCCTTTCTTTGCGTCTTTGCGTTAGAAATTTCAAAAATTATGAAACTTACCGGACGCACAATCTTCAAAGGCAACGCTGAGGGAGAAGCCCTGGTCACTACAATGGGGATTTCGTTTTTCGGCGGCGTAGACCCCGATACCGGAATCATCGTCGAGCGCGGCCACCAACTCGAAGGTCAGTCCGTAGCCGGGAAAGTATTAGTATTCCCCACGGGCAAAGGCTCCACCGTCGGGTCGTATACCCTCTACCGGCTGAAACACAACGGCCTGGCTCCGGCGGCCATCATCAACGCTGAATGTGAAACCATCACTGCCGTGGGCTGCATCATCGCCGAAATACCCTGTGTGGATCAGATCAACATCGAGCAAATCCAGTCTGGGAACAAGGTTCAGATTTCAGATAACAGTGTGGAACTATGAGCGATATTGATACCCAACGCAAAGTCCTAAACAAAGCCCAAACCCAACTGCGCGAATTAATGACCGACAAAGAGCGCCCGGAACAAGCCATCGAGCCGTTCCTGAACCACCATGCCATGCTACACGCGGCAAAAATGGCCGATGCTGGCTTATGGTCATTTGAAGACGCTATTTTGGACGATATGGATGAAGCCCGCATTCGGCGCATTCCTTCAGGGAGTGAAAATTCAATCGCATGGTGTTTTTGGCATATCGCCCGCATCGAAGATGTTGCTATGAATCGGCTCATTGCCGATCAACCGCAAATTTTTCTGCAAGGCAATTGGCAAAAGCGGATGCAAATATCCTTTGTCGATACCGGCAACGCAATGAGCGCCGAAGAAATGGTTCAACTCAGCGAAGAAATTAATATTGCAGCCCTGCGCGTCTACCGGGTTGCTGTCGGACGCCAAACTCGCCAAATTGTGACGGCAATAACCCCGACAGATTTCACCAAGAAAGTAGATTTGCAACGTTTGGAGCAAATTCGGGCAGATGACGCTATTCGAGAAGGAGCCGAAGGCATCCTCGAATATTGGCGCAAACGCACCATCGCCGGGCTACTGTTGATGCCCGCCAGCCGACATATACTCGTCCACTTGAACGAGGCGCTGAATCTAAAAAGGAAGCGATGACACTTCCCATCAATACCATCCTGCACGGCGACTGTGTTGAAGTGTTGAACTCGCTACCCGCCCAATCGGTTGATCTGATCTTCGCCGACCCACCCTATAACCTGCAACTGCAAAACGAGTTGCATCGCCCCAATATGAGCAAAGTCGATGCGGTTAACGATCAATGGGATCAATTCGACTCGTTTGCAGCCTATGATGATTTCACCCACAACTGGCTCACAGCTTGCAAGCGCGTTCTCAAACCAACCGGCACAATTTGGGTCATCGGTTCGTATCACAATATATTCCGCGTGGGGGCGATCATGCAAAATCTGGGCTTCTGGATTCTGAACGATGTCATCTGGATTAAAACCAACCCGATGCCCAACTTCCGCGGCGTGCGCTTCACCAACGCCCACGAAACGCTCATCTGGGCCAGCACAGGACAAGGCGCACGCTACACCTTCAATCACCAGGCCATGAAGGGGCTTAACGATGAAAAGCAAATGCGCTCCGACTGGTGGCTGCTGCCCCTGGCAACCGGCGCGGAACGACTCAGGGATGAAGATGGCAACAAAGCCCATTCCACGCAGAAGCCCGCTGCGCTGCTCTACCGCGTGATCCTGGCCGCCAGCCAGCCCGGCGATGTGGTTCTCGATCCTTTCTTCGGCAGCGGCACCACCGGAGCGGTCGCTAAACGTCTGCATCGCAATTGGATCGGCATCGAGCGCGAAGAAAAATATATTCACATCGCGCAGCAACGCATTGCGGCCATTGAGCCGGAACCCTTCGATAAGCACACCTTCGATGTGCGCAGCAAAAAGAAGATTGCACCGCGGGTAGCTTTTGCCAAACTGCTCGAAAACGGCTATTTCCAACCGGGGCAGCAACTCTATTTTCAGGCCGATTCTGCCCGCAGCGCCACAATCAAGCCCGATGCCCGCCTGCGCGCTGCCGACGGCTTCGAAGGCACTCTGCACCAAACCGCCCGCCACTATGCTGGGGATGCCCCCTGCAACGGCTGGGAACACTGGTTTTACAAACAAGGGGATGAATTCTACAAAATTGACAAGCTGCGTGAAAAATATCGGGGAATGGTAAAATAACCCCCATGTCCGTAGGAACCGCACGCACGATCATGCTCAAAGTCGATGACGACCTGTGCCACGCCTGCCGCAAATGCTTGGCCGGTGAAGCCTGCCGCGGCAGCGCTTTCCGGCGTTTCGACCGCGAAGATGCACCCTTCATCGACTCAAGTCGCTGCTGGGGCTGTTTAGACTGTATCGCCGAGTGCCCCTTCGATGCGGTAGTGCGCCACGAACATATATGAGAACATTTGATAAATGGCTAATAGGGGGGATTGGCTGTGGATTGGCGGGGTTGTGCCTTCTAACAGTGACAACCCTACTCCTTTTGCGCGTGCCCATCGGACGAGAAGCGCATCCTACCCCCGAAGATCAGATAACCAAGATCGCGCCAACCCCGCGGGAGACAGTCCAATCCCTGGAGCTTGAAGCCACTCCCATGCTTCAGCCGACCCTCACCGTATCTGGCCCGCTGAACATCCCCCCCGGCGAGCAGAAAGGGCAGATCGTCTTCGTCTGCTATGTGGGCGGATTCGACCAAATCTGCCTGATGAACGCCGATGGCAGCGGACGCGTGCAACTCACGGATGTTGAAGCGACAAATTTCTATCCTTCGCTCTCCCCCGATGGGCAAACGATTGTTTTTTCTTCCCGGCGCACGGGCAATTTTGAAATCTACGCCATGCGATTGGATGGCAGCGGTTTAGAACAATTAACCGAGGGGATCGGCAGCCTGTATGCGCCCGAAATCTCCCCTGATAGGCAGACGATTGTGTTCACGAATGCCAGTGGCAATCAATCGCTGTGGCTGATGAATCGCAATGGCAGCCACCCACGCCCCCTGACAGACGCGCCTACCGATGAAATTGACCCCACCTGGTCGCCGGATGGCAGGTTAATTGCTTTTGCAGCTTCAACCACTGGCGACCGGCAGCTTTATGTGATGAATGCCGATGGCAGTAATCTGCGCCAGATTACTGCTCTCGAAAAAATGGGCGGGCGTAGCAGTTTTTCGCCCGATGGGCAGTGGCTGGCTTTTTACGCCGGGCCACGCGGCGAACACAATATTTTTATCATTGGCCTAGACGGCAACAATTTGCGCCAACTGACCCACGGCGGCGACAATTTGGGGCCAAGCTGGTCGCCCGATGGCGAGTGGATCGCGTTCACATCATTTCGCGATGGCAATAACGAGATTTATGCCATTCGCCCGGACGGCAGCGAAATGGTACGCCTGACGAATAGTTGGATTTCAGATTGGCAGCCGCGTTGGGGGAAATGATCCAAGCGCAGGTTGATTTTGGTATATAATCAATATAGCGCAGTACAGTTGCGCCTGGACCGTTCGGCAAATATAGCCAATAGAGAGGTGTAGATATGTCTGAAAAAGGTAAGAAAGACAAAGGGAAACGCGAAGAAAAGAAAAAACCCAAGTTAAGCATCAAAGATAAACGCAAGCTTAAAAAAGAGAAGGAAAAATCGTCTTGATCCAAGCGGTATTCCCTACAATCCCATCATCTTGAAAATAAAAAGCCCTGTTGCAATCCAGGGCTTTTTTTCGTATGTCATCAATCGCCAGGAACCGACCGAGCAATAGCTGCCGGTGGACGCGAAGAAGCCCATTTAGCTCTTATATGCTTATTTTCATATTTCACAACCAAAATCTCAGATTAAAGCAACTCCACACTGGGGCGCAAATCCAGATGATCGATCAGTTGATTCAATTCAGTATCGCTGAGCGGGCGGCCTTTGCCTGCGTAGGCAGTCAGGGCGGCTTCCATCATATTCGTGCCAAAGGAGCGTCCATCGTAGCGCGGGGTCGTCGTAATCATTAAATACACTCCACGTTGACGCAAAAAATCAACATTCTCGGGAGTAGTGGTGTTGGTAATCACGGTTTTCCCATGCAAATTTTGGGGCAGGTATTTTTTCATAAAGAGAAAATCCCCAGCCAACAAATCCGATTCAAGCCAAAATTTCTGATATTTGGATTCATGCTCTGTGCCGCTGCTGCCGTAGAAGAGCAAACTCATGGGGAAATGACTGACAAAGGGCAGCATCAACCGAGCGACGCGCTTGAAATTGCGCAAGCCGTGAACTGGTAAGGGAATATCCAGGGCCACCATCAGATCACCAAAAATGACATCCTGGCTGACTTCGCTGACCGCTCGCGCCAGCCCAATGCGATCCACCGCCACCGGGATAAAAGCCTGCCGAAAATGTGGCACGCCATCGATGAGCAGCCCGTCAATTTCGCCCTGTTTTCCGCTAAGCAGGTTGTGCAGCGCGGGTGCCGCCAATTCAAAAACCCGTCGCTCAAGGGTGTGTTTCAGACCACGTCCATCCACCACCGGGGTTTGTTTCACCTGCTCAACCAGTTTCAATGCCGCCCTGAGCGGGTATTCGCGTCCATCCAGGCGCAGATATAAATCCACACCACCCACCCCAAAGGCATCCACCTGACCATCGAGTTCAGCGTAGAGATGTTTGGCTTTCTCCACATCCCCATCGGTGCCGATGCGCTCCACCTGAATCGCCTCGCCCTTAAATTCGACGACGACTTTCTTATCACGCGCAGAACTTCCCAAACTGATACTCACGGCTCGCTTCATACGACGCGGCTCCTTTCACCAGGAAATTAAAAACATGATACCATTATTTCCGATCTGCTTTGCAACTGGACTATAAAGAATTCGTATACACCAGTAGCACAGCAAAAAACAAAGTTTTCAAAAGGAGTCTTTTATGAGTTTCTTAGGTAATCTCGTCTGGTTAATTTTTGGCGGTTTTCTCTCCGGACTGGGGTATATCATCGGCGGGTTATTGTTTTGCCTGACGATCATCGGCATCCCCTTCGGTAAACAAGCCATCAAGCTGGGCATTGCCACGATGACCCCCTTCGGACGCGAAATTGTCGTCGCCGAGGAATTCGACAACCCGCTCAGTTTGCTGTTCAATATCATCTGGGCAATTATCTTCGGTTGGGAAATTGCGGTTTCGCACTTCGTCCACGGGCTGATTTTGGCAATTACGATCGTTGGTATTCCATTTGCCAAGCAGCATTTTAAGCTGATTCCGCTGGCTTTATTCCCGTTTGGCAGAGAATTGCGCTAATTGAACAATGAGTCGAATAGAAATTAACACCCCAGCCCCTGAGTTTGAACTCGCTGATTTCAACGGCAAGCTTGTAAAACTCGCTGATTTTCGAGCGCAAAAAAACGTAATTCTGGTATTCAACCGCGGCTTTGTCTGACCTTTCTGCCGCCGGCACATGGCGCAGTTGCGCCAGGATTACGAATTATTCCAGGCCCAGGATGCTGAAATTATCGCTGTGGGGCCAGAAAATGCCCAAGCCTTCAAAGCCTACTGGGCTGAACATCAACTCCCCTTCGTGGGATTACCCGACCCCAAACATACGGTACTTAAACGCTACGGACAAGAAGTAAAAATCTTCAAGTTAGGGCGCATGCCCGCACAGAGCATTATTGATAAAAACGGACAGGTGCGCTATATCCATTACGGACATGGTATGCAAGATATTCCAGAAAACACGGAATTGCTGCAAATTCTGGCTGGGCTAAACTGAAGGAATGAACATGAACTCAAAAAAACTGGTTAGTATCTTTTTTATTTTGGCAGTAGCCGTAGTTTCATCCATCTCAATCCGCCCGGTGATGGCACAGGCCGATATTTACTACCGTTTTACGCCGACAGCTATCTATGATGATGGACAAGACCAAAGTACACTTGAAATTTATACCAGTGGAAATATAACCAGCGTGACAATTAAACCCGATTTCGCCGATGAACCCGTCTACCAGCTTTATGACGATGGCAGCAACGGCGACCGCACCGCTGGGGATAGTGTTTATTCTCTGGGGGGAATCAACCCATCCATGTATCCGGACGATCTTCTCTTCCCTATCGCTTATAACGACCAAAACACCGTTGACTTGGCGACGTTGTGGCTTACGGCTACGGTTACATATACATCTGGACAGAGCGAAGAAATTAGTTTTATTGCTTTAAAAATTGTCTCACCCAAACTTATTTTTCCTGTCGAACAAGCCAGTGGGGGTCTGGCTGCCACCGAATATGCATTTTTCATCACCGATCCTGCCGGGGAAACCTACACCGGTAGTTTCCCAAATATCACAGACTACAACGGGCCAGCGATTGCCAAGAAATTCTACTCAATTTACCCGGATGAGTTTGACTTTATCAATTTTATGGTTGTGCGCGGCGATTTAGGGATGAAAGCTCATGCCGGTGGCCTGCGTAACCCGGCAGCAAATATCGGATTGAACCGCACCGATTACACGGCAGAATATGGCTCTCAGGGGCGTTTGCTGGCAATGATGTATTCGGGCTTTGAACTGCTGAACCATGAGGTCGGTCATGCCTGGGCTGCTTTTGCCGGAGAAACGCTGGGGATTTCGAATGGCTCACATTGGCTCGGCACCACCGATATTAACGGCGTGATGAGCGAAGGATACGAAACGCCCGATAATTTATATTTTTTCTCGCCGAATAACGATGGCACCTTCAAAGCGGGCTGGAGCGAAGCGTCATACGCCCCTCTGGAACTGTATTTAATGGGCATGATGCCCCCCGAAGAAGTTCCGGATGTGCATGTGTTGCATGATCCTGATCTGACAAACACGGAGCGCGTTACCGCAAATCGTGTGGATACCTACACGATTACAGATATTATGAACGCGGCAGGCGGGCCACGCGATCCAGCTTACCCGGCAGCTCAAACCGATTTTAACCTGGCGGTGATTCTACTCACCGATACGGAGTTCTCACCCGCTGAGTACGCGTATTATTCGTATTTATCGCGCGAATATGCTGCTCAACGTGATGGCAATGCAATGACGAATTTTTACACGGCGACGGGCGGACGCGGCACAATCACTACGCGCCTGGCCGACTGGGGATTCCCGAATACGCAGGGAGCTACAGCCTCAACGGAGGAGACTCCATTACCAGAGTCAACGCCCCTCATCGAAGCCGCGCCAACCACGCCGCCCGCACAGGAAGCAGAATCAGACCTCCAAGAAACAGTAACCACCCCCGAGGTAGCCAGTTCATCCCGTCCGGTATGGAAATTCCCCATCTGCGCCAGTTTCACTGGGGCATTTATCCTGCCACTTGTAGTCATATCCAGCAGGCCAAAATCACGCAAACCATAAAGGCTTGCGTAGCGGATTGAAAAGAATCATGCCATGCCTATTTCCTGAAAAGCGTTATGTGTCACAGCGCTCATCGTACTGGCCTGCAATATGAGCGCGAATATCCCCACACTTGAGACGACCAACAATTCGCCAGGAATCACTACACCTGAGTAATCCCAGTACCATTCTCCTTATTGCCTTGTCCGATAATTTACATATAATTAGTCCATATGCTAGGTACTCAGTTTCAAGTACATTTATTTGGCGCTCTATCGCTATTTCATAATGGCAAACAAATACACTTGCCAAGGTCTGTTTCCGCGCGCGCGCTATTGGTTTATTTGCTGTTGAACCGCAAAATTCCGCAGCCGCGCCTGAAGCTAATTGGGGTTTTATGGCCTGAAACCCCTGAAGGGCAGGCCCGCCGTGCGCTTACACAGGCGCTGTGGCACCTCCGCAAAGATTTACCAGGTGGCTTGCTTGAAACAGTGGCAGATCATATCCAGATTTCTCCTGAAGCCCCGCTGTGGGTAGATGCTGAGACTTTTGCATCTTTAGCAAAGAAAAATCTCAAGGTAGTTCAACACGATACCGAAAATCTTCGTCAGGCAGTTGATCTTTATCGCGGGGATTTATTAGAAGGTTTCTATGATGATTGGGTATTGGTTGAACGCGAGCACCTGCGCGAATTGTATCTGCGATCCCTGGATTTTTTGGTGGATACCGAAAAAACGGCGGGACACTACACTCAAGCATTAGACTATGCCCAAAGACTGACCAGAGCCGATTCCTTCCGCGAATCTGCACACCGCGCAGTAATGCGTTTGCACTATGCGTTAAACCAAACTGATGCCGCTCTGAACCAATACGCCCTTTGTTGCAAAATATTGGATGATGAATTAGGGGTTGAACCGGATGAAGAAACCAAAGCCCTGGCACGCGAAATCGCCGTGCGCGCCACACAGAAAGGCAGCCCCTATTTACCTCCGGTGATTACCCCACCCGGAACCCCGTGGCAGCAAGATGATGCACAAAGCATCCAAATCCCCATCCTTGGCAGAGATGAGGAACGTGAGTATCTATTGCGACACCTGGAAAGCAGCATGGCCGCCACAGGCGGCACCGTTCTCGTGGAGGGCAGTTCCGGCGTGGGAAAAACGCGCTTGCTAGAGGCATTTGCTCGTGATGCCGAATGGCGCGGCGCGGAAGTCCTTTGGGGGCATAGTAGTGAATCGGGTACGGCAACCCCCTACGAGGTCATCGTTAATGCGCTGAGCAGCGGGTTGACATCCTTACGGGCAAACCAACTGGCGTATGCAGTTGACGAAATCTGGCTCAGCGCGTTGGGGACAATCATCCCCAATTTGACCGATAAGTTGCAGAATTTACCGAAATTGCCAGAGATGGCCCCTGAACAGTCGCACGAACGCCTGATGAGCGCCTTCGCTATCATACTATCTGCCTGGGGGCAGATTAGGCCCTTGGTGCTCATTCTCGAGGATATTCATTGGGCTGATGAAGATAGCCTGGATTTGTTGATCGCGCAGGCGCGCCATATTACAGGGGAATATATCCTGGTGGTTGGCAGCTATCGCGGCGCAGAGGCGCGCGGCAACCCTGCCGTTTGGGAGAAGCTAGATGCCCTGGACCGAGCCGGTGTGCGTCAGCGCATTGTGCTAGACAACCTGAACGCTGACAGTTCGGGCGAATTGGTTCGGCGCGCCCTCGGGCTAACCAGTGCGGCACCGCTCTTTGAGGAGCGGTTATTCCAAGAAACGGGCGGCAACCCCCTCTTCCTTTTGGAGACGTTACGCACTCTGCACGACGAAGGACTGCTCGCTCAGGATGAAAACGGCAAGTGGAGTACATCTTGGGATGCAACGACCGAAGATTATGCCGAACTGCCCATCTCACCGGCGGTGGAACGCACGATCGCCCGGCGCGTAAAATTACTACCCGATTCCTTGCAACCGACTCTTCAATTGGCTGCAGTGCTGGGCAAACGTTTCCACTTCGATGAACTACATAAAACCAGCGGGGAGCAACTTCACGATTTGTTGACAAAAATCCGCCTGCTAATCCAGCATAATTTTTTAGAAGAAACCGCGCAAGGCTATCGCTTTTCACACGAAAAAATCCATCTGGTCGTTTACGAAGAGATCGATGATAAGCAGCGCACAACTCTGCATCTTCAAGTCGCACAAGCGCTTTTAAATCTATCCCCAGAACGATTTGCAGACCTGGCTTGGCATTATCAGAGTGCAGGTGATATTGATAAGGCCGCAAATTACTACTTCCGAGCTGGTCAAAGTAGCATGGCCGTAAGTGCTTTTACGGGCGCGTTGGAATTCTTCGACCAAGCTATCGCGTTGATAGAGATAGAACCAAGTTCACTGACGACTGATGAGCATTTTGCTATGCTCACCACCCGCGCAGAAGTGCTGCGAATTTTAGGCCGGCGCGATGACCAAGCCAAAGATTTGGATACCATGAAACAATTAAGCCAGGATTCCCCTGACTTAACGCTAAAAACTCTCTTACTCACAGCATGGTTACAAACACAAACGGGTGACTACGACAAAGCAGAAGCAAACACAGAAAAAGCCCAGGCTCTTGCCGCGCATCTGGGCAATCAGTTACAAGAAACTGAAGCGCTGATAATTGCCGGGACGATTAGGAATTGGCGCGGGCAACCGAAAGATGCAATCCCACTTTTAGAAAATGCCGTCAACCTGACTACGAGCTATGACGATTTCGACATGGAGGCGCAGGCGCGCCACGCTCTGGCGAACGCTTTACTGGGCATAAAAGATTATCGAAAAGCTCAGGCCGAAATCGAACGCGCCCTGGAAATTTACACCCGCCAGGGTAATGTGATGGGCCAGCTTGATCAGGTTCACATTTCCGGCATTGCGCATATGGAACAAGGAGATTTTGAAACAGCCAGCAAGCTGTATCAACGTTCCATAGAACTCAGCCAAGATTTGGGCTATCTTTACGCCGAGGGCCGCGCCCAGCTTAACCTGGCGAATATTCATTTCCTCCAGGGGGATATTACGGCGGCGTTAGATGGATATGCTCATGCAGCTGACAATTTCCAGTTAACAGGAAACCGACGCGGTGAGGCCATGACACGAGCAAACCTTGCATCGCTAAAAGCGACCGTTTTGGGCGATCTCAAAGGCGCTCGTAGAGAAGTAGATGCAGCCCTGGCTGCTTTCCGCGATATGGGTGATAGTGTTGGCGAGGGGCAATGCCTGGTAGTATCGGGGGAAGTGTATCGCAGCGAGGGCAACTATAATCAAGCCATTCCTCCGATGGAAAGCGGTATTGAGAAATTACTGGCGGGGGGAGAAAAATGGATTGCCGCGCAATGTTTTCGTCCGCTGATCCTGGTTTTCATAGATAACAATCAGCCCAAACTTGCCATCGAAACCGCCGAAAGGGCTGAGCAAATCTGCAATGAGTTGGGCAATGACGATATGCTGATGTATTGCAGCGCTCTTCGCGGCATTGCGCATCTGCATGTGAATCAGCCCGAGAAAGCGCTCCAAATCACAGAGCGAGCCATCACCAATTGGCGCAAAGATATGGATCAGAGTTATCTCTTTCCATACTGGCACTATCAATGTCTTATCGCGAACCAGCGAATCCCAGAAGCACATCAGGCGCTGACACAAGCGCACCAGTTACTAATGGAAAGTCTGCGAGGGTTGTCCTCTGAGCAGCAGAGATACAGTCTCGAGAATGTACCAGAACACCACGGCATCATGACTGCCTGGGGGAAAATACAGCCCCAGAGAATCAGCATCAGCCTGCCTCAAATCGACGCGCCCACAGGGCGGCCCCTACAAAACGACGAGTATGTGGAAGTCACCTGGACGGTAGAATCTCTAGAAGATGGCGAGATTGAAGGAAAAACGGATCTTCGGCGGCACCGCATTTTGCGCTTGCTGGTTGAAGCCGAAGTACAGGGGGCAGCCCCTACGGTGGGCGATCTTGCCGACATATTGAATGTCAGCGACCGCACCATCAAACGCGATATAGCGATCTTGCGTCAAATGGGTCATCACATTGAAACCAGGGGTAGCACTTGACCCCATAGTCTGACCCTAAGGTTCGCTTTGGGGTCAAAAATAAAAAGACAATCCTGAGACAGGTATTTTGTAAACTGATGCTGAACATAAGCATCAGTTTTTTGTAACCGATCAGGGCAACTATGCTATATGCACATCGATCGGCTAGAACAAGTCGGCACTGGAGAAATCCAACCCTGAGCACTTGGGTAAGCTTCACTACAGAGCTGTCATAAGAACAGTATTCGTGAACGCAGGAGCAAAAAAATGCACACACAAACAGAAACATCCAAAAATAAGTTTCGAAGCGGAACGCGCATCTGGTCTATAGCGTTGTTTTTCATGTTTGTACTTAGTGCCTGCAACCTGCCCATCGGGCCATCCTCCCTATCATCCAATAATGTTCAACCAACATTACCACCGGCTGCTGCAAACGGAGGGGAGCCCATCCAGTTGGGTCATGCACAGGAAGAAACTCAACCAACGCTGGTACAAGTTACCCTGCCACCGCTAGCCACAACTGCGACGGTGGCCGCATCCACAGGTGCATCTGTTCCTTCACAAAATTCTTCGGAGTCATCCAGCGGAAACAGCATCCCTCACCCAACCGCAACCCCGCAACAAGACACACTCATCGGAAGCCTAGCGCAGACGCCAGGACTCGCTATCAAATCCATCAGCGCCTCGCAAACCACAATCTATGACGGCGGATGCAGTGATGTTGGACCAACTAGTACCTTCTTCCAGTTCGAGTTGATCTCCCCAGATTTGTTAAACACGGCGCAACTCAGATTTCATTACCTCAAGAATGGACAGGTTATCGGTCAGGATTATGGGCACAATTTCACTTATAACGGAGCCAGTACCTTCACATTTGATTCAGATTCTGTAACCAATCGGCCAGATGATTACCTGGACGGCGCAGAAGGTCAATTGGAATATTGGGCGGCCGCGCAAGACACATCTGGCAATTGGGTAGTTTCGGACCGCCAATATGTCAAAGTACTCCCCTGCTCAGTTGTAGGCTCTCCGCTCACCCCACCGCAAATTAATCAATTTATCGGTCCCAGCACCGCCTACGAAGGGGATACCGTCAAGCTGGAATGGAATGTCAGCGATGCCTCGTGCGGAGTATATCTGGATGGCAACTCCGTACACCCCAATGGGAATTTTAGCTATGTGGTCCCCGCGAATTCCGCCCCAATGACGCTTACCCATTCACTGCTGGCTCATGGCGGTGATTGCGCCAACCCTACCACAGCTACAGATACAGTTTATATCAATCTGGCTATACAATCGGTCACTTTATCTGCGCCTATCATTCAATCAGGGATGTACGATGTAGATGAAGGAAATTCCTGGTATGGCGCAATTATTGCTGGTGATGACGAACACGACCATAAAATGACTGGCTTCGTCCAATTCGACATCAGCAGCCTGAAAAACAACGTCACTGAATTGCACAGCGCCACCTTGAATCTCGGTCCCTGTAAGCCCATCGGGCTGCCGATGCTAACCCAGCCCTTCGACATTTCGGCTGTTTCAAGCAGTCTGGGAACCACGTCGATAGGCACGTTGAAAGATTGTTCCGGTGAATTTAATGTGAGCGGTGTGATGTTCAAGGCACTGGGTGACAATAGTGTTCAGTTTATGATCAGGCCCGCCAATGTTCATCCCGGCAACACAGCCGATCAAATCACGTACACGCCAACGCTAACGATTGTATATACGCCGAAACCATGACGTAGCAACGGGTGTGTAGCGGCGATTGTAACAACCCAACAGTGGACATTAACATCGATGGTATGTTCCTTGATTTGACACACTTTCCAATACATATATTGACGTTTCATACACTACTATTGAAGTTTATCCATAATTTGAAATGCGTATCGAGTACAAAACACGGAGGATGAAAATGAAATATCACAAAGAATTTCTCAATATTTTATTCGTTTTAGTTCTAGGATCGGTTGCCTGCAATCTAACAGGGCAAGCTCCCGCGGGAATTTCTGTCCCAACACCTGTTGAGCCTCCCGCACTCGCGGCGCCCAATACACCCACTACTCAAGCTATGATTGAGCCTACGATTGAACCCGTAGTCATCGCTCCAACTACCGAACCAGTAACAATTACCGCACAAATGAAGGCTGTATTTGTATCTAATAACAGCGGGTCTCTTTGCCCAAAACGATCACCTGATCTCATCGTGGGTGGGCCACCTCCCATTGTAGGTGAAATTGACGATGAGTGGCGATGTGAAGGGTATTGGACATTCGATATTTCTGGTTTACCGGCCCAGGCAACCATTCTTGCAGCGGTCTTTCAGCCGGGAAATTGCACAGTTACCGGAAACCCATTTTCTCTTGACAACCTGTACATAGGCTTCATTGATGTCGGAATCCTGGAGGTCAGCGATTACGGTGGGCCTCCCCAACAACCCACCGCTCATACAAGCTGCCCGACAACCATTGATGTTGTATCATTTGTCAAAACAAGCATTAACCGCAATTCGAAGATGTTACAAATATTCGCAGCGTTTGATAATAGCAATTATGGCAACGGCACGGGCGATTATATCTCTTACCAGGGCAGCGCACCGTCCTTGACGATTGAGTATAGCTATCTCACTGAAAAGTAAAGGAAAAACGTCATGAAAAGAACCATCGTACTACTTGTAAATATTTTAATCCTGCAAATCATCCTGTCCGCCTGCAACCTGCCCATTGCAACAGTAACTGCCCCTCAACCATCCGATGAGCAGATCAACACCAACCAGACAGCCGAAGCGCAGTCCCAAATCGTACAACAAACCCTGCAAGCGCAAAATAGCGGCAGCAATCTCACAATCTCCGACGTTCAGGTTTCCGTGAATACGTTTTATTATCTCAACGATACCTGCGGCCCAACGGAAGTGACGATCTCTGCCAAAGTGACCAGCAGCGCCTTGATTACAAATGCAGGTGTGCTGAGGCTATTCAATGGTGACCAGAAAGGGCCAAATGGCGGCCAGGCAGATGCAATGACACCAATTGGCAATGATCGCTATGCATTCACCATGAATAAACAAACGGATGATCTCGACTCAATTCTGCGAGATAATTATTCGCTTGAACTCATCCTTTACGCTGAGGATACGGCCGGAAATCAGGTTGCCACAGGCGATTGGGGTGATGCCGTTGGTGATGGGCAGCCCTGGCCGCTCAACCCGATTCAGCTTCAAATCCCTACTTTGCGGCTTGAACAATGTCTTGGAAACGCGAATCAGGTAACAACAGCGCAGGCACAAGAACAGGTAAATATACCCGCGGCAACACCCACGCCCAAACTGGAAACGCTGCCTACCAACACACCTGTAGCGCCCGCAGCCGCGCCATCCGTGCAAACCCGCTCGAATTATGCCGAATTTGGCGATTGGTACACAACTGAAGAAACTGCCGATATGGATTTCAGCGGGGCAAAAGAACTCGCCTTTATGGCAGCCAATTCCGATTATCCAGATCACAGCCTCGGCCAAAATGTAAGTCAGGGCGAAGGCATCATGATGGCAAGCGTATCATCGCCATCTTATGATACCTGCCGCGCCATTCCCGCATGGAATACCGGTATCATCGTCCATACAGGAGAAACCTACTGCTATTTGACGGCGGGAGGAACCTATGGCTACTTCCACATTGACAAAATCGAGAACCGCGGCAGCGAAATTGCAAATTGGGTCATCGGGCTATCCTATACCGTCTGGGTTCCCTGATGAACAGTGAAGAACTCCGAGGGCTACGCGGCCTCGGAGTTCTTCTTTTTCGGGGGTATACTTAAATTATGGTCACTCCCGCTTCTCTCCCCCAACTTTTCGTGCCCCTCACATCGTCCGCTGCTACACTGGAAGACCTCGGCGGCAAAGGGCTGAATCTCGTCAAACTGGCGCGCGCTAACTTCCCCGTGCCTGGCGGATTCATCATCCCTACGGCCTGCTATCGTGAATTTGTGCAAGTCAACTATTTGGGTGATCTTATTCGGGAAAAACTGGCCGAGGCAGATTTATCAAACCCCGAAGTCTTAACAGCCCTTTCACGGGAAATTCGGGCTCAGTTCGAGTTGGGGACTGTTCCCCAGGCGATTCCCTACGCCCTGGAGATCGCCTGGCGCTGGCTTGGCGCGCATCCCGTGGCCGTACGCTCCTCCGCCACCGCCGAAGACCTGCCCGATCTTTCTTTCGCCGGGCAGCAAGATACCTTCCTCAACGTCATCGGCGATGAAGCCTTGCTCACAGCCGTCGTCCAATGCTGGGGCAGCTTGTGGACGGCGCGCGCCATCGGGTACCGTACTCGTAACCACATTCCCCATCAAGACGTTGCGCTGGCCGTCATCGTGCAAAATATGGTGCAAAGCAAAGCATCAGGCGTGCTCTTCACTGCTAATCCGCTCACCGGATGCCGCAACGAAACTGTCATCGATGCCACCCTGGGACTGGGTGAAGCCCTCGTCAGCGGGCACGTTGATCCAGATCATTATGTCGTCAATATCATTGCGAACCCCGAAGGGGTAAAGCAATCTCCCCCTAACAAACAGATTGCTTCGCCTGCGGCTCGCAATGACCGCTTCAAAATCACCCATAAATCCCTGGGCAGCAAAGCCACCCTGTTTACGGCAAATCCGGCCGGGGGCGTAGAAATCCGCCCCACCGAAGCCGACCAGCTTCAGGCCATCCCCGATAACATCATCCTAGAACTGGCAAAACTCGGTCAACGGATTCAGGTCCTTTATGGATTTCCCCAAGATATTGAATGGGCCTATCTCCCACCCTCACCCCCTGCCCATTTCCCACAAGGCGAGGGCGAACTCCACATCCTGCAATCGCGCCCGATCACTTCGCTATTTCCGCTGCCCGAAAACCTGACAGCCGAACCATTGCGCTTCATGATTGGATTCCATACGATACAGGGTATTATGGAACCGCTCACGCCGCTGGGGCAGGATGTGATGAAAATGGTTCTGACAGGCGGCGGGCGGTTATTCGGTTTGGAACATACCATCGAAAGCCAGAGCGCGTTTTTCTCGGCGGGCGAGCGCCTGTGGATCAATGTCACACCGATTTTGCGTTCGCCGCAAGGCCATAAAGCCTACCCCACCGCCATCCGCTCGATTGACCCTGGTGTAGCCCAGATCAGCGCAGAACTTGTCAAATATCCGCGTTTCGCTCCCATTCATAAGCGACCCAGTTTGCGGACAATGAGAAATTTGGCCGGTTTTCTAGTGCCCTTCATTGGACGCGTGATTCGCATTTTGATTTCCCCTGAAGATCAAACCCGAAAAGTGCGCCGGGCATTCGATGAACAGGTGAAACAAACTCAAGATTCGGAGGCCGGGACGGGCGACATCTGGCAGCAATTTTCGGCGCGCATGGGTCTGCTCCACGAGGCCAAATTATTATTCTCAGATTTTGTCATTCCTCAGGGAGTTCCCCCGGTAGTGGCCGGAATGGCGCCTTTCTTTGGTATCTTACAGCGCTTCAGTCTGGCCGTCGCCGAACAAACTGGCAACCCACAGTTCAACACACTTTATTTAGAAGTTGCCCGCGGCCTGCCTAACAACGTCACCACCGAAATGGATTTGGCCCTGTGGCATACCGCCCAAAGTGTACGCGCCGATACAGAATCGTTTAAAGCGTTTGAAAATCAATCTGCCGAAGAATTAACGACGCGCTATCTGGCGGCTGAATTGCCCGCCGTCGCACAGCAAGTTGTGGGGACGTTTCTTGCCGAATTTGGTATGCGCGGCTTGGGTGAAATTGATATTGGCCGACCGCGCTGGCGCGAGCAACCGGAGCCTATATTCCAAACCCTGAAAAGTTATCTGCAAATCGAAGACCCTGCTCTGGCACCAGATATTGTCTTTGCGCGCGGCACACAAGCCGCCCAGACAGCCATCGAAAAACTTGTCATCGGGGTGCGCAGCTTGCGCGGCGGCTGGTTCAAAGCGCGGCTGGTGCGCTGGGCCGCGCACCGCTACCGCGCCGCCGCCGGGATGCGTGAAGCGCCCAAGTTCTTTGCCATCCGCATGATGGGCATCATCCGCGCAAAGCTGCTTCAATCCGGGGAAGATTTTGCCGCCGCCGGTCTGTTGGAACACGCTGATGATCTATTCTTCTTATTTATAAACGAGCTGGATGAAATCAGCACATTTGCAAAAGATCATCTGTGGGCATCCCTGCGGGAAAAAATTACCCAGCGCCGCGCCGTCCGCTCCCGCGAGATGCAGCGCAGGCAAATTCCGCGCGTGCTACTCAGTGATGGCACCGCCTTCTACCAGGGGGTAGCCACCCCCGAGGGCGATAGCGATGCGATTGTCGGTGACCCTGTCTCACCGGGCATGGTCGAAGGTCTGGTGCGCGTGGTGCTCAATCCACATGGCACGCAACTTGAGCCAGGTGAAATTCTGGTCTGCCCTGGCACCGATCCGGCCTGGACGCCGCTCTTTTTGACCGCAGGCGGGCTGGTGATGGAAGTCGGCGGGATGATGACACATGGTTCAGTAGTGGCGCGCGAGTACGGTATCCCCGCCGTGGTGGGCGTACATAAGGCCACCACGCGCCTGCAAACCGGTCAGCGCGTGCGCGTGGATGGCTCAACAGGTGTTATTGAGGTTCTATAAATCGCACACAAAAGCGCAAAGGCGCACCACAGAGACACAAAGTTCACGGAGTTCTCTCAAAAAAGAGTGAAGCATCTCTGTGTTCTCCGTGACTCCGTGGTGAAAAAATATGAAGACTCGCAAAATAGTCCACCTCGATCTCGATGCCTTCTTCTGCGCTGTGGAAGAGCAACTCGATCCACAGTTACGCGGGCTGCCATTTGCCGTCGGCGGGCGGCCTGATGAACGCGGGGTAGTCTCTTCGTGCTCGTATGCGGCGCGAGCCTTTGGAGTGCATTCAGCCATGCCGATGGCGCAGGCGCTGCGCCAATGCCCACACCTGAAAGTTGTTTCGCCGCACTATAGCGAGTATCGCAAAGCTTCGCACCAGGTGATGGAACGGCTGCACAAACTCACCCCACTGGTGGAACAACTCTCAATAGATGAAGCTTTTCTCGATGTCAGCGATCTGACCACGGATGCCGCTACGCTGGGGCGCGAACTCCAGGCAAAAATTCAGAGAGAATTGGGATTGCCCTGCTCATTGGGGATCGCATCCAACAAGCTTGTCGCCAAAATTGCCAACGATGTCGGCAAGGGCGCGGCTCAGGGTGGGGTGCCACCCAATGCGCTGACAATTGTCCCCGCAGGGAGTGAGGCTGAATTCTTGGCATCATTGCCTGTGAAGATGCTGTGGGGCGTAGGCCCGAAAACTGCGCAAAAACTAACCCCTTTGGGTGTGCAAACCATCGGCGATTTAGCGAGTATCCCCGCGGAACAACTGGCAAAGCATTTTGGTAAAATTGGTTGGGACCTCGCTAAACGCGCTCGCGGCATCGACACGCGACCAATCGTTACTGAGCATGAGGCCAAATCCATCAGCCAGGAAACCACCTATACTAAAGATACCCGCGACGAAAGCGTGCTGCGAAAAACCTTACAACAACAATCCGAGCATATTGCCCGCGCATTAAAAAAGCAGGAACTCACCGCCCGCACGGTAAAAATTAAACTGCGCTGGCCGGATTTCAGCACCCTCACGCGCCAAACCACGTTATCACAACCGACCCGCGACGCGGCAGATATCCAACGGGCGGCGGAGCAACTTTTTGATGAGTCCTGGAGCCAGGGCAAAGACATTCGCCTTTTGGGGGTTGGCGTGAGCAATCTCGAAGCGTTGCCGCGTCAATTGGGTCTGTGGGATCCGAATATAAAAAAGGATTTACAACTCCGCGAGACGTTGAGCAATCTTCAGGAACGCTTTGGCGAGAAAGCTATCCGCCGCGGCATACAGACATCCGACACAGATCAGTATAACGAATCATGATGGAATTCAAAGCCCTGCGATTTATCAGCGAGAGTATTCAGGTAGAATTTGAGCGTCCGCCCGCGGCGGAAAAAACTCCCCATTGCCCGGACAGGTTCATTTGGGGGGATGAAACCTATCAAGTTGCAGAACTCATCCAGCAGTGGCAAGATTTCGAGCGGCGCGGCGCGATGGGGCATAATATGCGCCCCAGCAGCATGAAAAAAGCCATCCGGCGCGGTTCGTATGGCGTGGGGCGATTTTATTTTCTGGTGCGCACGGAAGATGCGCGTTATTTCGAACTGTATTTCGACCGCGCCGTCCAGAGCGTGGATCAGCGCAAGGGGCAGTGGATTCTCTTTCGGGAAGTTGCGCCAACAAAGAGAGAATAACCTTTTTTGCACTGAAACACCCCTGAGCGAGTCCGCTGCATCCGCTTCTATTACAAACCAAACCGCTTTTGTCCGGTATATGACAGGTCACTAAGTTTTTGATGCTAAACATAACTAGCTCCAAATCACACGGTAATATAAACTTTTAGACTGGAATGAAACCGGTTCCACAGCACGCGTATTGAGTCGATCCCCAACAAGCGGTCGATATGTAGCCTAACGGAGTAATTAAATGACAAAGATTATCAAAACGCTGGATGGCAACGAAGCTGTTGCCACAATTGCACACAAAACCAACGAAGTAATTGCCATTTACCCCATCACGCCCTCTTCGAATATGGGCGAACATGCCGATGCGTGGTCGGCTCAGGGCAGAAAAAATTTATGGGGAACAGTGCCTGCAGTGGTTGAGATGCAGGCCGAAGGCGGCGCAGCGGGAGCAGTGCATGGCGCGCTGCAAACCGGCGCTCTGACAACAACCTTCACGGCCTCGCAAGGGCTGTTGTTAATGATCCCCAATATGTACAAAATTGCGGGTGAACTGACCTCGGCGGTTTTTCATGTTTCGGCGCGTTCAATTGCCGCTCAGGCGCTCTCGATTTTCGGCGATCACTCAGATGTGATGGCAGCCCGTTCGACAGGTTGGGCAATGTTGGGTTCAGGTTCGGTGCAGGAAGCGCACGATTTTGCCCTGATCGCACACGCGGCAACATTGGAAACGCGTGTCCCTTTTATTCACTTCTTTGAAGGTTTCCGCGTTTCACACGAAGTCAGCAAAATTGAAATGCTGCCCGAAGAAACCATTCGAGCACTGATCAATGACGATTATGTCCATGCGCACCGCGCCCGCGGTCTTTCACCCGATCATCCAGTAATCCGCGGCACAGCGCAAAACCCAGATGTTTTCTTCCAGGCGCGCGAAACGGTCAATCCGTTTTACGAGGCCTGCCCGGATATTGTGCAAAAATACATGGATCAGTTTGCGGCGCTCACAGGCCGTAAATACAAACTTTTTGAATATGAAGGCGCTCCTGATGCCGAACATGTGATTGTAATTATTGGATCGGGTGGCGAGACAGTTGCCGAAACGGCAAAAGCGCTGAACGCGATGGGCAAAAATGTAGGTGTGCTGCGAGTGCGCTTGTATCGACCCTTCTCGATAAAACACTTTGTGGAAGCTCTACCTGCCAGCGTAAAAGTACTGTCGGTACTCGACCGCACCAAAGAACCGGGCGCATCAGGCGAGCCGCTCTACCAGGATGTGGTTACCGCCGTCACCGAAGCCGTTGCCGAAGGCATCGCGCCCTTTGAACATGCCCCCCGCATTGTTGGCGGGCGCTACGGCCTTTCATCCAAAGAATTTACGCCAGCCATGGTCAAGGGCATTTATGATGATATGGAAAATGCCAAGCCTAAGAACCATTTCACCATCGGCATTAACGATGATGTCAGCCATACCAGCCTCAAATATGAGCCTGAATTTTCGATCGAAGGCGAAAAGACCGTCCGCGCGGTCTTCTTTGGGTTGGGGTCAGATGGCACCGTGGGTGCCAATAAAAACTCGATCAAGATTATTGGTGAAGAAACCGACAACTATGCTCAGGGATATTTCGTTTACGACTCGAAAAAATCAGGCGCCAAGACCATTTCACACCTGCGCTTTGGCCCTGAACCCATTCGGGCTTCGTATTTGATCAGCCAGGCAAACTTCGTTGCCTGCCATCAGTTCAACTTTCTTGAACAAATTGATATGCTCAAATACGCTCAGCCGGGAGCCGTTTTCCTGCTAAATAGCATTTATGATACGGATGAGATTTGGAGCCAACTTCCGAAAGAAGTTCAAAAGGCAATTATCGAGAAAGGTTTGCAGTTTTATATCCTTGATGCGTACCGCGTTGCCGAAAAAGCGGGCATGGGGCGTCGTATCAACACGATCATGCAAACAGCTTTCTTCTATATCAGTGGCGTACTGCCACAGGATGAGGCCATTGCTGCCATCAAAGCTTCGATCAAGAAAACGTATGGGAAGCGCGGCGAAACTGTGGTTCAGAAGAATTATGCAGCGGTCGATCAGGCACTGGCTCACTTGCGCAAGGTAGATGTGCCCGCCAAAGCTACCAGCGATCTGACCATGCGCAAACCGGTTTCCGATGCAGCGCCCAAATTCGTACGCGAAGTCGTCGGAACAATTATCGCTGGCGATGGCGACTCACTGCCCGTCAGCGCGATGCCCATTGACGGAACGTATCCGGTAGCTACAACGCAATGGGAGAAACGCAATATCTCGCTGGATATTCCTGTATGGGAAGATGATCTCTGCATCCAGTGTGGGAAATGCGTCTTTGTCTGCCCCCATGCAGTGATCCGCCAAAAAGTATATGATCCTGCCCTCCTGGCAGATGCCCCTGCTACATTCAAGCATATTGATGGCAAATTCAAGGAATTCCCCGGCTCGGCCTTCACCATTCAGGTCGCTCCTGAAGATTGCACTGGCTGCCAACTTTGTGTCCAGGTTTGTCCGGCGAAAGATAAATCCCAACCAAAACGCAAGGCACTCAATATGGCTGCCCAGCCTCCCATCCGCGAGTCTGAATCCATCAATTGGGATTTCTTCCTCTCCATTCCCGAAGCCGACCGCACCAAATTTGACCCTACCAACATTAAGAATTCCCAACTCTTGCAACCACTATTCGAATTCTCCGGCGCATGTGCCGGGTGTGGAGAAACCCCTTATATCAAACTTGCCAGCCAACTCTTTGGCGACCGTATGGTCATCGCTAACGCGACTGGCTGCTCCAGTATCTACGGTGGCAATTTGCCCACACACCCCTATTCGGTCAATAAAGATGGCCGCGGTCCGGCATGGTCAAATTCACTTTTCGAAGACAATGCAGAATTCGGTCTGGGAATGCGCCTGACAGTTGATAAGCAAAATGAATATGCTCGCGAACTGGTACATCAACTTACAAACCTGATTGGGAATAATCTGGCAGACGAACTGTTGATCGCCGATCAGAGCGATGAAACCGGAATCCAGGCACAGCGCACCCGCGTAGATGAACTAAAAAAGAAATTAGCGGGCAGCGATAATCCCCAAGCCAAAGACCTGCTCAGTCTGGCTGATGTGCTGGTCAGAAAAAGCATTTGGATCGTTGGTGGCGACGGCTGGGCCTACGATATTGGCTACGGCGGCCTGGATCACGTGCTGGCTTCAGGACGCAATGTCAATGTATTGGTACTCGATACACAGGTCTACTCCAATACTGGCGGGCAGTCATCCAAAGCTACGCCTATGGGCGCGGTCGCCAAGTTTGCTGCCAACGGTAAAGGCATCCCGCGCAAAGACCTGGGGATGATCGCCATGTCGTATGGTTATATTTATGTGGCACAAGTTGCCATGGGGTCCAGTGATATGCAAACGTTGCGAGCATTCCGCGAAGCAGATGCCTTCGATGGCCCTTCCCTGATCCTGGCTTATAGCCCTTGTATCAACCACGGCTATGATCTCACCGACCAACTCAGTCATCAAGATATGGCTGTCAAATCGGGTCTATGGCCGCTCTACCGCTACAACCCAAATTTGATTGCAAAATCCAAAAATCCGCTCAATCTGGATTCAAAAGCCCCATCCATCCCTGTCAAGGAAGCGGCATACACCGAAACCCGCTACAGCATGTTGACACTCAGCGATGAAGGGCGCGCCGAACAACTTATGCAGACCGCCCAGGCAGATGTCAATGCTCGCTGGGAGCTATACCAACAAATGGCCAGCATGAGCTATGACAATAATGACGAGACAAACGAGTAAATAATCATTTCCGGGATGGCAACAGAACTGCCATCCCGGATCAATTTCTCACAGAAAAGGGAAAAAACAATGGTTGATTTAAAAACGAAATATCTTGGTCTGGCATTAAAAAACCCCCTGGTCGCTTCAGCATCGCCGCTTTCAGAAACAGTCCAAAGCGTGCAACAACTTGAACAAGCTGGTGTTTCCGCGGTGGTGGTCTACTCGCTTTTTGAAGAGCAAATTATCAAAGAAAGTCTGGAACTCGATCATTTTTTGAGCCGCGACACGCATAGCTTCGCCGAAGCTATGACCCACCTGCCCGAAGTCGGCAAATTTAGTCTGGCGCCTGAAAACTACGTGCAACATATCAGCAACCTCAAAGCGGCCGTTTCTATCCCGGTTATTGGCAGTCTCAACGGCGTTTCAACAGGCGGCTGGATTGAATATGCGCAAAAAATTGAGGCCGCCGGGGCTGATGCTCTGGAACTCAACCTCTATTACCTTCCAACAGATCCCGCGTTCAGCGGAAATGAAGTTGAAGCCGCCTATCTGAAAGTTGTCGAAGATATTCGCAAAACAATCCGTATCCCCCTGGCCGTGAAAATCAGCCCATTCATCACAGCACTCCCGAACTTTGCTAAAAAACTGGCTGATGCAGGGGCAAATGGCTTGGTGCTTTTCAATCGCTTCTATCAACCTGATTTCGATTTAGAAGCGCTGGAAGTAGTGCCAGATTTGCATCTCAGTACATCGGCTGAACTGCTTCTCCCCCTACGCTGGATTGCTATTTTGAAGGGACGCGTGGCACTCGACTTCGCTTTGACGAGTGGCGTGCACACGGTAGAAGATATTATAAAAAGCATGATGGCTGGCGCAAATGTCGCCATGAGCGCTTCGGCGCTGCTCAAAAATGGGACCGGCTACGCTCAAGAGTTGATTGCCAAACTCGAAGAGTGGCTTGTCGATCATGAGTATGAATCCATCCAACAAATGCAAGGCAGCCTTAGCCAGGAAATGAGCGGCAATGAAGCAGCCTTTGAACGCGCGAACTACATGAAAGTGCTCGATTCGTACTAAAAGATATTTCCAATTCTTCAAGAATCAAAACAGGATCAGGCAAATAAATGCCTGATCCTGTTTTGATTCTAAATGATGCAATTAATCGAATCATTCGATTACGCAGCTGATTTCTGGCGCTTTGAACGCGAGATGCTCTTTTTACGGCGAATTGACTTCTTTCGTTGGATGCGACGCAATTCACTCTTGGATACGTGCCAGCGTTTGCGACGCACTGCGCTGAGAACACCACTCTTGGCAATCTTTTTGCGGAAGCGACGCAACAATTGTTCTTGCGATTCATTTGGACGTAGTTCTACCGTCGGCAAATTTCCTCACCTCCTTTATGTTGAGGAGTTGGAAAAACACGCTTGCGGTGTTTATATCCAGGCAACAAAAAAGGACGCATACTGGGAGCATACTCTCCAGCACACACCCTTATAGCTATAAACTGTGCGATTATAAATGATAATGTCAATTATATAAAATAGAAAAAAGTCTCCTTGGCGATGACCTACTCTCCCAGGGGGCTACCCCCCAAGTACCATCGGCGCTGGCGGTCTTAACTTCCGGGTTCGGGATGTGGCCGGGTGTACCTCCGTCGCTAGAATCACCAAAGAGACTTTTATTCACTAAGTTGTTAACTTACTGAACTGAATATGTTGCGATAATCAAATGACAAGTTCCGAAAAGTTCTGAGTTCTCCGCACCACGAAGTTAAGCCCTCGACCATTAGTACAGCTTAGCTGAATGCATTACTGCACTTACACTTGCTGCCTATCTAGCAGGTAGTCTTCCTGCGGTCTTACCCAGTTATCCTGGTGAGGGATCTTATCTTGAGGCGAGCTTCCCGCTTAGATGCTTTCAGCGGTTATCCCTGCCAGACGTGGCTACCCAGCGATGCTCCTGGCGGAACAACTGGCACACCAGAGGTCTGTCCACCCCGGTCCTCTCGTACTAGGGGCAGCTCCTCTCAAATCCCTTACGCCCACAGCGGATAGAGACCGACCTGTCTCACGACGGTCTGAACCCAGCTCGCGTACCGCTTTAATGGGCGAACAGCCCAACCCTTGGGACCTTATCCAGCCCCAGGATGCGATGAGCCGACATCGAGGTGCCGAGCCTGGTCGTCGATGTGGACTCTTGGACCAGACTAGCCTGTTATCCCCGGGGTAGCTTTTATCCGGTAAGCCACGGCCCTTCCACTCGGTACCGTGGGATCACTAAGCCCTACTTTCGTATCTGCTCGACGCGTTGGTCTCACAGTCAAGCTCCCTTGTGCCTTTACACTCTCCGGCTGGTTGCCATTCAGCCTGAGGGAACCTTTGGGCGCCTCCGTTACTCTTTAGGAGGCGACCACCCCAGTCAAACTGCCCACCTGACACGGTCCCCCACCCAGATAATGGTGTGAGGTTAGGGCCTAGATATAATCAGGGTGGTATTTCACTGATGGCTCCACCGACGCTAGCGCGCCAGCTTCAAAGCCTCCCACCTATCCTACACAGACTATATCCAAACACAATGCCAGGCTGCAGTAAAGCTCCACGGGGTCTTTTTGTCCTGCTGCGGGTAACGTGCATCTTTACACGTACTTCAATTTCACCGGGTCCCTCGTTGAGACAGTGCTCCGATTGTTACGCCATTCGTGCGGGTCGGAACTTACCCGACAAGGAATTTCGCTACCTTAGGACCGTTATAGTTACGGCCGCCGTTCACCGGGGCTTGAGTTCAGAGCTTCGCTTGCGCTAACCCCTCCCTTTGACCTTCCGGCACCGGGCAGGCGTCAGCCCCTATACATCGTCTTACGACTTAGCAGAGACCTGTGGTTTTGTTAACCAGTCATCAGAGCCTATTCTCTGCGACCTCCCAGCGCTCCAGATGTTTACCTTTCACGCTAGAAGGCACCCCTTCTCCCGAAGTTACGGGGTCAATTTGCCTAGTTCCTTAACGAGGGTTCTCCCGTTCGCCTTGGTATACTCTACCCGTCTACCAGTGTCGGTTTGCGGTACGGTCACTTGATTATCATCGCTTAGAGGCTTTTCTCGGCAACAAGGCTCAACCACTTCCGCCTCATGGGCTCGCATTCGTGCCTCAGCTCTGTCCACGGATTTACCTATGGACGTCATCGCCTACACACTTACACCTGAATCCAATAACAGGCTGGCCTACCTCGTTGCGTCCCCCCATCGCTCAAATCAAGTGGTTCCGGAATGTTGACCGGATGTCCATCGCCTACGCCTCTCGGCCTCGGCTAAGGACCGACTAACCCGACGCGGATTGACCTGCCGTCGGAAACCTTAGACTTACGGCGAACATGGTTCTCACATGTTTTACGCTACTTATGCCTGCATTCTCACTTCTGTCCGCTCCAGCCGTCCTTTCGATCGACCTTCACTGCTGACAGAACGCTCCCCTACCGCCCCAGCTTGCGCTGAGACCCATGGCTTCGGTGATAGACTTAGCCCCGTTAAATTTTCCGCGCAGAACCACTTGACCAGTGAGCTGTTACGCACTCTTTAAAGGGTGGCTGCTTCTAAGCCAACCTCCTGGTTGTCACAGTAGTTCCACATCGTTTCCCACTTAGTCTATACTTAAGGACCTTAGCCGATGGTCTGGGCTGTTTCCCTCTCGACTATGAAACTCATCTCCCATAGTCCAACTACCAGGGTATGAAGTATCGGCATTCGGAGTTTGGTTAGGTTCGGTAACCGATAAGGCCCCTAGCCCATCCAGTGCTCTACCTCCGATACTGAACGCCTGGCGCTAGCCCTAAAGCTATTTCGGGGAGAACAAGCTATCTCCTGGTTCGTTTGGCATATCACCTCTACTCACAGCTCATCCCTCAATTTTGCAGCATTGAAAGGTTCGGGCCTCCACGAGCGGTTAAACTCGCTTCACCCTGGCCATGAGTAGCTCACCAGGTTTCGTGTCTAATCCCTGCAACTGTGCGCCCTATTCAGACTCGCTTTCGCTCCGGCTTCGGGTGTAACTCCCTTAACCTTGCCACAGAGATTAACTCGCAGGCTCATTCTCCAAAAGGCACGCCGTCAGGCGTAGCGGCGCGCAGCCAGCTTTCACTGGCGCACAGACCCACTATTAGCCCTCCGACGGTTTGTAAGCTTACGGTTTCAGGTTCTATTTCACTCCCCTCACCGGGGTGCTTTTCACCTTTCCCTCACGGTACTTGTGCACTATCGGTCGTCAAATGTATTTAGCCTTGGAGAGTGGTCTCCCCAGCTTCCCACCGGATTAGCGTGCCCGGTGGTACTCTGGAACCTAGCAGGAGTCGCTTTGTTTTCGCATACGGGACTGTCACCCTCTATGGTAGGCTTTCCCACACCTTTTTGCTAACAATGCGATTTGTAACTCCTATATGCCAGGCCCACAACCCCGACATGCAAGCATGTCGGTTTGGGCTGTTCCCCGTTCGCTCGCCACTACTAAGGGAATAATCTCTTTTCCTCCGGGTACTAAGATGTTTCAGTTCCCCGGGTGCCCCTCTCTTGACCTATGTGTTCAGTCAGGAGATGCTGTAGGTTCGCTACAGCGGGTTTCCCCATTCGGAAATCCCCGGATCGGCGCCTGTTCACGGCTTCCCGAGGCTTATCGCAGTGTCCCACGTCCTTCATCGGCATTTGACGCCAAGGCATCCACCGTAAGCTCTTAGTAGCTTAACGTATTGTGATGCGGAGAGTTCAAAACTTTTCGTGGAAGTTTAAAACTCTTCGTTACTTGTCGTTATTTCTTTTAGATTTGATTTTTTGTTGTTTTTTTTCGCAACAATATTCAGTTTGTAAGGTTCTGTCCAGCAGTTGGCTGCCGGTGTGTGGCTCTGAAAATCTTCAGATACACACACCGATGGTCAACAAACTTATTTGTTCTTTTACACAATACGGCCCGGCATATCGCCGGGCCGAGAAATAATCCCAAGCGAAATACCTACTTCTCTTCAACGAAACAACGCAAAACTAAGCCGCAAGCATACCTACCATTCACTCTAGTATTAGAACCCAGTGGAGATGAGGGGACTCGAACCCCTGACTTCCGCCTTGCAAAGGCGGCGCTCTCCCAACTGAGCTACATCCCCGTACAAAACTTCCGGGAAGGTGGGCCTGACTGGATTCGAACCAGTGACCCCTGCGTTATCAGCACAGTGCTCTAACCAACTGAGCTACAGGCCCATATTCACAGCCTCAACAACTCAGGAGTGACAGAAAACTTCTACCTAGCTTTCTCGACACCGTCGAGAACAAACATTTCGGAGTGGAGCGCAAATCTGTGTTACAAGAACACCGGATTTTTGCTCAAATCTCCATTAAGAAAGGAGGTGATCCAGCCGCAGCTTCCGCTACAGCTACCTTGTTACGACTTCGTCCCAGTCACCAGTCCCACCTTTGGCGGCTCCATCCCGTGAGGGTTAAGATACCGACTTTAGGTGTTACCAGCTCCCATGACGTGACGGGCGGTGTGTACAATTCCCGGGAACGTATTCAACGCACTGTGCTGACGCGCGTTTACTAGCAACTCCGACTTCATGCAGGCGAGTTGCAGCCTGCAATCTGAACTGAGGCCGGCTTTGAGGATTGGCTCCACCTCGCGGTTTTGCGACCCATTGTACCGACCATTGTAGCGTGTGTGTAGCCCTGGATATAAAGGCCATGCTGACTTGACGTCGTCCCCTCCTTCCCCCGACCTTATATCGGCAGTCCCGTATGACACATATAACATACGGCAAGGGTTGCGCTCGTTACCGGACTTAACCGGACACCTCACGGCACGAGCTGACGACAGCCATGCAGCACCTGTACTGGCTCCCCGAGGGGTCGGTCCCCTTTCGGTTCCCTACCACCAGTATGTCAAACCCAGGTAAGGTTCTTCGCGTAGCATCGAATTAAACCACACGCTCCGCTGCTTGTGCGGGAACCCGTCAATTCCTTTGAGTTTTAGCCTTGCGGCCGTAGTCCCCAGGCGGCAAACTTATCGCGTTAGCTTCGGCACCGACGGTTTTTACACCACCGACACCAAGTTTGCATCGTTTACGGCATGGACTACCGGGGTTTCTAATCCCGTTCGCTACCCATGCTTTCGCGTCTCAGCGTCAGGACCGGCCCAGAAGACCGCCTTCGCCACTGGTGTTCCTCCCGATATCTACGCATTTCACTACTACACCGGGAATTCCATCTTCCTCTACCGTCCTCTAGTCTAGCAGTTTCGAACGACCTCTCCCAGTTGAGCCAGGAGCTTTCACATCCGACTTGCCAAACCGCCTACACGCGCTTTACGCCCAGTAAATCCGGATAACGCTTGCCTCCTACGTGTTACCGCGGCTGCTGGCACGTAGTTAGCCGAGACTTATTCCTGAGGTACCGTCCTTCCTCTTCCCTCAGAAAAGTGCTTTACAACCCGAAGGCCTTCATCGCACACGCGGCGTTGCTGCATCAGGCTTTCGCCCATTGTGCAATATTCCCTACTGCTGCCACCCGTAGGTGTCTGGACCGTGTTTCAGTTCCAGTGTGGGGGGCCACCCTCTCAGGTCCCCTACCCGTATGCCTTGGTAGGCCATTACCCTACCAACTAGCTGATGGGACGCAGGCCCCTCTCGAAGTGGATTACTCCTTTAGACGTAGATTTCTAGAAACTACGACCACATGGGGTATTAGCTCCAGTTTCCCGGAGTTATCCCCCGCTTCGAGGCAGGTCACCAACGCGTTACTCACCCGTTCGCCACTAGGAAATCCCATCCACGAGTACGAATACACGTATCAGGGCTCCTCGTTCGACTTGCATGTATTAGGCACGCCGCCAGCGTTCATCCTGAGCCAGGATCAAACTCTCCGCATAAAACTAGCATCCGAAGATGCGGGATTTACATGAGACTTACAAAAATTGACTAGGTTTTCGCTTTCTGTCACTCTTCAGTTGTCAAGGTGCATTTTTTAGAGCAGTCTTGGATTGTATCAAGGCTCTATCGAACTGTCAAGACACTTTTAGACACAAAATTAGAACCGATATCGTCTTTTTCGACATCGGCACTTTTTTCAATGCCTATTTAGTTGTTACTGATCTGCCCGTTTGGGCTAGGTCACTTGTTTTGTTCGACGGGGGATAATTATACGGATTTGAAAGCGAATGTCAAGGGCAAATTGGAGCAATTTTCAAAATTCATCAAAATTGGTGCCCAGGGTAGGCTAATCCATGTGTTGGCGGCCCGCCAGAGCGCGTAGCAACGTGCTTTGGTCGGCGTATTCGAGATCGCCGCCCATGGGCAGGCCGCGCGCCAGGCGTGTGATCTGTATATCAAAATGAGCCAATTGCCCGCGCAGATACATGGCGGTTGCATCCCCTTCCATACTGGGATTAGTCGCCAGAATAACTTCGCGAATATCTTCTTGCTCGCAACGTCCCAACAATTCGCGAATTTTCAGATCTTCAGGCCCGATCCCTTCGATGGGGGATAGCGCGCCATGCAATACATGATAGACCCCGCGAAAGCCATCGGTACGCTCAAGCGCCAAAACATCAAGCGGCTCTTCAACGATGCATAAAATCGAGCGATCGCGCGCCTCATCGGCACAAACAATACATTCAGTGCGCCCGGCTTCGGTGATGTTATAACAACGCTGACAAAACGCGGTGCCTGATTTGAGTACATCGAGCGCTTCCGCCAAATCGAGTGAAAAATTATCCGGGGCGCGCAATAAATAAAAGGTTAACCGAGAGGCCGTTTTGGGACCGATACCCGGCAAACGCGACAGTGCGTCGATCAGGTTCTGAATTGGGAGTGGGAGCGACATAATCAGCCAGGGCGTTGTCGGGTCAGAAGGGCAAACCGCTCGTCAGAGGGCCCAAGCGCTCGGCAGCCAGTTCACGAGATTTATCTAAAGCGCTGTTAACAGCGATCAGAATCAAATCCTGAATCATTTCTACATCTGCGTCTTCCAGGATGGCAGGATCCAACTTGATCGCTTGAAGTTGTTGATCGCCTGTAACAGTTGCCGAAACCACACCGCCGCCAGCCGTTGCGGAGACAGTTTCGTTGGTGAGCGATTCTTGAGCAACTGCCATTTGCTCTTGTAGTTGCTGAAGTTGCTTCATCATGCCACCGCCACCACTCATCGGGGGGCGAGGTTGTCGGGGTCGTTTTGCCATGAGTTCCTCCGGTCGTTTCTATTTTTACTGCACGTCCACAATTTTGCCGCCTAAATCACGCAAGGCGGTAGCAACCATGCCTTCCTGATCAATATCGGGAGGCAATTCGCCACCCTGCGATACTACGCACAGCACCGACATGCTTTTGCCCAGCACTTGTTGCATAACTTTTTGCAGGATATCAATATTTTCGCCAGTTTCCATTTTCGATTTTGCAAACTCGCCATTGAAGCCCAGTACCAGCGCGTTACCTTTCACGCCCAATGGATTACAAGAATTGAGCAAAGCCTGTGTTTGGGGGCTTTGTTCGCGCACTTGCTTCAAAATCGCTTCCCAATGTTGGGTGATTTCGTTGGGCAGTGCTTTTTCGACAGAGGCTGTTTTGGCGGATTTCGGCTTGGGGACAGAATCTTGCCCTGAGGGTGCGCGCCCACTCGGAGCAAGTGCGGGACTCCTTTTTGGGGTGCTCGGCCCACTCGGAGGCTGTACCACCTCCGGGGCGGGTAGCTCCAAAGATTCCACAAAAGCCATCTCTAATGGTAAAGCCGGCTGCCAGGCATTGCGTGCTTCGCCCGCAGCGCGGTTGAAGTTTTTCAATAAACGCAATAATTCTGATGCTTCAAAAGCCTGGGCATGTGCCACCATTTTCTCACGCGTCTCCGTGGATGCATCTATCTGATCGGCATTGCCCATGCGAAAAAGCAATACATTGCGCAAATAATCCACAATTTGGCGCGCAAACTGGCGCGGATCGCTGCCGGTATCGAGGGTGCGATGAATGCAATTCAACCCATCGGCAGCATCTCTGGCGTGTAAGGCGTCAAGAATTTCCAACACAGCCTGATTGGTAGCCGTACCCAAGACAGCCTGCGCAACCGGAAGGGTGATTTCCTGTGCGGTGGCGGCAAGTTGGTCGAGCAACGAAACAGCGTCACGCAAGCTGCCTGTAGCTTGCCGAGCGATGAGCGTTAGAGTGTCGCTGTCAATTTCAAGGTTTTCGTTCTCGGCAATATTTTCCAACAAGCGCACCATATCGGTCACGGGGATGCTGCGGAATTCGTGTCGCTGACAACGCGAGAGTACTGTAGCCGGAATTTTATGTACTTCGGTGGTCGCCAGAATGAAGATGGCGTGAGCAGGTGGCTCTTCAAGTGTTTTCAACAGGGCGTTAAAAGCCGCGGTTGAAAGCATGTGAACTTCGTCAATAATATAGACTTTGAAGCGGCCCTGGTTGGGTGAGAAATTAATTTTATCGCGCAGGTTACGCACATCATCCACACTGGTGTTGGACGCGGCGTCAATTTCGATCAGATCCATGAAACGACTCTGATTAACGGCCTGACAATGCGCACACTGCCCACAGGGACGCTCGGCCAGATCGTCGCTAAGGCAATTGACAGACTTTGCTAACAAACGCGCCGAGCTGGTTTTCCCGGTGCCGCGCGGTCCGGCAAAGAGATAGGCATGAGCAACGCGGTCATGGGAAACAGCATTGCGCAGCGTGGTAGTAATATGTTCCTGGCCGATAACTTGGTCCCAGGATTGGGGTCGCCATTTTCGGTAGTAGGCTTGGGTCATGGGGTTGGTCGGTTGGTCGGTTGGTCGGTTGGTCGGTTGGTCGGTTGGTCGGTTGGTCGGTTGGTCGGTTGGTCGGTTGGTAATCAAGTGTAACATGCGGGCAGAAGTTGGGTCAATTCATAGATGTGGGGATCTGCACAATTTCGCGCTGCGATGTTATGGAACTTGATAATTTGTATGTATATTTCCGGCTGCGTCGTAGAGGGTCACAATTTCACCCGATTGCCAAACAGCCTCCGCCGCGCCCCAAAAGAGTTCCAGTGGATTATCGACATCGGTGCGAGAATAAATAATAATTTGACCATTTTCATACAGGGTTGCCTGAGGAAGCGTGTAGAGATTCCCGTCTTCATCGCCGAGCTGCCAGCCTGCCAGGGATATTTTTTCTCCCCCAGCGTCGCCCAGCACAACTCGCTCTGTCGCTAAGTCGCCAACCGCCAGCACTGAGACAATTTCAACGCTCCCTTGAGCCACTTCCACTGCCGGAACAACTGTAGCGGACAACGGGGCAGCATCCGGGTCTGGAACATAGATAACCAGGCCGGTTCCGATAGCATCCGCATCTGTCAGGCCATTAAGTTCCAATAACTCTTCAACGGTGACATCATACTCCAAGGCAATATCGCCCAGTGTTTCACCGGCGCGCACCTGATGCGCCAATAGAGCCTGGGGAGGCTCTAGCGTTGGTTCGGCAGCGGTTTCTAAAGCAATCGGAGCATTTGTTGGTAAAATAGCATCGGCGGCAACGCGGTCAAACTCGTTTTGGTGGGCGCGCTCCCAAAGGGTCAACACAATTAAGGTTGTTGCGATCGAAACCACAATATTAAGTAACAGGTAATAGGACAAGCGTTTCCACTGCATAAACTTGTAATTCTCCAGACGCAATCATTAATTCTTCCCTAGCGCATCGGCTGCAATTATCGCTGCAAAGCGCGTTGCACCTTTGTAAATGCGCTTGATCTGGTGATCTATACTCTCTATTGACGAAGAACAGCACTGACACTACAATCACCAAATCATAATCGAATTCCGTAATATCTACTCCTACTATTATAAAGCACGTTTGTATGCCTTACCTAATTGACGGCCACAACCTGATTCCCAAGATTGCCGGATTAAGTCTGCGTTCCATCGACGATGAAAACCAGTTGATCCAGAAACTTCAAACCTTTCAGCGCCAAAGTCGCAAAAAAGTGGAAGTTTTCTTTGATGGCGCGCTGCCGGGGGAAAGCGGCATCCGCAAAATTGGCGGGGTAAAAACCCATTTTGTTCGCCATGGAGCGACAGCAGATAGCGCCATAGTGAAGCGTCTGAAGGAATTAGGTAATGATGCCCGCAATTGGACGGTAGTCAGTTCAGATCGGCAGGTACTGGCCGCTGCCCGCAGCAGCCGGGCCAGTACACTCTCATCTCAAGCGTTTGCTCAACTTATGAGCACCACCAACGAGCGCGCCAGCCAGTCGGCTCCCGCGCAAGAAGAACAAATCGGCCCGGCTGAAGTTGAAGAATGGCTGCAACTATTCCGGGATAAGAAAAACCACACATCAAACGGATAAAAAGTCTCATTTTATTTTAATGCAATTTAGACCGAAATAGTATATATTGTTGACGTTGGTACTTGCTTCTCCTTTTACTGGTACCTTGCAAGTATCGCACCACTTTCCTTGCCCTATATGTGGGTGAGATTGGTGGTCCTCCTAAAAAGAAATCGTTGAGCGTGTCCCCCACACGTTCAACGATTTCTTTTTTTTATACATTTTTTATGCAAATATTCGTTGATATTTGTGAAATTTTACACTCTGCCTACCTCTCAAAAACATCCTGTGATATACTTCGTCAAATCTACCTAAGCTACCCAAAACCATAAAAATTACCAATATCTTTACCTGAGGATTTCCTATGCTCCTTGACTATGCCCCAATCGCCATACTCATACTATTGGCCACTGGGTTAGCCGCCCTTGTGGTTATTTTAGGCCATTTATTTGGCCCAAAACGTCATACCGATGCAAAAGCCATGCCCTATGAATCGGGAGTCACACCTTATGGGCCCGGAACACGGCGCATGTCTGTGAAATACTATTTAGTGGCTGTACTTTTCATCCTTTTTGACATCGAAATTATCTTCTTCTTGCCTTGGGCTGTGGTACTGCGCGATTTCATCGACAATAGCCTGGGGCTTTTCGCGCTCGTCGAGATGTTTGTCTTTATCCTGATCTTATTGGTAGGGTATGTGTATGCCTGGAAGAAAGGAGCCCTGGAATGGGAATAGAACAAAAACTCGGTAACATGGGAATTGTTACCACTACATTGGAAAAGGTTGTCAACTGGGGCCGGACGCGGGCCATGTGGCCGCTGCTATCGGGTTTGGCTTGCTGCGCCATCGAAATGATGGCAGCCGAGGCCAGTCACTATGATATGAGCCGCTTCGGTATGGAGTTGATGCGCGCCAGCCCCCGTCAATCAGATTTGTTGATTGTAGCGGGACGCGTATCCCGCAAAATGGCTCCGGTGATCCGCCGGCTTTACGATCAACTGCCGGACCCCAAGTGGGCGATTGCTATGGGAGATTGTGCTTCGAGCGGCGGCGTTTTCAATAACTATGCCATTGTACAGGGCGTAGATGAGATCATTCCGATTGATGTCTACATTGCTGGATGCCCCCCCCGACCAGAGGGACTGATTCACGGCATTCTCACACTCTACGAAAAAGTAGAACGAGAAAAAATCACGGATTGGAAATAAACGGATAATTATGGACGAAAAACTCAAAAACGCTATTCAAGCAATCCGCAAAGGCTATGACGTAGACGAACTGACGTTCCGGGATGAGGTTTCGCTGATTCTCTCCCCGAATGATGTAGTGGAAATTTGCCGCCAATTACGCGACGATTTCGACTTCAATTTGTTATCAAGCCTGACGGCCGTTGATTACTGGCCCGCAAACGATCCCCGTTTCCATGTAGTTTATCAACTGTACTCTATCGAAAACAATATTACGCTCCGATTGCGCGTTTTGGTGCCGGGCGAGAATCCAAAAATCCCTACTATCGAAAAACTCTACCCAAATGCAAATTGGCACGAACGCGAACTCTGGGATATGTTTGGCATTCAAGTTGACGGGCACTCTGATCTGAGACGAATTCTCATGCCCGCCGACTGGGAAGGCCACCCGCTGAGGAAAGACTACCCCTTGGGATATGAAGAAGTTCAGTTCAGCTTCAATGCGGAAGAAATTGACAAGAAAAAACCCTACGTGAAGGAATAAGCGTAATACGGTTTCCGTATTTACGAAAATGAGGTTCCTATGGTGCAACTTCAAGAAGTTACTTTTGACGAACTCAAACATCTCGTCTCCGATCGAGCGCTAACGGGTGAAACCATGCTGCTCAATATGGGGCCGCAGCACCCCAGTACCCACGGCGTGCTGCGTTTGATGCTGGAACTTGACGGCGAAACGATTGTCAACTGTGTGCCCGATATTGGTTTCTTGCATACCGGTGTTGAAAAAAATATGGAAGCCAAGCGCTACGAACAGGCCGAGGTGATGACTGATCGTCTGGATTATCTCAATACCATCGGCAATAATCTGGCCTACTGTCTGGCGGTCGAAAAACTGGTCGAACTGGATGTGCCCCCGCGGGCGCAGGTGATCCGTGTGATTCTGGCGGAATTACAGCGCATCGCTTCACATCTGATCTGGCTGGGCACACAATCGCTCGACCTGGCGGCTATGTCGATGTTCTTGTATTGTTTCCGCGAGCGCGAAATTATTCTCGATATTTTCGAAAGTGTGTCGGGGCAACGCATGATGACCACCTACATCCGACCGGGTGGCTTATGGCGGGATGTATCCGGCGAGTTTGTGCAACTGGTGCAAGATTTTTTGGAATATTTTCCCAAACGCATCGAGCAATATGAAGGCCTGCTGACAAAAAACCCGCTCTTCATTGACCGCGTCAAAGGGATTGGCGTGATCTCTGCCGAAGAGGCGGTTGCCCGCGGATTTACAGGCCCATCGCTACGCGGCTCGGGGGTGGCCTACGACAACCGGAAAGTGCGCCCCTACTCTGGCTATGAAGAGTACGATTTCGAAGTCCCCACGGCTACCGGGGGTGATGTATTTGCCCGATACCGTGTGCGCATGGATGAGTTCTGGCAGTCGCTACGGATTATCGAACAGGGGCTGAAAAAGCTCAAAGAACTGGACGGCGCTCCGGTGCGCAGCAGCAACCACAAATTCGTCCCGCCCCCCCGCTCAGAGATTGGAACCAGCATGGAGGCTTTGATCCACCACTTTAAGCTGTGGACCGATGGATATAACGCTCCCAAAGGATATGTATATGTTCCGGTGGCATCCCCCCGCGGTGAGTTAGGAGTTTATCTCGAAAGTGATGGCAGCAACAAGCCCTATCGCATCCACTGGCGCACGCCATCCTTCATCCACTTGCAAGCGCTGCCCTTCCTGAGTAAGGGGCACTTAATTGCCGATCTGGTGGCAATTATCGGTAGCGTTGATATTGTCTTGGGAGATTCGGACCGGTGAACAAATTAGCAGACAAATACGCAGACGAAATACAGAAAATTCTGGCGAAATATCCTCCAGAAGAGAAACGCTCGGCGGTGATGACGCTGCTATACATGGCACAGCGTGAAGGCGGCTATGTTAGCAAGCAAGACATCCATGATATTGCTGAGATTGTAGAAATTACCCCTACCGAAGTTGCAACGCTGATTGGGTTTTACACGCTGTATCACGATAAACCAGCGGGTAAGATTCGCATTCAGGTTTGTAACGATCTGCCCTGCGCGTTACGCGGCGCCGATAAATTCCTAGAAGAGCTTTGTGATGCCCTGAATATCCAGCCTGGCGAAACCACGCCCGATGGGCTGGTTACCATTGAGCCGGTGATGTGCCTGGCGGCATGCGATAAAGCGCCTATGTTCCAGGCGCAAAGCCGTGAGGGATTGGAATATCACGAACATATGACCGTGGAAAGCACGATGGCCTTAATTGAAACCTGGAAGGAGGAGAAATAATGGCTGAACACGTACTCCTTCGACATCGCGACATCCCTGAGATCAACCAGCTGGATGTTTACAAGAAAAAAGGCGGCTTTGAAGCTTTCAAGAAAGTTGTCAAAGCGATGAAACCCGAAGAAGTCACTGAGATTGTCAAGGCTTCCGGGTTGCGCGGACGCGGCGGTGCGGGCTTCCCCACCGGGGTCAAGTGGACCTTCATGGATAACAAAAACTGGCCCCATTACGTCGTCGCTAATGCCGATGAATCGGAGCCGGGCACTTTTAAGGACCGCGAGATTATGGAAAGCAATCCCTTCCAGTTTTTGGAGGGTGTGGCAATTTCATCCTACGCGGTCGGGGCGAACGCCGCGTATGTGTATTGCCGCGGCGAGTTCTGGCAGGTGGCTCACTATCTCGATGAAAAAATCGCCGAGATGGAAGCTGCCGGTCTGTTAGGCGACAAGCTCTTCGGCACTGACTACAGCCTGCGGATTTACACCCATCTGGGTGCGGGGGCTTATATCTGCGGCGAAGAAACCGCGCTACTCGAATCGCTGGAAGGCAAGCGCGGCCAGCCGCGTTTGCGCCCGCCGTTCCCGCCCTCCTTTGGGTTGTATGGCAAGCCGACTGTGGTCAATAATGTAGAAACCCTCACCAACGTGCCGTCAATTATCACCAAAGGCGCTGATTGGTACAAATCGCTGGGCACCGAAGATACCGCCGGGGTGAAAATTTTCAGCCTTTCGGGGTGCGTCAATAAACCCGGCAACTACGAGTTACCCTTCGGGACAACATTCCGCGAGCTGATTTACGAACACGGCGGCGGAATCGCCAACGGCAACAAGATCAAGGCCATTATGGCAGCGGGTGCCTCCTCAGCAATGATCGTTGCCACCGACGAAGCCCTCGATACGCCCATGGATTACGCCTCGGTACGCACGCTCAAAGCCGATTTAGGCTCCGCCTCGGTGATTGTAATTGACGACAGTTTCAGCATTGACTGGGTACTCAACAAGACCATCCACTTCTTCAAACATGAATCGTGCGGCAAATGCACCCCCTGTCGTGAAGGCAACTACTGGATGAGCCATATTATCGAGCGCATTCATCACGGCGAAGGCAGCAGTTTTGATGTTGAATTGTTGACGAAGGTTGCCTACCAGATACAGAATAAATGCCTGTGCGCGCTAGGCGAGTTCTCCTTGCAGGCCGTCGTTTCGGGCGTTGAACGCTTCCCGCAGGATTTTGAAGCGAAGGTGAACCGATGACAAAAGAAATTACCCTAACCATAGACGGCCAGCAAGTCACTGTACCTGATGGCACCATCGTCGTAGACGCCGCCAAGAATGCCGGCATAGACATCCCGGTTTTCTGCTACCATCCCAAGATGGAACCGGTGGGCATGTGCCGCATGTGTCTGGTAGATATTGGCCGCCCGGTATTTGACCGTGCCACCGGCGAAGCCGTGCTCGAAGAAGACGGCAACCCCAAAATTCAATTTGGCTGGAAACTCGAAACCGCCTGCACCGTCCCCGTTTCGGAGGGTATGGTTGTGGACGGTCTGAGCGACAAAGTGCAGCAAGGCCGTGAAGACATCGTAGAATTCTTGCTGACTTCGCACCCGCTCGACTGCCCGATCTGCGACAAGGGCGGCGAGTGCCCGCTGCAAAATTTGACCATGGCTTACGGCTCCAGCGACAGCCGCTTCATCTTCGATGAGAAAATCCACGCCGCCAAAAATGTGGCCCTCGGCGACCTGATCTGGCTGGACCGCGAACGCTGCATTCAATGCGCCCGCTGCATCCGCTTCCAGGAAGAGATCGCCGACGACCCGGTGCTGGAATTCTTTAACCGCGGCCGCGCCACCGACATCATCACCAACTCAGAACCGGGTTTCGACTCCTACTGGTCGGGCAATACTACCGATATTTGTCCTGTCGGCGCGCTGACTACGGCGGATTTCCGCTTTGGCGCTCGCCCCTGGGAACTCAACCAGGCCGCTTCGCTATGCAGCCATTGCGCCGTGGGGTGCAACCTGACGTACAACACCCGCCGTGAAGCCAAATCCGGCGGCGATATTGTGATTAAACGGGCGATGCCGCGCCAGAACGAGCAGGTCAACGAATTATGGATCTGCGATAAAGGCCGCTTCGCCTATCATTATGTGGATAGCAGCGACCGCCTGACCCAGCCATTGATTCGCAAAAATGGGGAACTCACCCCTGCGAGCTGGGATGAAGCCCTGACGCTGGTCGCCGAGCAACTCAAAAACGCCGGGGGTGGATTGCTGACTCTGGCGGGTGGACGGCTGCCCAATGAGGACTTGTTCAATCTCAAGAAGCTCAGCGAAGGTCTGGGCGGCACGGCAGCCCTGCACAGCTATATGGCTGGCGGCGATCTGACGGCTCAGATGAGCATGTCGGAAACTGTAAACCTTTCCACGATCGGCGCGGGCGATGCGATTGTAGTCGTCGCCTGCGATCTGGAAGAAGAAGCGCCGGTGTGGTGGCTGCGTGTCAAGCAAGCGGCCAAACGCGGGGCTAAATTGACCGTCGTCAACCCCCGCCCCACCAAGACTGAACACCACGCTTCAGAAATTATCCGGTACACCTACGGCGAAGAAGTTGCTGCCATCAAGAAGGTTAGTCTGGCCGAAGCCGCGAAAGTGATTGTCTTCTTCGGCAGCGAGGGCCTCGGCCTGGAGGGTTCTGCCGCCGTGGCACAGGCCTGCGCAAAACTGGCTGCCAGCAAATCCGGTGCGCTGGTGGGTGTGTGGCCGCAGGCCAACACGCAAGGCGCCTGGGATATGGGCTTACGCCCCGGGGCAGACCTTTCAACCGCAAAGGCGCTCTATATTGCCGGCGCTGACCCCGTCGGCGATAATCCTGCCCTGGCTGAAACTGTCCAAAAGGTCGATTTCGTCGTCGTGCAGGAGTTGTTCCTCACCGAAACCGCCGCGCTGGCCGATGTGGTATTACCCGCACAGGCACAGCAAGAACGCGAGGGCACTTATACTTCGGGCGAGCGGCGTGTACAACGCTTCTATCCCGTAGTCAGCAGCAAGGGCGAGAGCAAGGCCGATTTCGACATCGCTGCGCAAATTGGCGCAAAAGCCGGTGTGGAACTCAAAGGACGCTTCCCGTCGCTGGTCTTCCCGCAAATTTGCGCTGAAGTAGCCGGTTATGCTGGCCTGAGCTACGCCAAATTGGCCGAAGTCACTGAACAGTGGCCGATCGTCAGCCGTGGCGATTTGTTCTACGGCGGCACATCCTACGAGAATAAGCTGGGCCTGGGTGTGCAATTGACTCCCCTGGGAGAAGATAAAGCCCCCACCGCGGCAGCCCCCACCGCAGTAATTCCGCGAGCCGCCTCCGTTCGCCCCGCTCACGACGGGGTCGTCGCTGTGCCAATCACGCGGCTCTACGATCAGGGCAAACTCGTCGGCACATCCAAGGTATTGCACCCCCGTCTGGCACAGCCGTTTGTTTTGGTCAATCCTGAAGATTCACAAAAACTCAAATCGACCGACGGCATGGCTGTCAGCCTGAGTGTGAATGGCAGCCTAGCAGTCGATGTTGTGGTTCAAGAAGACGAAAGCGTGCCGCAAGGTTTCGCTCTCGTGCCGCGCAGTATGGGAATTCCAATTGAGCAGCCCAGCGAATTCACGTTTGGGATTGCTGAATCTGCCGTAGCATAAACTGAGGTATCACATGGATCAAGCATTAATTATTGAATGGGTAATCAAAGCCGTCATTTTGCTGCTGTTTGGGGTGACTGGTTTTGCTTATCTCACACTGTATGAACGCCGGGCGTTGGCGCGCATTCAGGTGCGCATTGGCCCGAACCGCGCTGGTCCCTGGGGGCTGCTGCAACCGGTCGCCGACGGCGTCAAGTTGATATTCAATCAGGAACTTATCCCTGCGAAGGCTGACAAAGTGTTGTTCATCCTGGCGCCAATCATTACGGTGCTTCCGGCGCTGATTATCTGGGCGGTAATTCCCTGGGGGCGGCAGGTTGTCATCGGCGGAAGGGAAATCAATCTTTATCTGGCCGATGTCAGCGTTGGAGTGCTGTATCTAACAGCCGTGACGTCGATTGCCGTATACGGGGTTGTGATTGCCGGATGGTCGTCGAATAACAAATATGCCCTGCTGGGCGGCTTGCGCGCCTCGGCGCAGATGGTCAGCTACGAGTTGGCCCTGGGCCTGTCACTGATTGGCCCCATTTTGTTGGCGGGTTCAATGAGTCTGGTGGATATTGTGGAAGCGCAGAAAGGAATCTGGTTTGCACTGCCGCAATTCCTGGCTTTTATCATCTTTTTGCTGGCCGGGCTGGCTGAAATCAATCGTGCGCCGTTCGATATGCCCGAAGCCGAGCAGGAATTGGTCGCCGGGTATCACTCGGAATATTCCGGTATGAAGTTCGCGCTATTCTTCATGGCCGAATATATCAAGATGATCGCCATCGCCGCGATTGCCGCGACGCTCTTTTTGGGCGGCTATCGCCTGCCCTTTATCGACATTCCCGCAGCCTTTGAACCATTGGTTCTGTTTATCAAGATTCTGATTTTGCTCTTTGGCATGATCTGGGTGCGGGCCACTTTGCCCCGCTTCCGATACGACCGTCTGATGGCGTTCGGCTGGAAAGTTTTGCTCCCCCTGTCTTTGGCAAATGTATTTTTCACTGCCGTTATATTGGTACTCAAAGGGTAGTTAACAAAGATAAGTCCCCAGCGCCCGTCATCCTTCGGATGTGCGTTGCAGCACTGGGGTGGCGAGCGGTTGAACGGATTAGATCCGCTCGCACAAAAGGAGATCACACATGGCGTTCCCAGAACGAGCACGTGTTCAAGAAATATTCAAAGGAATGTGGATTACATTCGCATCCATGTTCGAAAAACCGGTGACCATCCAGTACCCGGAGGTCAAACGGCCTGTTAAGGCGCGCTTCCGCGGCAGGCACGTTCTCAACCGTTATGAGAATGGCCTGGAAAAGTGCATCGGTTGTTCGCTGTGCGCCGCGGCGTGCCCGGCAGATGCCATCTTCGTTGAAGCCGCCGAAAATACCGACGACGTCCGTTTTTCGCCGGGTGAGCGCTATGCCAGTACCTACGAAATCAATATGTTGCGCTGTATCTACTGCGGGTATTGCGAAGACGCCTGCCCCACCGAGGCAGTCACGCTGGAAGACAACTACGAACTTTCGTTTATCAGCCGGGCCGAAGCCATATACACGAAAGAACGCCTCCTGGTAGCCGTGCCCGAAAACGGGAAAGCGACCCCGCAAGATGTAGAACCCGGGATGTTCACCCGTTCAATTCCACTGATGGCAAACCCCACGGATTAGGTGAATTATGAATAATACAGACTTAATCTTATTTCTCTTTCTCGCAATTATCTCCATCGCCGCCGCGCTGGGGATGCTCTTTAGCCGCAACGCCGTCTATTCGGCGCTTTACCTCATCGTCAATTTTGTCACGGTGGCGCTCTTCTACCTGATTCTGGGTGGCGCGTTCATTGCTGTAAGCCAGGTGGCGGTATATGCCGGGGCGATTATGGTGCTTTTTCTCTTTGTGATTATGCTCCTGGGCGCCGAAGAACTGGGACAAAGCCAAACGCTGGGCTGGCAACGTCCGCTGGCAATCGTGCTAGGGGTGGGGCTGATTGCTGAAATTCTCTCTGTGGTGCTTACCCAGACAGGCGTGATCGCCTCGGCCAGTTCGCTGCCCGAGGGGTTTGGCAGCCCGGCGTCCATCGGCAAGATACTCTTTACCCAATATCTGCTGCCCTTCGAAGTCACTTCGGTGCTGTTGCTGGTAGCGATGGTTGGCGCGATTGTACTCACCCAGCGAAACAAAAAGGACGCCTGATCGAACGGCGATAAAGGAGAAGAATATGCTCCCAGTTTCTTACTATATTGCACTTTCCGCCATTTTATTTACGATTGGCGCTTTGGGCGTTCTCATCCGCCGCAACGCCATCATTATCTTTATGTCCGTCGAATTGATGCTCAATGCCGCTAACTTGGCCTTTGTGGCCTTTGCCCGCAGCTACGAATCGCTCAGCGGGCAGGTATTCGTGTTTTTCATCATGACAGTCGCCGCCGCAGAAGTTGCGGTGGGGTTAGCGCTGATCGTTGCCATCTTCCGCTCAAAGCACAATATTGATGTGGATCAGATGAGCAGTCTTAAAGGTTAATGGAGAAGATTATGCTCCTAAGTGAAGTCGCAACAAGCGGACCGAGTTTCTTCTACCTCGCGCCCTGGCTGGTTTTCTTTCCAGCCATTGGGCTGCTGATTAATATCATGTTCGGTGGCCGATTCGGAGAAAAACTGATCGGCGGCGTGGCCGCCACAGCCTCCGGGTTGACCTTTGTGGTTGCGGTGCTGCTGGCGCTTTCGCTGCGCGCCCACCCCGAAGGCACAACTATTCTCCTCGCTGAGTGGATCTCGATTGCTGAATTGAACATCGATTGGGCCTTCCGCGTCGATACACTTTCAGTCACTATGATGATGGTGGTCGGCGGCGTTGGCACGCTGATCCATATCTATGCCATCGGCTACATGCACGAAGATGTGCGCTTCAAGAACGACCCCGGTCGTTACCGCCGCTTCTTCGTCTTCTTCAACCTGTTCATCGCCGCCATGATGATTTTGGTCAGTGGCGATAACTACTTAATGCTCTTCGTCGGTTGGGAGGGCGTGGGCCTGTGTTCGTACCTGCTGATCGGTTTCTGGTACGACAAAGACCTGCTCGGACGCCCCAGCCACGAAAACGCAACCGCCGGGAAGAAGGCCTTCGTTACCAATCGCGTTGGCGACTTTGGCTTCTTAATCGCCGGTTTTATCATGTTCTGGGCTTTCAAGAGCGTACAATTCGATCAGGTTTTCGAATACGCTCATCATGTTGCCGAACATAATCCTGGCGTTATTCTGGCGATTACACTCTTCATGCTGCTGGGTGTGGCCGGCAAATCGGCGCAGATTCCGCTCTTCGTGTGGCTGCCCGATGCCATGGCTGGCCCTACCCCTGTCTCGGCGCTGATCCATGCGGCGACGATGGTGACGGCGGGCGTTTATCTGGTGGCGCGTTCAGCCCCCTTATTCTCGCTGGTACCCCAGGCGCAAAATACAGTTGCCTTGGTGGGCGGCATCACAGCTTTATTTGCTGCCACAATTGCCGTTGGGCAATATGACATCAAGAAAGTGCTGGCCTACTCCACCATCAGCCAGTTGGGCTTCATGGTAGCAGCTGTTGGCATGGGCGCCTTTGTAGCGGGCATGTTCCACCTGATTACACACGCTTTCTTCAAGGCATTGCTCTTCCTCTCCGCCGGATCAGTGATTTTGGGCGTTGAGCGCGGGCATCACCACGCTGCTCACGGGCACGACGATCACGACGACCACGGCCATACCGACCATCACGAGGAAGAAGTCTTCGATCCCGGTGATATGCGTAATATGGGCGGTATGCGAAAAACTATGCCGGTGACGTTCTGGCTATATATGATCGGCACCATTGCCCTGGCAGGTATCCCCCCCTTCGCGGGGTTCTTCTCGAAAGATGAGATTTTGGCCGAAGCCAATACGCTCAATTTCCCGGTGTATATTTTGCTGGCAATTGCGGCTTTCTTCACTGCTTTTTACATGGGACGCCAAATCTGGCTGGTTTTCTTCGGGAAAGCCCGCCACGAGGCCGCCAAACACGCCGAGGAAAGCCCGCTGATTATGACCGTTCCCCTGATGATTTTGGCGGCTCTCTCCATTTTAGGTGGGGCGCTGAATTTCCCCGGGGTGAGTACGCTCACGCATTGGATTGAACACACCTACGAGACATTTCACCTGCATCTGCATCACGGTGAATTTAACCCCACTGTGGCAATCACCTCCACGGTGCTGGGGCTGCTTGCCATCTTTCTTTCGTGGCTGCTCTACGGGCGCAAGCCCATCGTCGAGGGACAAACCGACCCACTCAAACGCATGTTCGGCCCCATCTTCGTCGGCATGGAAAACAAATGGTGGATCGACGAACTTTATTGGGCTGTAATTCTCAATCCCTATATCGCTTTAGCACGCTTCCTGGCCGATACGATTGACTGGAAATTCTGGCACGACTGGTTCCACGATTCGGTGATTGCCAGCGGGTTCAGGACCATCGCCCGCGTATTTGCCGAACCGATTGATCTGGGCTTTATCGATGCAATTGCCAACGGCCTGGCACAAGGCACACAAATGCTCTCTGGCAGCCTGCGCCGCTTACAAACTGGTTATGTCCGCAACTACGCCTTATCGGTATTCGTTGGTGTAGTCGTTATCTTGGGTTATCTCATCTTACGATAACCGTTGAACGTTTGGTACGTTCCAACGTCTGAACGGAGGATTTTTGAATATGGAATATCTTTTGCACCCTCTCACATTGGTCACATTCTTCCCCTTACTGGGCGTGCTGGTTTTGCTGTTCCTCAAGCCGGAGCAACATAATGCCCACCGCTGGACAGCCCTGGTCGCTTCGCTGATTAATTTTGGCATCTCGATCGTGTTGCTGGCGCAGTTCATTGGCTACGAAAGTATTCAGCCCGGACAACTCCAACTGGCAATCAATATCCCCTGGATTCAGGTTGCCGGATGGAATATCAGCTACGCCATGGGCGTTGATGGCCTGAGCATTCTTCTGGTGCTGCTGACCACTTTCCTGACCCCGATTTCGATCCTTTCCACCTGGAATGCCGTCGAGACGAAAGTCAAAGATTTTATGATTTTCTTCTTGATGCTGGAAGTTGGCATGACGGGCGTTTTCCTGGCGCAGGATTTATTCCTGTTCTACGTGTTCTGGGAATTCACCCTGGTGCCGATGTACTTCCTGATTGGTATCTGGGGCGGGCCTGAACGCATGTATGCCGCGGTCAAGTTCTTCCTGTACACGATGGCGGGTTCCTTGCTGATGCTGCTGGCGATTCTGTGGCTGGGCATCTACCAGGGCACCTTCTCGGTTCCGGAGCTGATCGCCCAAGGCGGCATCCCGGCGGATATTCAGATGTGGCTCTTCCTGGCATTCGCCGCGGCTTTTGCCATTAAAGTGCCCATGTGGCCGCTACACTCATGGCTTCCCGATGCCCACGTTCAGGCGCCCACCGCTGGCTCGGTCATCCTTGCCGGTGTTCTGCTAAAAATGGGCACTTACGGTTTTATCCGCTTCAATATTCCGCTCTTCCCGGCGGCGGCGGTCAAAGCCGCTCCCTGGATGGCGTTATTGGCAGTGATCGGTATCATCTATGGCGCGGCCGTATCGTACTATCAGCGTGATATTAAGAAACTGGTCGCTTACTCATCGGTCAGCCACCTGGGTTTTGTCATGCTGGGCCTTTTCGCCCTCAACCCCCAGGGTATTCAGGGCGGCATCCTGCAAATGATCAACCACGGTCTCAGCACGGGCGCTTTGTTCCTTTTGGTGGGTATGATTTACGAGCAGACCCATACCCGCGACTTTGAAGTCTACGGCGGCTTGTGGAAGTTGATGCCCATTTACGGCACCCTGACCCTGATTGTGGCGCTCTCCTCGATGGGCTTGCCCGGCCTGAACGGTTTCGTTGGCGAATTCACCATCTTACTCGGCGCGTTTGGCTCCGAGGCCATCGGTTCCCCCTGGTACGCAGGTCTCTCGGCAATCGGTGTCATCCTGGCAGCGGTCTACATGCTTTACTTCTTCCAAAAAATCTTCCTCGGACCTGAAGGCTCGATTGTCGAAGAAGTCAAGAAGCACGGCCACGCCCTGCGCGATCTGAATGCTCGCGAGATCATTACCCTGCTGCCAATCCTGGTACTGATCTTCTGGATCGGCCTGTATCCCAAGCCGTTCTTTGTACTGATGGCCCCAACGGTCGATAAATTGGTCGCCGCCGTGCAAGCCGCGGCCGGGGCAATGCACTAACTATCCACGGAGACCGTAAAGTTTTACGAGTTTTGGTAAAACCTTTCGGGTCTGAATGAGAGATTCTATGACAAGCACTGATTTACTCTCCATCCTTCCGATCATCACTCTGGTTGCCTGGGCCAGCATCTTGCTGCTTGTGGATGCCTTCAACAGCAAAAATAAGTGGCTCACCCCGCTGCTGGCCGCGATGGGCTTTGCCGTCGCTCTGGGCCTATCGATTAACCAAACAAATAATTCATACACCGGCTTCAATAATATGGTCGCCGTTGACGGCTTCAGCGCCTACTTGAATGTGCTCTTCGCCTTCAGCGGGCTGGCAGCGATTGCCCTGGCGTATGATTACAATAAACGCATGAACCTGGCCCGCGGTGAGTATTATATTTTGCTGATGTTTTCTGTTAGCGGGATGATGCTCATGGCCGCGGCAACCGATTTGATTGTGGTTTTCCTGGCCCTGGAGTTGCTCTCAATTCCGCTCTACATTTTGGCTGGATTCGCCCGCCCCAAGCTGGATTCTGAAGAGGCGGCGCTGAAGTATTTCCTGCTGGGCGCCTTTGCGGGTGGGTTCGTGGTCTATGGGGTGGCGCTTGCCTTTGGGGCAACCGGCTCCACCGCTCTGATCGACATAGTCGCCGCCATCAACGCCGGAACCGCCGATATGACTTTGCTGCTCTTTGGCGCGGCGTTAATCTTGGTAGGCTTCGGCTTCAAGGTTGCCGCGGTTCCCTTCCAGATGTGGACGCCCGATGTCTACCAGGGTTCGCCGACCGCCGTCACGGCCTTCATGGCTGTGGGTGCAAAAGCGGCTGGTTTTGCTGCCCTGCTGCGTCTATTTGTGGCTGCGTTACCAACCCTGTATGATGACCTGTTCCCCATCATGTGGATGCTGGCCGCGTTGACGATGATCTTCGGCAATCTGGTTGCGATTTCACAAAGCAATATCAAGCGCATGTTGGCATACTCCAGCATTGCCCATGCCGGTTATATCTTCATGGCATTGGTCACTTTTGGGCAAAGTGCCATCGCTCCCGATGCAGTTGCCGCCGCTCTCTTCTATCTGGTAGCCTATGCAATAACGAACTTCGGCGCCTGGGCAATCGTGATTGCCCTTGAAAAAGCCGAGGGCAAAGGTCTCGAACTGGAAGATTACGCCGGGTTGGGATCGAAATATCCTGCGTTGGCAGCCGCCATGTTGGTCTTTATGCTCTCGTTTACTGGTGTGCCCCCCACGCTCGGTTTTATGGGCAAATTTTATCTCTTCCGCGCCGTGATCAACGGCGGGTTCTACTGGCTGGCAATTATCGGCGTGCTGACCTCGCTGATCTCAGCGTATTACTACTTGCGTGTGTTGGTCATCATGTACATGCGCGAGGGCGAACCATCTGTCGAAAGCAGCAACTTACTCAACCTGACCACGGGTTTGACAGCCGTAGCCACAGTGGTGCTAAGCATTATCTCTGTACCACTCTTCCGATGGGCTAGCCAGGCAGTGTTGCAGTTATTCTAAACAACGCGCTACGAATCAAAAACTCGGAGATTCTAAATAATCTCCGAGTTTTTGATTCGTACGATATTAGACCTGTTCCGGAATAAAACTGATTGCTCAGGCTCACGTCTTCGCAATCAATGTTTCGCAAAAAAGGGTGTGCGCGGGATGCCAAGAAGATAGTTATTTGGGAACAACGCCAATGATCATCGCTTTTGAGTAACTAACTTCCAATTCGCGGGTTATATTTTGCGTCACACTTCAACCACACCAAGGAAAAGGAGTTTATTATGGACTTTGTTCTCTTTATCATCATTGGTGCTGTCGCGGGTTGGGCAGCCGGGAAAATTTTCAAAGGCGATGGCTTTGGGCTGATCGGCAATATCGTTGTCGGCGTGATCGGCGCACTGTTGGGCGGTTGGGCTTTGGGGCTGGTTGGCATTAGCTTCGGAGGTCTGATTGGCTCACTGGTGACTGCTATCATCGGTGCCTTGCTTCTACTCTGGATCGTGAGTATTCTCAAAAAATAGTGCAATCGTCAAATAAAAATAGCCAGATCGCAATACGGTCTGGCTATTTTTATTTGGTAATAATCTCCGCCAGTAACTCACGATAAAAAGCGTAGTTCTCATAAGGAATATATTCCCGCACGCGGCCATCCATCAATGGAATGAAATTCCCTTGCGCCAATAGGGGGGGAACAACCCGCTCAACTTCACGCCGGATAGCAATCTGATCTAGCATCAGCACATCCGTATCCAATCCACCGATCAGGCGCAGGTCAGGCCCGAATTCCTGTCGAATATCAAGATAGTCCATCTCTCTCTCGTCGGTTTCACAAGCCCACAGACAGTTAAAACCGCAATCTACCGCGGCGGGCAATAAAGCCCGTGTATTGGCATAGGTGCGCAAGATCACCGTTTCGATCCCGTGGCGGGCAATCACATCCAACGCAGGGCGATAACTTGGCAAAACATAATCGGCATACATGTGCGGGGAAATTAACGGCCCATGATTGCCACCAATCGGCTCGCTAAAAATGACGGCATCCACCGATGAATGATCCAAAAAACGCGCCGTTATTTCGGCCACAAAGTCGCCCTGAAGTTTCATCATGGCGCGCACAAAATCAGGCTGATCGGTACACAAATTCATCAAATCGTAGAAACGTTCCCATTTGTACACCCCCATATTCAAGAAAAACCCCTCGTTCACGCGCAATAACAACGGATATGTACGCTGCTCCCAAGCCGGATTAATCGGCGGCAACCGATGCGGATCATCGGGGTTGAGGTGGCGGCGATAGTCTTCCAGATCGGCCAATGAGGCAGGCCACTGTTCGGGTTCAGGATCAGGTTCCACTTCCAGAACGATTTCTTCCCGCTCATCGAACAGGAAGCGCTTGGGAATGTCATCCGGCGCGGTTAAACCGGGTTGTCCCCAGGCAGCAAACACTTCCGGGCGCATTCCCTCACCAAATAGCGGAACACGGTCCGGGGGGAAATCAATACCGAAGGCTCCAAGAAATCGCTGACGACTATTCATGATCCGTTTCCTTCCGTTCAGATAACTGTCATCTTGGTATTAACTTGCCATCATACGCGTTTTTTCTACACATTCGTAAGGCCCTAATAACGTGAGCAAATCACCCGATTCCAGACGGGTATCGCCATGCGGCACAATCAGTTGCCCATCTCTGCGCACTGCCAGCACCATCAGGTCTTCGGGGAAATCGAGGTCGCGTAAAGGTTGATCCAGGAAATTATTGTTGTGGACTAAAACTTCGCAAACTTCGCGGTCATCATCGGTACGGGTGAGTAATTCATATAGGCTGGGATTCCTTGTCAGGAGCGTTAGCAGCATGGCCTGATCGGTGGCAGCGTTCATAGGGGTGACGCCCAATTTCTCGAAACGGGCCATCTCCCCAGGTGCGGTAACTCGTGTGACGATATGTTCAATTCCATACGTGGCGCGCGCGAATTCGCAGACACGATAATTTTTCTCCACGTCGCTGTGCAAACATACCAGACGATCGGCCTTGTTGAAATAGTCTTCGGAGGCGGGATTATAAGCATCTACGCACGCCTCCACCGCTTCAAAACCACGCCGCCGGGCGCGTTCGATACGCTCTTGGTCATCATCTATAACGACAACGAGATCACCGTGCGCGCGGATTTGTTCGGCAACTTGCATCCCCAAAACGCCTGCTCCCACAACAATTGTGGGACGGCGCTCACCTGGAGTTTTTTCAGGAACCAGGCGGGAAAAGATCAGCGGAGCGATTGTCACCGTGATAATGGCAACCAGAATAATGGCCGCATTCACCGAATCGGTAATGACGCCCAGGCGCAGGCCAATCGCTGAGGCGGCAATGATTAATGACAAACGCGCCGAGAGCAGGGAACCTGCCCCGAAGGTCTCGCGCCAGCTAAAATTAAATCTGAACACCAGCGCCGGAAACAGTTTCACCGCCACCGCTGCGGCAAATAATATCGGCAGCAAAAGCAACGCCTGGGGGGAATCCAGCAGGGCATTCAAGTTAAAATCCACCCCCACCATGATGAAGAAAATCGGGATGAAGAAACCAAACCCAAAGGATTCAAGTTGATGCTTCGTTTCAGCATCTTCGGGGGTTGTCAGCAGCGAAACAATTGCGCCAGCTAAAAATGCACCCAAAATAATCTCGGTTCCCAAGCCTTCTGCCAGAGCCACAAAGATCAGCATCATAGTAAAGGCGGCGCGGATTTTGATTTGCGCCGTGGCATGGCTGAGTTCTTCCATTAGACGCCGCACGCCCGGAATGCGATTGAAGAACAGCATTCCGAATTGGTACATCAAGAAGAAGGCTACAAATAAAACCCCGATGAGCAATATATCCAGCGTGAGACCGTGCGATAGGGCGGCAACGACCACGGTAATCAACAGCATCGTGGCGAAATCGGCGATTAATGCCGCCACAAGTAAAGATTGCCCATAACGCCCGCTGCTCAGGCCGCGCTCCTTGAGTACCGGCACAACTACCCCCAACGAAGTCGTAGAAAGAATCAATGCAATCATCCACGGATTGGTAACCAGGCCTGCCTTCACCAGCGCAAATCCAATCAACGTTGAAAACACTAATGTAAGTACAAAGCTGAGTGAACCTAACCCCAATGGGCCAATGGGATGCTTTTTCCCTTTTTCACGACTACTGCTAACACCGACGATACTCTTAAAATCAATCTCCATCCCCGAAAGGAACATGAGAAAAACAAAACCCAATTCGGCCAGCAAATCCAACACAGCATCGTGATGTGCTACCCACCCCAGGCCAGAGCGTCCCACAATGATGCCCACCAAAATCTCGCCAACCACAATCGGTAAACGGATTTTTTTGAAGCGCGACAAAGCGATTGGCGTAATAAACGCCAGGAATACAACAATCAATAAAGGGTAAAAAGAAAGTGTTTCTTCCATAAGTTTCCCATCCAGGCCCTCACCCCTCTCCCTGAATTGGAAGAGGGGTGAGGGTCGTCAAAACAGAACACAAATTATTTTCACTACATTACGCCGCAGTTTCACCATACAGCTTGCGATGCACAATGCTCAAGGCGCGCACCTGATCGACCGCATGGTACGAAGAACGTACCAACGGCGCGCTTTCGACCCACTGAAAACCAATCTCTTCGCCAAACAGCTTGAGTTCAACAAATTCTTCGGGGGTGTAATAGCGCTCGATGGGTAGATGTTTACGGCTGGGCTGTAAATACTGCCCGATGGTGAGAATATCAACCCCCCAGGCGCGCAAATCGCGCATCACCGCTTTGACCTCATCCATCGTTTCGCCCAACCCCAGCATAATGCCCGATTTGGTCAGCACTTCGGGGTCCAGGCGTTTGGCATTGCGCAGCGTAGCTTCGGCCCAGGCATAATTATCTTGCGGTTGCACCCCCTTGAACAGGCGCGGCACGGTTTCCACATTATGATTCAAAATCTCGGGGCGGGCGGCCATCACAATTCGGAGCGCCTCAAGGCTGCCCTTAAAATCCGGGATTAGCACCTCAATCGAGCAGCCCGGCTGTAGCTGGCGGATGCGCCGGATGAGCATGGCAAAAATCGGCGCGCCGCCGTCGCGGCGGTCATCGCGGTTGACGCTGGTGATTACGGCATGTTTGAGTTTCATTTTGGCGACAGCTTGGGCAATCCGCTCCGGCTCGTTCCAATCCAGAAATGATGGCTTGCCGTGTTTAATATCGCAAAATCCACATGTGCGCGTGCAAACATCGCCCAGCATCAAAAATGTAGCTGTTCCGGCTCCCCAGCACTCGCCCAAATTGGGGCACATCGCTTCTTCACAAACCGTATGCAACTCTTTCGAGCGCATCAACTGCTGGATTTCTTCATAGGTCTCCCCCATTGGGGCGCGCACCCGAATCCACGGCGGGCGGCGCTTGGGAGTAGTATCGATTTCTTCAGGTTTCACCCGGTCACGGGTTGGGGTAACAGGCATAGTTTCTCCTTGAAAACAACAATACCCCCTATTCTACTCTGCCCGATAGAATTTCACAAATTAGAACAATATATGAAATATGGAGTAGGGAGTAGGGAGTAGGAAAAACTACCCTATTCCTTACTCCCTTAGTTTTTCCACCTGAAGGCGATTCCCGCTCACCGACAGGATTTTCACGCGTGCCCCGGCGGGGATGGCCTTGTTGTGAGCCGACTCTGCACTCCAAAGCTCGCCCTCCACCCGCACCACACCAGAACCGAACGGCGGGATCGGTTCTTTGACAAAACCTGCTTTCTCCAGCAAAATCTGATTGCCCATGCGCACCGGGGCTTTCTGGGCACGCAGTGCAAACGCCAGAATAACCACAAATGTTCCCCCGGTTATCAGCGAACTGACCACCACCAACGGCACCGAAACGCGCTGGAATTCAGGCGTAGAGGGCGAGTTGAACAACATCAGCGCGCCCGCAATTAACGAACCCACCCCGGCAGCAGTCAGCGCGCCGTGTGTGGGGGCTTTTATATCTAATATGAACAACACAAAAGCCACCGCCAAGAAGATCAGCCCAAACCAGTTGACCGGCAGCACCCCCAACCCGTAGGCCGCCAACGCGATACTAACCACGCCGATAAATCCAGCCACCCACCCGCCGGGGCTGGATAGTTCTATGAGAATCGCCTGAACGCCAATCGTCAGAAATATAAAGACGATATTAGGATTGGTGAGTACTAACAAAAGTTGCTCAATCAGCGAGAGTTGTAAATCCGAAATCTCGGCGTTGGCGGTATGTAACACTTGTTCCCCAGCCATTGTCATAATCTGAAAGCCATCCAACTGGCTGAGCAGGTCGTGAATATCTTCGGCGACAAAATCAATCAACCCGATCGCCAGGGCTTCATTTGCCGAAACTGCGCGTGCGTCTTCGATGGTGGCTTCAGCCAGGGCAACCGCCTCGGGGCCGCGGCCTTCGGCCAGCGAACGCACCTGCGCTTTGAGAATTTCCTTAACTTTGGCTTCCATGGTTTCGCCAATATCTTCACCCTGCGCCCCCACCGGGCTGGCTGCGCCAATGGCTGTTTCCGGGGCCATCGCTGCGGCATGCCCAGCCAGCGTAATCACTGTTCCGGCGCTGCCCGCAATCGCTCCGCGCGGCGCAACAAAAACCACCACAGGAATCGAACTCCCACGAATGCTTTCAACCATATCGGTCATGGTGTCTACGCTGCCGCCAGGGGTGTTGAGTTGAAGAATAAGCGCTTCGGCCTGACGCTGCTCGGCGATACGAATACCACGCGCCAGGTACTCAGCCATCGCCGGGGAAATCGCGCCATCGGCAGTCAGCACCAGCACCTGAGGGAGTTCACTCTGAGCCAATACATGACTCGAAAACAGCAAACTCAATCCGATGAGCAATAACACCATACTAATGGGCGCCGGATGTCGTAAACACAGGGATTTAGGTGGGGAAAAATGATCGTTCATAGTTGGGGGGCGTGCCAGGCAGTAAGATCTCCAAAGTCTTATGATAGTCTTTCAGGACGAGCATAGCCGTGGTAAGACCTCGGAGGTCTGTAAGTCCAGTTTATGTATTTTTCGCCGCGGCGTGTTCAATCCAGGGGGCGACGTTGGGCGTGCGCCCGATAGCGGCGCGAAAAATTGTCTGAAGCTCTTCGAGGGGCGTGGCAGCAAGCTGATGGAAACTCATCACGCCCGCATCCATCAGAATTTGGGCATATTTTGGCCCAATACCGTTGATCTGCGTGAGATCGTCAGAAATCGGCGCAGGAGCATGGATTTTCTTGCGGCGCGGCGGCGGGGGGGGTATATTTTCATCGGGGAACAGAATCAACTGCGAGGTCGGTTTGCCTGGCTCCGCCCGGGGTTGCTCTTTCAGCCACCACCACAGCAGCCAACCGATCAGCGCGCCTAACTCCAGCCCCAACCACATCCACAGCCATTTTTTTCGACGAGCGCCAAAGGGGAGTCGTGTTCTCATTATTTTTTCTCCTTTATCATCACAATGCCCTGATAAGCTGCCGGTATCTGACTAATGAAGATTAATCCTAAAAGAACCAGATACCCGAGCCAAATTTTCTGTATTTTTGCATCCAACTGCGTTTGTATTTGCGACAGGCTTTGATGCAGCTGCTGGACACTGGCAGCTAACGCGTCTACCTGTGGATACAATTCATCCACCTGCTGATTGATGAGATAGAGATCATCGGCCAATGCGGATAGGTCGTCGCGCAAAGTTAGTAGATTAACACTGGTGTTTCCGAAATCATCTTCCAGGCCGCGCAATTCGCCGGGGATGTCTTCAAGATTGCTGCTAAGGGACTCCAGGGCAATATCAAGGGGGACGTCAGGAGCGTAGTCAATTCCCAGCCCCAGGGTCAAATCTGCCCCAAAGGGGTTAGGAACCGTGAATTGAAACGCCGACAAGAAGATCAGGGTTTCATCCACCGCGGCCGCGGTTTCAATTACGCCGGGCATGGAGGCTTGCACGCCATCGAGGGCAATGGGAATATCTTGCGTGATGACCTGGGCCGCGTCATCCACCAGCGGGCGCGTATCTGTAAGCGTCAGGCTGAGGTCTACGGTGGTCTGATGCACGGTATCGAGAGAATTTTGCACGGTGAGCAACACATCACCAGTCACCTCAATCATCGCGTTCAACGCAGTCAGATTTCCGTCGGCTAACTCCAGACTATCTTGTAAACGGATTTGAACATCCCGCAGCACCTGATCCCCATAAAAGCCAGCCACAATAGTCAACCCAGCCCAGATAATACTGAACAACAGGCGCATCCCCCCCATCAAGCGGAATATAAATGTATTCGACATGCCCTTACTTTACATCAAAGTATTTGATTGTGCAACTCATTCAATGAAACTTGACCGCCGCTGCGCCTCAAGGTAAAATCGGTGCGCAATCCTGAAAGACATTGGGGTAGTATGCGGGCGTCGCCAAGTGGTAAGGCATCAGCCTTCCAAGCTGACATTCGCCGGTTCGAATCCGGTCGCCCGCTCTTGGGCCCATAGCTCAGTGGCAGAGCGGACGGCTCATAACCGTTTGGTCGTTGGTTCGATCCCAACTGGGCCCATTAAAAAGCTCCTTTTCAGGAGCTTTTTATTCGTACACATTATGACACATGATAAACGTCCCACCGTTTGGTCTTCAGAACAGGGAGATTTGCGCAAGCAAAGCCCAAAACATTCTGCACAGACTTCATTGCCGCCCCAACAGCAGACGGCTTATCTACATCGCGAGTCGAAAGGCCGCGGCGGGAAAACAGTCACGCTGGTGAAAAATCTGATGCTTTCTGAAAAAGATCTGAAGGCGTTGGCAAAAAAGTTAAAACAGGCGTGCGGCACAGGGGGGACGATCAAAGCAGGCGTGATTGAAATTCAGGGCGAACACCGCCAAAAAATTTCAGACGCGTTAAAAAAACTGGGATATAAGGTCAAAATTTCCGGGGGATAAAGCCACTGGATTCATCGAACTACAAAATTCCAGTTTTTTTACGGAGGCAACCATGCCAATCTTTGAATTTATTTGTGGAGAGTGCCGTCATTTTTTTGAAGAGCTTGTGCGTAGCGCTGGTTCAGTCAATAGTATCACCTGCCCAAGCTGCCAAAGCGCTCAGGTGAAAAAGCAATTTTCTACTTTCGCATCCAAACCTGGGGGAAGTGATTCTTTTGCAGCGAGTTCTACTCCTGCACCAGCCGCTTCATGTAACATAGGCGGTCTTTGAGGTATATAGCTCTGTCAACCGTGAGTTGACATAAATACAAAAAGCGCGGGCTTTCAGCCGGTGCTTTTTTGTTTCAGCCAGGCCGGAAGGGGTTTTGCATCCGGCTGCTTTCCATAGAAAATATCATCCAACCAAAGCGCGGCGCAACGAAAAGCGCCCGAACGCTGGATGCCCCAGCGCACAAGGTTATGCGCCCAATTATCAGGATGAGAATACGGACACACAGCCATACAGCGCCCACAATCTGTCCCAATCACATTCCAATAGCGAAAACATGTATCCGGGTTAATTTTCCAACGCAGCACGCCATCGTCTGCCTGGCGGTCATTAACTGGAATCGAGCGACTGGGGCAGTTCACAGCGCATTTTTTGCAAATTGAGCAAAAATCGATCATAGCGGCATTCGGCTCACGCGTATCGGGGATTAATTCCAGATTGGTGGTCACTACACCCAAACGGACGCGGGGGCCTTGTTTGGGAGTCATCAGCAGACTCATGCGGCCAATCTCACCCAAATTAGCGTCGCGCGCTACCAGCGGCGCAATCACGCGGTAATTGCCGTCAATATGCGCCCGTGCGGCATACCCCATTGCGCGGATGGCCTGCGCCAACTGCACCGCTACACGCGCCGCTTCGACATATTGACGCCCCGATTCCATCACAATGGGCAGATGCGGAGCCGCGGCAACCATCTCAGAATCCATCTCGACGGTAAAGGCCAGCGCATACGCATGTTCGAGCGGAATTGGAGCGCCATATTCGCCAGTGCCGCGCCCGGTGTGCGAATAAACGTGATAAGGCTGCAAGGCAGTGATACCAACATCCAGCGCGCCAAAATAACGTGCCAGCCCTTTGATATAAGCTGCCATCTGCTGCGGAGGATGCTCGACGCGTTCAGTGGAGACCGGACCATCCACAGCATCACGCAGCGCATGTGTGAGGAAGAAACTCCCATCGGGTGAAGCATTATGCAGCGGATCGAAATATTTCGCTTGCGAAGAGAGCAGTCCCGGCAAGGCGCGCGTGCGTTCGTCCCCTTGTTGATGTTCAGGATGAGCCTGATAGTAGGCTGTGTACGCCGGTGTGTCGGGCTGCAAACGAGCGCGGGCAAACATGATTTCGCGCTCGTCGACGCGCCGCGAGGGGGTATCCTCACCCACTTCGCGGATTCCCACCGGGATGAAGAATAGAATAACCAGAATCGCCCCCGAGAAGAGCACAACCCCAACAAAGGCACGCCTCACAAAATCTGGCGAAGCCGCAGCTCCCAAGAAAATTCCACCCCCAATCAGCGCAATCCCCAAAGCTATCTTCATCGCCCGTCGCGCTCCCTCCTGTAGAGAAAGCCACGCAAAGGCGCCAAATCCACCTACGACCAGAAATGCGCAGATTAATGCATGATCGGGACAGAATGTTTGGATGGTGATAAAATCAAAAGCATGAGAGCGATATATGCACGAAAACCGGACAAAGAAGAACGTGAAATCCTGGAAGCAGGGCTGAAATCATCGTCAGG
>Ga0233431_1000578_pt1 | contig 77930 bp, 54 predicted proteins | sample SI_118_April2016_FD_179867 | JGI IMG/M metagenome (GOLD analysis project Ga0233431, IMG submission 179867) | Seawater microbial communities from Saanich Inlet, British Columbia, Canada - SI_118_April2016_200_MG | ecosystem: Environmental > Aquatic > Marine > Inlet | place: Canada: British... | reverse complement strand
GATCATCCATAAACGCCTGAGATAGTGCTCTCATTTATACCTCCCACCATTCGCCATCATTATGAGCCTCCACATTGGGGAACAGCTCAGGATATTTGTCGGGAAAAAAGCTGTGAATTGGAACCACTTTGTGTGGGTTGATTGCTGCGACTAACTTTTTGAGATCGGCTGGGCCGGCATGTCCTGATGTATGAATGCTGTGTTTCTGGATGGCGTGCCGCCCAAGCCAAGTTTTGACCATATCGTAATCACCCCGTTCCCAATAGCCTTCCCATTGGGAATAGATGTAGATCGCCCCTGAAAGGCATTTACCCCGTTCAAGGTCGAATCGATGCAAAGGGCGGAAAAGCAAAGTTGATTTCCCGGCTACCTGTTGAAGATTTTCAATAAATATACGATTGGCGGAGTGCCGTTTCAGCAGATCAAACCAGGCATTCTTCTTAATCTGTACCCGCTGGGACTGCGGTATATACAAAGCGACATTTGACCAAGTGGACTGGGGGATATTAGCATTGTCTGTCGCTTCCAGAATTGCCGATGTATAGAGATCGATAATCAATTTTCTTCCAGTTCTCTTGGAAGCCCTGAAAATGGAAACGATACGGTCAATATTCTGGCCTGCTGTGTGAACCAGTGCCATGCCATCAGTATTAGAAAAGAGATGGATTAATTGCGCTTCGATTTCTTTTTCTGTGGGAAAACGTTGATCATCGTTGAGGCGGCCGAGTGAAGATCCTTCCAAAAGTAGCGCATCAATGTTTTTGGGTGGGTTTGCCGTCAAGCACTCAAATAAAGTTGCCTTGCGCCCATGGGAACGTAAATCGCCGCTGTAAAAGATTCTTTTACCGCCACTTTCTATCAACACCGAATATGCGTCATAAGCCGAATGATCGGCAAGAAACGGAGTGACAGTAAAGGGGCCTATCTCGAAACGCTGCCCAGAGTCGTAATTCCAGCCTTGAGCTGGAATTGGCCAGTTGCCGGGAAGGAAAGGGACTGCTGCTTCAAGTATTCGACGGGCGGCGGCGCCCATGCCAACCGGAATCTTCTGAGAAATGTGGGCGAGTAACCCAAAATGGTCAAGATGCGGATGAGAAATCAGAATACCCAGAAGAGATGGATCACTGCCATCTAACCCAGTAATTGTGGGGATGTATTGCCCGTGGTTTTCTTCTGCATCCAATGGCAGGCCAAAATCAATGAGAAGTCGTTGCCCTCGACTTTCAACCTCGACGCAACTACCGCCTATTTGTTTGCTACCACGATGAATGCATGCACGCATGATGTTTCCATTTTGTTGCCGAACCTTAACGGTTCACTGGACCTGGGCCTGCATCGGCATGGGACGAGGGTGCGATGGTAACAGTGGTTCGGCGTCTAATCCAGAAATGTTTTCTATTCCTGGTGGTCGGTCTTGATCAGCGATACATTCCGTATAGAAATGCTCCAGATTTTTAAGGAAATAAACGCCTGGTGGCATATTTCCTCGTTTTGTCGATTACTGACGGCCACTTACGGACAAAGCATCTTCGGTATAATTGTTCATACAAATGGCCGCTCACGCCGAAGCTTTTTCGTACGCGTCGCGAAGGTACGTCATTGCCATATCTATATCAGATACGCTGTATATCTGAATGTAAACACCGCCACGCACAGTAGCATTGATGAAAAAGCTGCGGTTCGCAGCATTCTTGCAAAAACCTGTGTCGTCCTCTGTTTCTTCAAACTCCAAATTCAGAACCAAAGTCAGTCGGTCAACGCGCGGAATAATCTGAACGAAATATTCGTACACATGGTAGGTTACATTTTTCAGGTCGAGGATTTCTGTGACGTCGTCTCCCAAACCCAACAACCGCTTTCGAAGGTTCTCGTACAGGGGGGCAACAACCGTTGCCATTTTCTCTATCACACTCTCCAGCTTGACTTGACTGGCCCTTTCTTTCATTTCTTCGAGAGCATATCTTTGAACAACTTTCCTATCAATGGACAACCCACCCCAAATCCTCACCGCATGGTGTGCCATGCTTTCCCCTCTTTGTTCTATCAGCGTTTCATTCCAGGAGTCTTGCTCTCCTATGAATTTGTTCAATCTCAGGGGGCTGTCTTTGAAACCGTTTTTCATGGTCTTCTTTTCTTGAAAAGAGGCGTCACTATATTTTTCATTGTAGCCGCTCAAAGTCAGATTGCCCAGGCGGTGCACCCAGGTTTCTTGAACGTTCTTCCAATCGGAACCCAGAACTTCCCTCCACACTGGCAATAGTTTAGGATTCTGCGGCATAACATGTTCAATGGTAAAGGAACTTGTGTCTATCTTCTCTTTGCTGTCGTTTTCAAGCCGATCGAGCAGAAAACGGCAGCTTCTTAAACCGTAAATATCCCTTTTCATAAGGGATTCATGGAATTCGTGATCGGAAGGAAAGCGTCGACGCTTACCCATGCGAGCAAATCCCACCTTTAGACTCTCTGCCGGAGCTTCTTCACTTATGCGAAAGGTCAGAGAGGAGAATATCCGACCTAAGTCCCGGGTTTGCATATCGCAAACCATTCGGCGGAAGACGTAGTTTTCCGACAACCTGATCAGCTGAAAAAAATCACCTTTTTCGAGTATGCCTTTCTCATAGAGTTCATAAAGACAGAGCATTAAAGGTGCTGCCACTTCCACAAGAGAAGACAAATCAGAGAAGGCCTCCTTCAGTTCAGTATCCGTCTCTTTTCCCATAAGGCAACGGGTGAAATATTTGGCAAGTTGCCCTAAATCTCCCAATATTTCATCCACATTCTTCCCTTCTTGGGTCAGGAGGAAGAAATAATTCTTATATTCCTGGTAAACAGCATCTGCCCGGATAGGTCTTGAAGGTTGCGTTCGTAAGGTAAGATACGCCCGCACGAATTTGTCAAAATCCGTTCCGAATCGGTTGCCGAATCGTGATTCCATAGGATACCAGATTGTTTTGTAGAGTTCGGCCTGCTGATCTGGAGGCTGGCGCATCAAAACAAAATTTCTTATAAGATCCGCCTGTGTCAGATCAAGACCGGTGGAGTTAAGGCTTTCAAAAATCATCTGCGGGTCATCCTGTCCCCGTGTCAGTGCAACATCTACGATTTTCAGTTTTTTAAATCCTTTGTAAACATTTTTGAGATCCTTTTTTTGAAGCTGGTTTCTAAAGAATTCGAGGTTTTCAACAATGTTTTCAGGCGCATCACCATCCAGGTGCTGGCCGTCAAAGAGCTTTATAAGAGCATCTCGGTCCTTCTGTGTTAGGAGCAATTTGTAGCGCAATTCGTCTTTCCCGTATCGATTTTTCAGGTAATAATCTTCGATTGCCTCAACTGTCACATCGAGAACAGCATCCGGGTTTTTCTTCAACCCTTCGCACAAAACAACCAGGAGAAGAAGCACTGTAGTCAGACGCTGCTGGCCGTCAATGATCTGCCAGCGGGGGATGTCGGCGCTATGATCCGGATCAGCCACATACACCACCGAACCCAGAAAGTGGGCTTTTTGATGTTCATCCTGGCCAATTCGGAGAATATCTTTAAGTAACTGTTCACAGTGCTGAGTCCCCCAGCTATACGTGCGCTGAAAAATGGGTACGACAAACTGTTTTGCTCCCTCCAAAAGTTGATTCAGTGCTAAGTCCTGTGCTTTCATGACGTCTCCTTGAAAAATTTCCCGAAGATCTCTAATACTCGATAACTCTCCTGGTAATAAGGCGGTAATCTTGAATGATACGTTTCTGTTCTATAGGCATTTCAGAATATTCAATGAATGCTTGATCTTGATAATCTTTAACGGCTCTTTCATCATCAGAAGGCACGTTTATAAAATCGTGAAATTGGATATTCTTTCTGCAAAATTCGTGAAGAAGTTCCGTATTCACACGCTCCAAAGCTGGGTCCCATTCCTGTAACAGAGGGTAGAAGCTCAAGGTCAGTTACACCGGTCAGCATGTAGGAACCCTCCCATCTCTAAAATCGTCAGTGTTCATAAGTGCATAAATTGTCCATCATTTTCCTGCGTAACCTATTGCTGTCTTTCTCTTAGGCAGCCCATAAATACTGAATGAATTTGCATATTCGAATAATGAAGTAAATTCTGATGTCAAATACTCTGGAAATATGGGGAAAGTGAACGTTCCAAACGATACATTTTGTCAGTCAATTTGTCTTGCAGTTCATTCCATCGATCCTGATCTTCCATCCCATGATCTTCCCGGGGCAGACTTTTCACATTGCACATCTTTCGCGAGTCCTTTTTGTCCCAGAGCAGGCGGCCACCATATTTAGCCTCAATGTCAGCTTTGTGCGCATACAGGCTGTTAAAAACATTATGAGACCTTTCTTTGTCTCCAGAAAGGGAAATTGTTAACTCAGCCCATGCTTCATATCTGTTAACAGCAAACGCCCAGCTAAGACCAGTTTGGCCAGCAGATTTACTCACAGCATCGACTTTACGAATGCTAGCACCCTGCATGAATGGGATTGCTTCTTCAGCTTTTCTGCTAAAGGATCTCCAAAAACTCCTCCTCGTGTTGCTAAGTAGAGCACTTTTGGTCTCAGTCCACATTGTATTTCTCCTCGTTTAATAGAATAATTATTTAGGCATTGGGTGTTTACTTGAAAAAATGGTTTGCTTCGCATTTCCAGATAATTTCAAGCAAACGGGATTTCGATTTTCCATCCACGTATTCACGTTCGGCATTTTTCTAAAGCAAAATCCCTTCTTTCGGCAAAACCGTCAATTCGCTATTGCCAATTGATAGGCGGCATCGTCGGTCGATAAACGCGGGCTGCTCAAGAGGATGTTCATCCACGCAGGTGCCGTGCGTGCTGCCAAGATCGTGCAGCCAAACGTCTTCCGGGTAATTGATGATAACACAATGCCGCCTGCTGACGCTCATTTCGCTGCAAACAAGATCATTTCCCGAATTTCTTCCCAGACAGATGATGCGATCTTGAAACTCCCATTTCTTTCCATCTTCCCGCTCGATGGTAATGGTATTCTGTTTCCGCTTGCGGTTGTCGCCATGCCTGAAATCTTGAAAAAGCAGCTTTGACTTCAGGGGCCGACCGTTTTCTTTGTCCCAGGCAGCCGGTTTTTCTCTGTAGACATTCCAATTGTAGGTCAAAAATGGATTTTCTCTGTCGCGAAGAAAAGGAAAGCTCTCTGAAGGGGTCCCATGAAGAATGCAGCAAAGGAAGAGATTGTTTTCAAAACAGTTGTTTTCCCGGTAGTCATTCAGAATAATTGTAATTAGATCAATGGCTGCTTCATACCGGCCTGTTTCGTAAAATGCCTTTACCAGTAAGTTGTAGGCTTCGTAATCAGCCGCTTCACGCTGAAGGTGGTCATGGAGCATGGATATGGCTTCGGGAAAACGTTGTTTTTCCAGGTAGATCCATCCAAGTTGCTTCTGTATGTTTACACGTGGATTGAGCTTAACCGCTTTCTCAAAAAATGCCTCGGCGCGCGCCACTCTCTTTAGGAGCAGTTCGCATTTTCCAGCGGTGATTAAGGCCCCAACGCAATTGGGGTCCAGGCTGACTGTCTGATTACAAACCTTCAGGGCCTTGATATATAGCTTTCTTGAAAGATACGATTCCGCCTTCTGTGCTGCTTTCTGCGCTTGAATCCTTTTAAGATCAAAGACATAGGGGACATGCCTCGATACAATGGCTTCCTTGAATTCGAGCGTGGTTTGAAAGCGAAGTTCGGGCTTTGGATGAAGCGCTTTGAGGAGAATTTCCTTGAGCCATTCGGGCAATTGGGTGTCGCCGAAATCCAAGCGTATCTTGGCGTTGAGCAACTCATTTTCGGAGAGATGGAAAAAAGGATTTTTTCCAGTGACCATTTCAAGCAAGGTGACGCCGAGGGCATAAATATCCACCCGCCCATCCGTTCGAGAGACATTTTCGGTAGGGAGAAATAGTTCCGGACACATGTAGGCTTTCGTACCACCCCTTGTGTTGGCAACACCAAAATCTGCGATTTTAGGGGTTCCATCAAGACTGAAAAGGAGGTTTTCTGGCTTTAGATCATGGTGGACAATGCCATGACCATGTACCCGCTGGAGTGTGTCACAGAGTTTGATAACCCACCCGGTGGCTTTCTCTGGTTTAACCTTTCCCTCAGCTTGGAATATTTGGCGAAGGGAACCACCCGGACAATACTCCATAACAAGAAAAATGTTATTCTCGCTTTTGAAGTGGTGGTAGAACCTTACCACATGAGGATCTGCAAGAGTAGCCAGAAAATCCATTTCTCGTATGAGGTCAGTTTCTTGAACATGCTCAGATATTTTGAGACACTTGAGCGCAACATAATGTTCTTTCAGCAAAGTGTCCTGCGCCAGATAGACATGACCAAACCCACCTTCCCCAAGTTTTTTTTCGAGGAGGTATTTGCCGTCCAGCACAGCTCCGATTTTGAGCTCTTCGTCCATAAGGAACAGACTTTGATGGCCCGGTACCAATCCCTGTCATTTTCTGTTAACAATCCTGTTGCATCCTGGACCGGCCAGTGTGCTTTTTCCGCCTGATAAAGGGTTAATGGTGATTTGTGTGCTGATCCTTTCTTTAAGTGCGGATACATGCGAGATGATTCCAATCAGTTTGCCGTCCTGCTGAAGCCCGGATAATGTCTCAAGGGCGGTCTCCAGAGTTTCTTCATCCAAGGTGCCGAAGCCCTCATCAAGAAACAGAGAATCAACGCGAACTTTGCGGCTGGCCATCTTTGAAAGCCCCAGCGCCAGTGTAAGACTGACAATGAAGCTTTCACCACCGGACAGATTCTTGGTCGACCTGATTTCACCGGCTTGATAATTATCAATGACGTTCAACTCCAGGGGCTGCACGTCATCACGAATAAGGAGGTAGCGGTCGGTCATCTTTTCCAGCTGACGGTTGGCATGTGACACCATCAATTCAAAGGTCAGCGCCTGAGCAAAGTTGCGGTATTTCTTACCATCCGCAGATCCGATCAAGCCATGCAGCTTTTCCCATCGGTGGCATTCCTTTTTCTGAGCCTTAATGGCCTTCTGCTTTTCCTTTAAACGCTCTTTAGCAGCCGTATTCTCGCTCAGCTTGTGTTTAAGACCGGCAATAGTATCGCGCAGCTCTTTGAGAGATTCTTCATACTCTTTGAATAGGGGTTCTAGTTCTTCAAGGGGTTTATCCGTAATCTTTTTGGCAATTTCCATGGCCAAACGCATTTCACGATCTTTTTGCCTGGCCTTGAGGTCTGTTTGCCCGTCATCCAGCTCCTTCGCTTTGTCCGACAAGGCATCCCGTTGCTCTGGTGTTAGTCTAGCCTCAAGGAACTGTTGTTCATCTACAAAGCCAGCCGGTTCGAGTGCTGAAGAGAAATCGGCTTCCGCATTTTTCAGTTCCGGCTCTCTCAGGCCAATGCGCTTTTTAAGGGATTCGACGTGCGTTTTGGCAGTAGCTAACTTCTGCTGTAGTTCGGAGTCCAGGGTTCTGGCTTTCTTTTCTGCTTCCTCACCATCTGCAACGGCTTTATTCAGGCGACTTTCCTCATCATCAGGTTTTTTGTCACCATACAATTCCTGCCGCTCATCACTTCCTGCGGCGTGTTCCTTTTTCAGAGTCTCCAGATGTTCCTGTTTTTCAGCCAGGGCGGTGCTTTGGGTTTCAATGATCGCATCCAGACGCTTCATCTCACTTTGAAGGACTGCAATCTGTTTCTCGACTTCCCCCTTTTTCTTGACCTGTGCCTGCCATGCATTTAGACGATCCTTGAGAGACTCAAGCAATGACGAAACATCCTCATCGGGTATTTCCGTAATGCCAAGCGGCTGGAGTTTGCCGGATACCGTCTGTTTCAGTTCAATGAAACCGGCCTGAACTTTCTCCAGGCCATCCTTCAATTCTGTGAGCGTTTTCTCAGCTGCCTTTTTATCGTTGGCTGCAGTTGCTTCCAGTTTCTCACTGCCCGTTAGATTTTTACGGGCAGCGGCTTCCACTTCTTCCAGTTTCTTATTGGCGGTCTCCAGATCCTCAGCTTTGGTGATCAGCCTGGTGAGCGACTCAATTTTCTTTTCGGTTTCATCGGGCACCGGAACATTTCCCTCGGCAAAAGGGTGCTCTTTAGCACCGCAAAGTGGACAGGGTTTGCCGTCTTCCAGTTTGGCCCGATGATCTTCAAGCTCCGCAATCTTTGTTAGATATGCCATTTCACGAAGCAGGGTTTCCTTCTCGGTGCGGTATTCGCGCAGCAACCGGTCACCCAGCAATTCGCTCAAGGCATTTTTTCCTTGCTGGAGATTTTTTAATGACTGATCGAGTTCATGCTTGCGGTTGCCAGATTGGTTTGTGCATTCATCTAGCTTCTTTATCGCTTGTCCCAGAGCCGTGTCAGCCTTCTTGATATCGGCTTTTTTTTGTACGATCTCCTCGTGTCTGGAAAGCAGACTGTCCAGCTGTTCCTCAATGCCGGCCAAGCCACTGATCAGCCATTCATCCTGTGCATGTTCTTTAAGATAGTCGTCAGCGAGCTTCAGATTTTTTTCAGCCGCAGTCCGCTTTTCCTGCTCTTTAAGTCGGGCCTGTTTGTCGGCATCAATCCTTGCTGTATCCTTCTCGCAACTCTCTTCACCTTCAGAAACAGCTCTTTTCTGTTCAGCAAGCTTCTGATCGAGGAAGCGAACTTTCTGAATGATTGGCGAAGCAGCTTTCAGTTCTTCTTTGGCTTTAATCGTCTGCTGTTCAGCTGACTTGAGTAATTCAGCCTGTTCATCGGCAGAGGATGCCAACTCGGGAAAAGCCTCTTCCTCAGCTTTCAGGACCGTTTGATCACCCGACTGTTGTTTTCGGATTGCCGAGAGCGTTGCATGCTCGCCATCCAGTGCCGCAGCCTTTATTGCCCGGTCAAGCTTGTCACGTTCGGGCTTAAATGCCTCAAAATCGCGCTGCAGCTTAACCGCTTCTTCAGAAAGGCTGCTGATCTCTTTTTTCAACCCATCAATAGTAGTCAACCATGTTATAGCTTTTCCCGTTTCAGCCAATTTGCCGGCAAGGTTTTTCTCTTGTTTCTGCTTCTCATGAAGGTCCAGTTGAATCTCTTTTTCCTGTTCCGGCTCCAGAATCACAATACCTGATATTTTAGCTTCAAGCAGTTTCAGGTTTTCCCGCTCTTCACGCTGGCGCTCATGGACACGCCGTGAAATTTCCGAATAAATCTCTGTGCCGGTGATCTGTTCCAAAATCTTCGACTTCTGCTCAGCGTTTGCCTTCAGGAAGGTATCAAAACCACCTTGAGCTAACAGGATGGACCGGGTAAAACGGTCAAAGTCCATCCCCGTTTTTTCTTCAATGATCCCGGAGACCAGACTCTTTTTGGTTTCGATAGGTTTGCCGGTACTGGCATCCGCAATCTGGTGTTCCTGATGCAGTAAATTGCCGTCAGCCTTTTTTCGAGCACGGCGCTGTTCCCAATGGCAACGAAAGCGGCCAGCCTGGGATTCAAACAGCACTTCCGCGTAGCACTCACCCGTCTGGCGCGACATGATCTCGTTTCCGCGCTTGGTAATTTTGCCAAGGCGGGGCGTTTGACCGTACAGGGCAAGGCAGATAGCATCAAGGATGGTCGACTTACCCGCACCGGTTGGTCCGGTCAGAGCAAAAATTCCATTGGACACATACTCCGGGTCTGCAAAATCGATGACCCATTCACCGTAAAGGGAGTTGAGGTTTTTAAATCTGAGTTCAAGAATCTTCATAATCGATCTTTTTACTCGGCTTTGACGTCTTCATCATTTAGGGAATGGATTATTTCGTTGTAGGAATCCGTCAGTTCTTTTCGATCTTCATCAGGGACCTTGAACGCTTCAAGGCACCGTTTAAATACATCGTTTGTATCAAGGTCGTCGAGGGTTTCATCTTCCGTAATGGTTCTGATGACTCGATCAATAACCCGATTGTTTTTTATCCGCCGAATTTCCATGGCAGAATCGGCCAAAGCTTCATCGACTATGTCCCACAGGTTACCGATGATGTCACCACCTGTGTATTCAATTTCAAGCCACGCACGGCTTTCTTCCTTTTTCAGCTGCTCGACCTTTGAGTGGATATCATCCAGTGACCCCACAATGCGGACTAATTGCTGAAAACACGGCACCTTAATTTCCAGAATATTCGGCGCGGTGTTGTTGAACTCAATCAGAAAAACCTTCTTTTCCTGAGTCGCTTCGCCATAGCCTATCGGTATGGGTGATCCGCAATAGCGAATGTGTTCTGCGCCGCCAACAGCCTGGGGAACGTGCAGATGTCCCAGAGCGAGATAGTCGATTGATGAAGGGAATACATCTTCACCCACGTGTGTCAGCGAGCCTACATGAAGCTCCCGGACGCCGTCTCCGTCAACGGTTTTGCCACCTGCGGTAAAGAGGTGCCCCATGGCAACGATGGGAATATTTTTGTGACCTGTTTTTTCGAATTCAGATCGTTTCTTCTCCGCAATGTCAAAGACATCCGCATAGTGTTTTTTCAGCCCCTCAACAAGCTTGGCATTTTTGTCATCAATGGTTTCCCCGGGCTCGACCGTCCGGATATCCTTATCGCGTAGATACGGCACCGCACAGACAATTGCCTCCGGCTGTTCATCCTTGTGAAGAACGATCAATTCATCTTCCAAGGGTTCTGTCATGGAACCGACCACATAAACATTCAGCGCCCGCAGCAGTTCCCTGGGGGCATTCAGAAATGATGGGGAGTCGTGATTCCCGGCAATGACTACAACATGACGGCAGCAGGAGGTGGAAACCCGGCAGAGGAAACGATAGTAGAGCTCTTGCGCCCGATTGCTGGGCGTGCTGGTATCAAACACATCACCGGCCACGAGGAGCGCATCGATTCCTTTTTCCTCGATGGTTTGGGCCAGCCAATCGAGAAATGCAACAAACTCATCATAGCGTTTTCTGCCGTAAAGTGAACGGCCCAAGTGCCAGTCTGATGTGTGGAGGATTTTCATTGTTTATTCCAGCAATATGGCCTTTTGCATAAGCGTTTGGTTGTTTTGATAAAATGGTACATCCGTATGATCAAGAACAGTGGGAGGGACATTGGCAAGTTCCTGGAGGTTATCCATGGGCACGATCACGTTTTTCGCACCATTTTCAGAGAGCATGGTGACCTTTTCTGCGAAATTGGTTGATCGTTCAACTGCGCCGCCCACGGAGATGTTTCCCAGCACGGCCAGACCGGCTTTAAGGTTCTTTCTATACATGGCTGAAACGATGGCAATGTAAACAGCCGAACCGATTCCCGAGGAGATTGCGGCGCCGAGAAGGTTTGTTACCTGAATGGAGATATCGTAATTCTTGAGTGAGTGTTTTTCGCTCAAAATCGTTTTCTCATTGGCCCTGATGTATTGGTAGGTATTTTTAATATTCTCTCTCACCGCGGTGTTATTGACGCCTGTGATATTCAATTTGCCGGAACCGGCCATAATAACCGTTTCTATTCTCACCAGAGCCACATTTTCGCCGTCACTGGTGCTGGTATAACAAATACCGGGCGGAAGAGGGTTGCTTTCGATCAGATGGGAACCTCTTTCTTCCGGCAGTCCCACAAAGAATTCTTCCTGGTTCTCTTTGTCAATGTAGGAAAAATTGGTGTCCCAGAATTCCATGCCGCCGATGCGTTTCAGCTGTTCTTTTACCCGACGGCGCATTTCCAAAGCGATTTCAAGGTATTCTTTAATGTCATCTTTGGTGTATTCACCGTCTGGATGCATAAGCTTGATCAAACCGGATACCGTCTTTTTAACGGGTTTGGTATCTCGCTGCTTCAGGTGAGCGCCCAGGGAAAAGTATTTCTCCAGAGCATCGGTATAAGTGACACGGCGCATGGATTTTAGGCTTTCGGAAAAATAGTCGGTACTGAATCCAAAGCTTGAAGTGAAGTGCTTGGGTGCAAACTTAATCATTTCCCAGCCAGGCAGATAAAAATGGAGCCGGTCAAGAAAGGCCGTATCGCTGTTCACTTCATCAGATAATGGGCTGAATAAATGGGAGGTTTGAAGAACCGTTTCAACCGGCTGATTAATGTTGCCGTTTAAAATGATGGATGCAACCCCGGTAATTTCACCCCCCGCACCCGCCCGCGAAAAAGATCCTGACTCCATATAGTCTTTCATCAGTGGTACGGCATCACGGTCTTTGAAGATTCTATCGGTGGCTTCATCGAAACAGATGGCATCCCACTGACCGACCGCTCCCACTTTTCCCGTGGAGCCATGAACGAAAAGTTTTGCCACTGTTCCTTGTCCGCCGGAAATCAATACGGCATAGGGTGTGAGTTCCTTGTATACGAAAGACTTTCCCGTTGAACGCGGACCCAGCTCAATGAAATTGAAATTGGCTTCGACCATGGGAAGCAGTCTTGCCAATAGCAGCATTTTGATTCGATTCGAAAATCCCTCCGCATCGGGCTCAAAACCGCAGCTTCTCAAAAGAATATCCAGCCATTCAGCTTTGGAGAACTCCTTTCGTTTGTTAATGATTTTGCTGTTGTCAAAGGATGAAAGCTGGATAGGCCTGATCTCAGTGATCACAAAAGGATATATGTTTTTCCCGATTCTGATGTCCGGATCATATTCAACATCGATGATGGCCCAAATGCCGCCCATGAGCATCTTTTCATGCTGTTTGACTAGTCCGTCGCTGATGTTGCCATTTTTGATGTTGCTGTTTAAAAGTTTTGCCCAGTAGATATCCTTTTTTGAATCCAGTTCTACCGATATCTTATCGATGATCTTGTGGCGGCCCTTTTCTCTGATTTTGGAATGGATAAGCGCGCTTTCTTCCGGATTGACATAATGTTCGCTCAGTACCTTTTTCACATTCTCCATGCCGATGCGGATTTTTTCCTCATCGTCCGTGGAGCAGGAGTTTGCAATCAGGTATTCAAGCACAAATACGGGGACATTGGCACCCACCTTGATGGAGAGTACGAGATCCTTTCTGACCACAAATCCTTTGAAATGCTCAAGGAGCTTAACGTCCAAATCATTTAATAACGCCATAACCCTTTCCTTATGATTAAAGAAGCCCGCCTAAATCTCTGTCTTTGTTTTGTCTGATGACCGTCCGGTCCAGTTGCTTTTTTGTACCGGCATCGAGGAGTTGCACTTCGATTTCCTGGTATCCATCAAAAGTGTATTCTTTGGTGATGGTTTCATTGGGCTGAATGGTGAAAACTTCACTCTTGTTGATCAGTTTCTCTTGAGCGAAAAAGACCAGATAGACTTTTCTTTTCGTTGCGAAAAGCTCACCTTTTAGCTCCCCTGAACGAATTTTGATCTGGTATAATTCTCCCGTCACATCTTCCAGGGCCAGCTTGTTTTCAATCAAAACCGGTAGTGATGCGACCGCGCTCTCTGCTTTTTTCCAGCAGAAAAATGGGGTCACCAGCTCCTGGGGAGATATCCCGCCGTGGGAAAAGCCATACGGCCCAGGCGTTTTAAAGGGATTGATATTTCGTGCAAAATAGAGATATTTGAACGCTTTGTACTCTCTTTCAACCTCGATCAGGGATGGCGTTAAATCCATTTGCCTGTCTTTAGTCCTGATATATCGTTCGGCTTTATAATATTCGCCCGAAGGTGTAACGGAAATCTTGTCTGCTTCGCTTAAAATTCCTGTCAACACAAAACCGTGGTCGGATATCAGGTAGACCTTCTCATAGCCACTGTTAAGAAGCAGAGAAATTTTTTCAGCAAAAAAATCAACGGTTTCATCAAAATACTTGAGCGCTTTCTGACCGAGCTTTTCTCCCATATCATCAATGTCTTTGTAGGTGCAGATCAGAAATTTACCGGGCTTTGCTTCTTCGTTTGCCTCATCAAGCCGAATGAAATCGATTGTGATATCCGAATTCTGTGCTGCCAAATATTTTTCCCGGTTCCCCTGAATCGCCTCGACGGCTCCGTTGGCCATGTAGATATGACTCATGTTGTTTTCGGTTTCAGATGGAATGTCGGCAATGATGGCATCGCGTGTCAAGGTTGCTGTACCTTTCACTTTGTCTGCAATCTGTTCCGCAATATCAAAGGTAAACCCGTCTCCCACAATAACGGCCGTTTTCACGTTGCTATCATCAAAGATTTTCTGAAGTGTTCCGGTTTGCGTCTCTTTCAATCCCTGCCAGTGGTGGAACCATTTATCAAGAAAAACGGACAGGTGGTCCTTGTAGCGTTCCTGTAGGGGTTCAAGCAAATGTTTCTTGTTCAAGAATTCCGTGTAGAGATTCCTGATGGCGGTATCCAGTTTGCAGAAGTGTTTTTTATGAAACTCGACGCATTCCGAGAAAGAACCGAGGTAAGCGATGTCTTTCGGGTCAAATGCCAGCAGCACAATAACATCCGACCAGAAAACAATGTCAAGCGCACGGGCCTGTTTGCTTCGGCCCCTTTCTTTAACGCGATCCAGCAACCCGGGGAGTGCTTCTTTGTCGTTAATGCGTTTCTCAACCTCGATCAGCCACTTCTCGTCTATTTGTCTGAAAGGGTGGTGGATATTGACCTGCCAGATGTCAATATCCTTCGGAATTGCGTAATCGTCAAGATATGCATTGAAAGAATTTCTAAAACTGATGGAATCGAGCCAGGACTTGTAAATGGTTTCCAGCGTTTTATCGCATTCGCCCTGAACCAGCCCGTCCAGCATGTTTTTCACGACTTCTTCCGCCAGGGCCTTGGCCGGTTTGGCCAAATCATACTGGCCGAGGAGATCATTTACTTCATGGTAGAAGGTTTCTCGGAGCTGATCGTCGTATTTCATTTTCGAGTATGTGTCAGGATCATGGACAAAAGGGAGAAGTTCTTTGTTGAGATCGAAGATCCCGGCAGCCCCTTTGTGACTTAAATTGATCCAGTATGTTTCGGTATTACCGATACTGACTTTGCCTGCTGAGATAAGGTCCTCTTTGGAGAGATTGATATTCAGGTTCAGGGTTTGACGAACCTTTTCCTTGATGTAATTCTGCAGGTAACGGATTTCAAGGCACCCGTTGGTTTCGCAGTATTCCCGGATGAACTTGAGATCATCTTTTTTGGACCGCGTATAGATGAGAAATTTCTCATTATTGGACCGGTCCCGTTCAATGAGGCATTTCACTTGAAGTTCTTCAACTTCGGAATCTGTTCGATGAATGGTGAAATCCTTTTCAACCGTCTTCAGCAGGAATTCCGCATCCCCCGATTCATCGATAAATACCGCAACCGGGTGGGTATCGTAGATGTTCTGTAGATCTTTTTTAAACCATTGATCGATCACGATATTTTCCTTCTTTTGATGATGCACTTAAACAAATTGCCGTCCCGATTATCTGTAAAATCAATATCAGGATACCTTTCCAAAGCCCTTATGATACCGGATCCAAATCCGCGGTACGGCAAAACCTGATACGCAAAAGATGCCAGAACCGGATTTCTCGTATTTGAGTTTCCCGCCTTAATATTGGCGACTGTCAAATTATTGGGCAGGCATCCCGGACTTATAATTTCAACCCGGTCTGAAAAAACAAACACGCGAATGGGGGCGGAAACAAAATAATCTCTGTGGACAAGTGCATTTACAATTAATTCTTCCAAAACTAATTTGGGTATTTCAGGCTCACCTATTGTGTTGACACCCTGTTCACCCTGAATCTGCCGGATGTTTGATAAAATGAAACCAACTGTTTGTTGAAAAATATCCGATATCTTCCCAATGATGTCGCGACTGTCCAGATAAGAATCGGTCGCGATGCTCTCTCCAGGAAAAGCAGCTACTTTGACGATGTACGAAGGAAGGCGGCTAGAAGGCGACTGAGTAAATAACAGTACGCAGGTCAGGTTAAGATCCCCACCTTTTCCCAAATTCAGATTCGTAATCGTCTGCTCCAGCGGAATGTTGTGGTCGTCAAGAGACTCTCCGTAACGTTTTTGAAAGAACGCACGGAAATAGGGCATGTCTAAATCGCCAACTGTCATCCCTTCAACCGGCATAACGTCGGCATGAACCATGCCGGAGGTCTGAAAAAGACGTTGAATTTCTTCCCGGGAAGTGGCCTTCCTTTTGTCCGCTCCGCTTTTCACCCATATTGTACCATTTTTATCTTGGTACGGTTTGTTAATTCCCTTCGGAACATCGATGATCATCACGCGTTTGTCGCCCATCATGGCGACTTCCGTCAGGGGATTTATTGCTGGTTTCACATTCTGGCTGGCTGCATTTGACAGAAGCTGGTTGATACGATGAACATCTTCGCTACTTAAACCGGTGATAGAGCCATCATCATCAGCGCCTACAAATATTTTTCCACCAAGCGTATTACTGAATGCAATAAGCTCTTGTGCCAGCGAATCGATGTTGTTTACATCTTTTTTGAATTGATTCCTGCTATCCTCACCTTGCGCAAGGATCTGCATAATTTCTACGGTTTCCATATCTGATAGATCTCTTTTCGGCGGTTAAAGGCTTCCTGCCCCCCCTCCATAATATTTACAATGGTTTTTTGTGTTGAATGTTTATCCACGCTTCCACTACTGACCAAAACCTTGTCATCCATAAAAGAACAAGCATGAACCAGTTCCGCATCACCCAGAACCGGAATATTTGGATTGTGTGTCGCAAAAATGAATTGGACCTCCGGTTTCATCTCACGAATCAGTTTGATCACATCTTCGTAAATAGTCTGATTGTCAAGATCATCTTCCGGCTGATCTATTATAATAACGTCGTTTTCTTTCTGGCTAAGAACAAAAAGAATCAAGGCGGAAGCACGTTGCCCAAGTGAGTGATGCTGCAATTCCTTTCCCCGATACATAATCGTGAACTTATTGGGTGTCTGATATGTCAGTAGGATCTTCAAATTCTTCATGAACAAATCCGTCAGGGTCTGTGGATTGCTTCCAAACAAAGACTTCGCATTTTCTAAATCTTTGTATATGGAAACAAAGTCAGTGTATTGATCTACGATTCCCTGGTAAGTCGTTTCACGGATACCACTGCCTTTGAATACATCTTTCATAAAAGCGAGGAAGGACTGTTTATCTTCTTTATAGCCTGAAGTTATTGATATTGCGGAGCTACCTGTACCAACCTTATCCAATTCACTTTTTATGAGATTGAATTCTTCCAGCCAAAGGTCATTGAGCACCTTTAGTTCTATGAGCAGTGCATCCTGCAGGATTTTCTTCTGATTCCCCTGTTTTTCTAAAACGGCAATGATCTGGGTAGCGGTCCCGAGCTTCTTCTTTAGGTTGAGGAATTCTTCTGAGCTGATATTCTGCGTACCACTTCTTTTTAACTCCTCAGCCAACTTACGCTCAATTTCGGCAAACTCCTCGACCATCCCCTTACGTATCGCTGTTAATTCCGTCCAACAGGCTGACAAAGATTCCTTTTCCGCCACCTGGTTTCCGAGCCATTCTTTTGTTTTTTCAACAAACGAAATATAGTTCTCATAGTGCTTGTAAAATCTTTCAAATAATTCGGAATTTTGTTTTGATTGATACCCCTTAAAGTTACGGATATCATCTTCATGCTGGGCGAGCAAGCTCTCAAGATCAGATACAAAACTATCAGCGATCTGAATGCCTTTGTTCATCACCCTGACATCGTTGTCAAAGTCCAAGCGTTTTTGCAGCTTCTCTTCTACACCGTGATCAGCGTAAAATTTCAACCGGTGCTCAGTATCCTGTTTGATCTGCTTTTGTTCAGCAATCTGGTCCTGAACGGTGGCCACTTTAAGGAGGTGATCAACGGTTTCCGTCACCTTTTGTTTTTGTTCCGCAATTTTTCTCCGAACCTCATCCAGTTTTGAACCCAGCAGCTTATCCACCAGATCCTTTTCAAAACCTTCTCCCGTATTGGAAAGGTCCTTCTGCCCAAAATAAATCGGTTTATGAATTACGGTTTCGCGAATGGAAACGCCTGGCTGCAGTTTCCCTTCGATTAGTACCTCGGAATAAGGTTCTTTCCAGACCCGGCGGATGGTATAAGGTTGTCCGTATCGGTCTACAGCATCAATCTCCACTTTTCCACCGCTTCCCAAGGTAAAGCCAACCAGATCCTGCTTGTATGTCCGGTCCCCGGCTTTTTCTCCAAATGGGATATCCAACGCATAGCGTAGCACTTCAAGAATCGAAGATTTCCCACTGCCTCGAATTCCGATCAACGTATTCAGTTCTGGAGAGAAATGGAGTTCTTGGCCGGATAACGTACCCCCTGTAAAGCGAATATTGCAAATATGCGAGTGTTTATGGGTTTTAGGTTCCGTTGAAACACGATTATCCTTATCAATCAGTGCAAATTTAACCGCATCAAAAGAAAAAGCCCCCAGCTTTAAGAAGCATCGTTTCCCGTTGCCGATATTGGAAATTGATTTGCAGTCAGATCCTTCAACTTCCGCAGGATACCAATCTGCCAACCACCGCGCTACTTTATCACGATCATCTCTGGTTCTGACTTTCTGAAATCCAAGTGTACGTCGTTTAAATACCTGATCTTTTCCAATATCCTGCAAACGGCCACCATCAAGCTCTTTCCATAAACCACTATTTTGCTCCACATGAGCAAATATGACAAAGAAGTCACGATGATATCCTTCAAGTTTTTTCAAAGTTGTAATTAAATCCAAAGAACTCCTACCATTCTCATTTTCGTATTGAACAGGTGTTTTTCCTTCAAAGGCGACATTTAGGAACTGGTTGATATAGTCCTGTCCGTTTTCCAGCCACTGCTCATTGAAAACAATCAGTGTATGGATACCATTTGCTCCGTCATTTACAGAAAGTTCTACACCCGGAAGAAGGGATATTTCTTCTTTCTTGCCTTTATTTCGAAGCGCTTTGAATTCATTTACATCAAACTTATTGTGATTCGTTATTATCCCAAACCGAATATCCTGAGCTTTTAGGGCTGCAACATAATCCTTAACAAAGCTGTTTTCTTCACCAGCATACTCAAATTCCTTATCCACTTCCGTATGCAGATGAAAATCTGCTCGAAGCCAAGTAGTGCCATATTGGAATATTTCAGGAGAATTAACTGTTTCAGCCATAATTTCTATCTCCTCTTTGTGTTTTTCGAGTGTTTCGTGGACCGTTCTTTCTTCTGTCTCCTAAATTCTCCATTCTTGCTTACCAATCCGCGTTGAAATACTTCTTCAATTGACCTTTGTTGAGCACCTCGTAGGGGATCATTTTCTTTTGCTGCAAAGGGGCGATATTCTTGCCGACCCCATCATCGAGAATTGGGTTGTAACCTTCGGCCAGCAGTTCATCGATTTTGGCCTTGAAGGTTTCAATTTCTTTGAGCTGTCTGAAGATGCGGTCTTTTTCGTTCTGAGCTTCAGCGCTTTCATTACCGGCTAGATCGCTTTGTCGGTTCACCAGGGAGCGTTCCCGGTTTTCGATATAGACCGCTCGCAGGCGCATCAGTTTGTCGCGGCTCCATTTGTAGATGATGATGTAGCAGTCAAAGCCCTGTAAAAAACCACTTGAGAGATGCCAGATAAAGGGCGTCTTCGGCAGGTACATAAACAGGTTCAGGTGGTCGGAGAGCTCGGCAAAGAAATATTTGTTGAGGTACTCATGAATGGGGCGACCGAGAACCGTGTCGAAACTCGCGTATTGGGCGGAGCTGAAACCTTTTTCATGGAATTTTTCCTCGATGCGGTCCAACAACACCTTTTCTCCGGCGTTGGGCACCAGCGGGATGATGCCGTCTTCATCCTTCATCAAGATTTCTCGGATGATATCCGCCAGAAATTCCATGGCCAGCGTATGCATCCGCTGCTTTGGAATCACATTGCTCTTTTTGAACCAGTACCAAACATTGATGGGGTTTAACTGATGGCGGATGCAGAATTCCTCCAGATCGTTGTTGCTTTGGTAAAGGGATAGGAATCCACTCTCTATGGCCTCACGCTCATCTACTGCGAATTCTCTAGTCGGTAGAGACTCGATGAAATCCTGAATCGCATCAGGAGCAAATTCTTTCGTTGCTTCAGTTTCGGCCAAATAGGCATCCCGGGCTTCCGCCAGAACCGGAAGTCCGCCGATGCTTTCACCTTCTTTGGCCAACACCATGGCTTTGTCGCGGTCTGTCAGATCGTAGACCTCGAAAATCTTTTCATTGATAATGGCTTCGTTAATGAGGACCTGACTTAGGAGACAATTTTCATAGTTAAAATGCTTTTTAATACGGGTAACAGAGCTCCCAACGTAATGATTAGAGGAATATTCAATGATAGAAAAATCGCTTAGTTTCTTCTTAATCTCTATATTCTGCTTAGTGAGACAGGTAACGATATTTCCATGGATATTTCTTGGTTCAATAAATGGAAGCCTTCTTAAATCTCCAACTTGGGTGTTAACGGTCGGATTTAAACACCCAACGATGTAAAACGCCAATTTCGAATTTAGGAAGGCAAGTAAATAATTATTGTTTTTGAAACTTTTCGTCAAAAAGATACTAGCCCCACCTACATCAAAAACGTGTTGCTCCGGTAGATATCTGAATGATGTGCCTTTTGATCCACTGGCAGAATAAGTAACCCCTTCTTTAAAGTAGAACCTTTTATTTCTTACAGGAGCACCATTATAATCCATTGGAATATTATTGTATTTATGGATGCTTTCTCCACTATTTTCCCAATTTACTGTGCACCAAAGATTTCCAAACCATTTATTGTAAGGACCACCTTTTGAATAGAAAAACCACCTTTGGCTTATCAGAAATGGTTGCTTAGGCGAATGAGCTACTTCCCACCAAAATCTAAGAAACATGTTGTTGTTACAAGTAGCTAACCCCGAGCATACAGCAACATACGTATCTAACACATCACTTTCAAACTTCTCCCGGAATTCATCGGAAATCCAATAAATGAAAGGCCAGGATTTGATGATCTTTAGTTTGGATTGCAGAATAGTGTAGTTATGTTTGTTTTCAGCGCCAGCAATGTAGTCATCCAACGCCTTGAGGCAGAAGTTCTTTTTAAACTTTTCGTTTGGTGTTCTGGTATATTGATCAAGAGATATAAACCATGCTTCTTTTTCCCTTGAAGCGCCTTTCTCCAATACATAAAAGGCCGGATCAACCATGATTACTCCGAACAGATTGCTCAGACTGTAATCGACAAAGACATTGATGAGTGTCTTATCAATCATGAATTTGCGAACATTCTCAAATGTTTTAATGAACATGAAAGTCCTAGGATGAATCATGGCAATTTTGCCATCAGCTCCTGTCATCTCATAACACCGTTTGATAAAAGTGGCGTAAAGGTTGCTGTGGAACTTGTACGGCTTTTTGTAATTATCTTCGATAAACGTCTTCAACTCCGGACCAAAGTCGGCACTGTCGGTATAAGGCGGATTGGCGGTGGCCACATCGTATTCTGTGCTAAGCAGCTCAAGGAATGTGATGGCATCCCGGGTCTTGCTCGTCAAGAAGGTGTTGCCTTTAGCCTGTGCATATTGCTCCAATGCGGCTCTAAGATTCTTGAAAAAAGAAGTCGCAAATTTTTCATGAGTTTGTAGCTCACCATACGCGAATAAATCTCCCGTCCCTGCTTTTTTCCGTGCGCCTGTGAGCTTATCGGCAATACGTTCACTTATTCGTATTAACGACCCAAATTTATAGGTGAACTTCAAATTATCCCATATAGTTCGAACCAAAGCTTTCTGTTCATCACTCAACCCTTGCTCATTATTATCCGTCTGCTGTTCGAAGATCTCTTGAACCGTTTCATAATCCGGCAGGAAAAAATCTGACGAGACCACGCGAAAGGCGAGTTCGCCAATGGTTCTGCGTTTTTTCTTTGCTTTGATAAACAGGCCGAGCTGCGCTAATTGTACCGACCGATCATCCAGATCAATCCCGTGCAGATTGTTTTCTATAATCAGCCTGGGGATTTCCTTCTCATCGTAATCAGCCCCGTGATTCTCAATCTGATCGATATAGAGCGCATAGAAAAAATCGAAAGCGTAAAGCAGGAAATTGCCCGATCCACAGGCGGGATCAATAATTTTTACCTCATGTAGCGGTTTGGGCTTGCGCTCCTGGGTTTTGGGTGCATTGGCAATTTTGTACCAGAGTTTAATCTCAGATTCCGGATACATCTCCAGATAAAGCTTGCCGAGCGAGTTTTCCACCAGAAACTGTACCACCCATCGTGGTGTGTAAACCTGCGACTGCAAAGAAACCTTGTTGTATTCCGTCTTGGCCTTGCTCTCTTTGTGGGCCTGCTTTTTCCTGTTATTGTAGCTCTCATACAGCCACCCCAGCACATCATCACTCTGCCAGATATCCCCACCAACCTGGGAATCTTTTTCAACGGCATTAAAGGCATCAATTATGTCGTTTAAGCCGATGGCATCGGGCAGAAGGGCATAGGGATAATTCCGATTGTAAAGCGGAAGGGTTTCACCGAGCCGGTCAAACTCATGGATAATGTATTCGCGAATGCCTTCCAGTTCTTCGGATCTCATGTGGGGGTTCATTTCGAGCCATGCCTTATGGCCAAAAGAACGGTCGCCATGTTCCGGTTGTTTGGTCAAAACCGGAGGAAAAAGATTGGCGGCCTCCATCACTTTCACGGCCGCCATTCGATTGAAAAGCGTAAAGGTCAGTTCATCAATAAGCTTTTCTCTTGCGCTTTCATCATTGCCGGTTTCGCCGAGGTGGCTTTCCAGCATTTCTTCAAATCGCAGCCTTTTGGCTCTCACATTTTCAGGAAGCTTTTCAATATCCAGTTTCTTGGATTTCCCGATGCCCAGACGGGCAAAATCCTTGTCAAAAGCGGCTTCAATGAGTTGTCGGAGCTTATCAACGTGTTCGGATAATTTCATTGCTTAAACTCTCAAATGGATTTTCAGATTTAACTTTTTCCTAACGCCTACATGCTGATTTCTAATTCAATCTCTTCATCGGGGCTGGCACCAGCCAGTGACTGCAATTGCGTCGTCAGGAGTGTTTTGTAGTCCTGAACCGTCATCACATTGCTGGAGATATCAAACAGCACTTTTCTTGGTTTTTTCGGGACAGGAGGCTTTTTTGGCACGCCACCGGGCCCTGGCTCCGGTATCGGCGGTTCTTTAATAAAGCTGCTTTCTATAATCAGCAGCTCATTTTCTTTGGTGGGGGCAAGCGCCGTATAATTCAGGATGTCAGACAGGGAATATCCACAGTTTTTGCAGCTGATGGAATATTCCAATACCGGCTCCTCGATAATCCGATCGGTGCAATAGCGTTTCAACTCATCCAGCTTGCGCTGATTTTGGGTATTCAGATCAGCCGGATAGCCTTTGAGCGTGCGGATTGCCGCATCGACCTTGCCGGCGAGGATCTGATAATCGTGACGCATTCCGGCGGCTGCGTTTTTGATCATTTTGAAATAACTGTCTTTAACGATCTGAACCTGTTGCTGGAGGTTGCCGAAGTTCTTGACCATGTCCTGCTTATAAAGACGAAGAAATTCATCATGAGCGTCTTTAATGTTGCTGTCAGTTAGATCGGCCTTTTTGAGCTCTGAAGTGACTTCCGCAATAAACCGTTTGAAGTCCTTTACCTTTGAGAAGTTCTTCTTGATAAACTTCTGCGCTTTCAGGATGGTTTGAATGGCGTCGGTATAGGGCTCTTTGTTGGACAGCAGATATTCGACTTTATCAATGTAGTTGCTTTCGGTTGTTTTTCCAGAAAAGCCTTGTAGTATCTCTTTTTGATCGGCCACCACCGGGAAAAGCGCCTCAAACCGATCGACCGTATCATTTAAAGTGGTCAATGAGCCGATAAAATGATCCGCCATATAGCGGATGCTTTCAGCCAGCTCAAAATCGTTGATATTCCAGTCCACCTTTCGTCCGACGTGCGTCTCGATTTCAAGGTCCAGGAGCAATTGGACAGCTTGACTCTTTTGAGCAGCCGTCAACGTTCGGGTGATTGATTTAAAAGATGCTGATTTGAATTTGGTGGCGTTGGTAAAAGCCTCTTGTATGCCGCTCTCTTTGGGGGAGAACCAGGTTTCGCCATTGTATTTGAGGGAGAGGCGGCCGGCCCGAAACAGCGACGTCAATGTGGACACAATGGTGCCGAAAGAATATCCCCATGGGGCACCCGATAAATCCGATTCCAGTGATCTGCCGTCCACATAATGACTCTTGATTTTTGCGTTCACCTCTTCAACTACTTTCAAGTTCTCTCCCACAAAGTTACCGTGGGTATCGAAAAATTTGAAATCATCGCCGGAAAAAAGCCCATGAAGGGCATCCTTGCGACTTTTGAAAATTTTAGGGACCAATCCTTCAGAGAGCCCGGAGGCAAGACGCTTGGTAAAGATATTTTTGATCTGCTTTTTCTGAACTTCGTTGATTGTGGTTTTAAAACTATCCGGTTTTAAAAGGTATTCATCAAACATGTACACCAGCGATCCGTTTTGATAGGCGTTTTGAATTTTGATGCGAAGTTCCTTTTCCTTTTCTTCCCGAATAATGGAAAAGTCACGGATGATTTGACGTTTTGACTGATCGGACTCGTTGGAATACTTCTCTTCCATATAATAATAGCGGCTGATTTCCCCGATCAATTTGTTGATCAGCGAGAAGTCCTTGTTGTCCGGCACCAGTGTCATGAGTTCCTTCTGATATTGTGTCTCCAGCTTGAGGTCTTCAATGAAATCCTGGCGGTCTTCACTGATATTGAAAAGGCTGTAGGCCGTCAGTTTCAGTTGTTTGCTGCCCGGTCCGGTCAGTTCATCATCCTGATCCGACAGGACGCTGAACTTGAAGGTATCCGTTCCATCATTTAAAGTGGCCACGGGAGTGAAGGTTTTGTAATCCTTGATGAAGTTAATCAGCGAGCGTTTCTTGCTGAACAATTCAACTTCGAAATCTTTCATCTCTTCCAGGAGCTTTCCTTCCAAATCCGATGTGATTTTGTAGTTGTTATTGGAGGATAGCAGCACTTTTGCTTCGAGCAAATGCCCCAGCGCATCTTCAATGACGGGTTTCACATCATAATAGGTCGTAATGTCAAAGATATAACTCTTTGTGATGTTTTCAACTGTGGGAGAGATGACCTCTGAATCCGCCAGCAAATGGATCGTTTTAAGCAGCTTTTCACCCTCAACCGCAGAGCCTTTCTCATGCAGAATTTTTTTCGCGGTGTCATATTTATTCACCAGACCGATTGGCGGAGCCGTTTGGGCTTCCGAACAGATGGCGTAGCCTGGCGTAAAGCTGTACAGCTCTTTTTCACGCATCTGTTTGCGCAGAACATCAAACGTTGTGATAATCATGCCTCGGGCGGCAATCTGGGTTGCCACCAATGCATTTGAGCTGAATAGAAATTTCTGTAGAATATCGAACTGGTATTTGTGAAATGGGTAATAGGTGGCAAATTGTTCCGCGTTCTCTGTTTTGGTGGGAAAAGCCGATTTCAGGTTGGTTGCATCAGAAACCAGCCCTTCATTTTTCTGATGATAATCTAAAAGTTGCTGATGCCCGACGTCAGTCTTCTGGAGTAGGTAGCTACGAATAATAACGTCGACCTCGGTGGACTCAAGATGAATTTTTGTTTTGAAGCGGTCCGTTACTTTCGTAAGCTGGCTCCGATTTACGTTGGCATTGTTGATGACATCATCCAGTTTTTCCTGAGCTATGGCGATGGTCCACACTTTGTTGCTGATACTTGAAAGGGCTTCACTGATGCCCTCCAGGTCAAGCAGCGTAAACTTCTTCTGGCCGATGGCTTCGCTGGCTTCATCAAAAACAAATACAAGCGTTTCTTCAGGGTTGTAATTGACGTACTTTTCAAGCTCCGCCTTGAATTTGCTGGCGGAGAAGTCATCAATTGCTGTGGCGTAGACATCGCGGGTATCCGAATACTCGGCTTCACTGTATCCCATTTCTGCAAAAATCTTCCGCATGACCTTGGCAACGCGGCGATTACTGGTCTTTAACTCCTCCCAGTCCCGGCCTTCGGTTTTCTGGGCAATCTTTTTGAATTCATCCAGTTTGCCATCCAAATACAGATCAAATTCCATGTAGCCGTATATATCATCCCTAAAACCGAGGGTTTTAAGCAGGTTCACAAACAGCGTGAACGCCAGCCCGCGATCCGTATTTTGTTTTGCCACATCCAAAAAAATCACCCTGCTGTTGATAGACGCAAGGTTCCTGATGGCGTTTTCAATGAGACTTTCATCTGCCACGCCTTTGAGGCGAGGCATAAAACGGTCCCGAGCCGCCGTCCCATTGATGACCGGGTTGGCGATGATATAGCCAAGCATTTTCCCGAAATAGGATTTTCCCGATCCGTAAAAGCCGGACAACCATACACCGGTTTCCTTAATGTTGGATGTGAACTGGTTGGTAAAATTATAGAAATGTTGACCGATACCGTTGGTCACAATATAGGATTCAATTTCCTGCTGTGTTTCCAGTTCCGAGCGATCCTCTAGGTCGATCACGTTCTTGATGTCTTCCTGAAGGTCCAGTGTCAGTATTTCGTCTATTTTTGTCATGCAAAGCCCCTTATTTTACCAGCGCGCAGCGATATTTCGATGCAGGTTTGAAGTTCAAAAAGTAAAGATTCTCATCCTCAATTTTCGAAGGGTAAAAAATCACCAGCGGATGCGGTAGATTCATAACCGCCTTGTTTTCCATGATATTAACATTTTCGATACCGGTGCCGTAAAGGCATCCGGTTCGAATCAAGAAAGGGATCCGGCCTTTTTGGGAGGCCTTTTTAATTTTACCCATGATCAGGTCAAACAAATCGACAGCCGGATCATCAGAGCGGAATATGAGGTGTGGGGTATTTCTAAAATCATGATAGTAATCCTGGAACGAATCCCATCCTTCTCCATCAATGAATTGGACCATCAGTTCGCTTATATCGATGAAAGCCGCAACATCGACATATAACGTTTTGGCATTTTCGATATACAGGTATTCCTCGCAAGGCGTATAAGAAAATAAAATGCTGTTGCCACCATTGGCCAGTCTTCTCAGCTGATCATGGTTTTTCAGATAAAATTCAAGGTCTGCGAACTTCTGCTTATGATCGCTTATATAGGGCATCGCAAATTCCTTTATAGCTGTGAGTTAGGTTAATGTTTAAAGCGACACCGTTAAAATTCATGTCAAAAAGCCCTTTCATGGTGAGCTTTTTCAGCCTAGCGTGAATATCTTCCGTCGGTACAAAGGACAGTGGCAGAAGCCCGTTTGAGAGAATGTTGCCCATTGTTGGAGCAAAGAGTTTTGCAAAATAAAGGAAAAGCACTTGGGTTTCAGAAGAGGGCCTGATGTGTCTGAAGGATTTAATCCGTCCAGGGCTAACAAAACCGAGCTTGCTCATCAGGTTTAAGTATTTGGTGGAAAGCGTATTGATGGTGTTTTGGGACCAGTTGATTGGAAGGGATTTATTTAGGCTCAGGAATTCCTTCAGGTATGCCGTGATATCATTCTTTGAAATAGCAGCTCGGCCGGAGTAATAGATTTTAACAAAGACACGTTCCGTAATTTCCCTGAATAGTCTGTTATTAAGAGCGAATTGCCACAAGAGGACAAGCTCCTTATCTTTCAAAGGCACATTATCTCTAAAAATTCCCTGCAGAAGATCCTGATGATCTTGGTTCACGAAATGAAGGAAGCTGTTTCTAACGGCGCGTTCAATTCTTATCCTGCTTTTTTCAGTACGAAGATTGAACTCATTTCGCTGGTGGACCAGTTCTTTGAGGGAGTCGGATTGGCTGAAATATGAATCAATGGCTTTAAAAATGACACTACAGTCCCTCAGCCCGCCAATAACATTTATTGCGGTATCGTATACGCCAGGCTCTGTTGTGTTATTCAATTCTTCCATTGATAACTGCTGGTCTCTTTCATCCATAAGTCTCAACCATTTTCCTGGATGTCTAAGTTTGAAGGCCATATCACTGGTCTTTGAGCCATCCATCCCAGCCAGATCGCTATTTCCCAGAACCTTCAATTCTTTTCACTGGGGTCTTCTGGAGGGTAACAAACAATTTCTCTTAAAGTCGGCTCTCCTATGATTCCTTTTTCGTATTTTCCCTTTACCGAATCTAACAAGTCCAGGAAAAGTTTGTATTTTTGCTTATCGCTGGACTTTATCCTTTTATGCCCGTGGGTGGTATGTATCAGGGGGCGAAATCTTTCTTCAATTTTCGGTGCATCACTTCCAAAATAGAAAAACTCATTAGAGATCAAAACACGTTTTGAGCTTAAATCTGTCTTAATATGGGTCTCGTTATGAGCCGGATTAGAAACCTGACGATAATTGCCAGGACCAATCGGTTCGTAGATATTGTCACCATAGGGGTTTTCTTTAGTGTTTTTCTTGTTCTCATAAATAGGATCGTTAAAATAGTATTCGAAGCTAAGCGCACGGGTAATTTGCATCATATAAGTCAACCTTCCGGCATCAGGGGAGGGTGTAGTCCCCATTACCCAATCCCCTATACTGGCATTTTTTCGTATAACGGGTTTGCAACAAGCTAAGGTACAAAAACCACCGAACGGATTTGGAGCAAATCCACTATCATATTTCAAAATGTATGAAAAAGCATCCATGGCCCAATCTCCCTTTTTTTCAAAATTTTCGCTTTTTAAATAAGTAAGTTCCTTCCTAGAATTTTGAAAGAAAGCATCAATCTTCCAATAGATTTCCTACAATCTTGGAAAGTGATTTTAGTTGGAGACATTCTCCTATTAAAATTCCGCTTTCATTCGCCCAGCTTTTCATTTCAGAATCATTTGGGTTCTTAAAACGCTGGAGTATTCGGACTCGATCTTTTTTTGGATCATAATGAGATCTTTCCACTCGTAAATGAGACATAAATCTAATGCAATTTTTTAATAATAATTTGTCACCAGTAACCTCTGTTTCTTTATTCAAAACGTATGATAATTTTAATGGGTCATTATTTGGAAAAGCTTCTAATATGAAGTCCAAAAGTTGAGCAACTTCAGCACATCGATCGAACATTTCATCATGCAATCCCATCGCGAGGGCAATAAATCTAGGTTTAAATTTTTTTAATACATTGGCATACCAATCCATAGACATTTCAGCTTTGCATTTGTTTGTTATATTCGTCCAAACGCTTTCATGTTTTTGGGCAATATGTAGCTCGGGCAGCATTCGCTCAAATTCGTCTACAAGGTCCGATGCATTGGGCCTTTTATTCATCTTTTTGTTGGTACATTTCTCCAAAAGAGATATTAGCATTTTATCATGTTGTTTGTTTGGTGAGAGCAACTTATTGAGAGTTTTACCGAGAGCAAAAACATCTGCAGCACTTGACCACTTTGGATTATCCCCAAATATTTCAGGTGCCGTGTAATCACTGCCTAAAACTGTATGCATCTCATATTTGCTATATCTGGCAAGGCCGAAGTCGATAAGAATTGGATTTGCAGAATTTTTTTCTAGGACAATATTTCTTGGACATATGTCTCTATGAAAAATTTCATGTTCATGGATAAAACGAAGCGCATGGGAAAGCTTCAAACCAATACTTGCAATCATTTGTGAAGAAAGTTTTGCAACCTTCTCCTCAAGGCAAATTCCATCTATCCATTGATAGATTTCAGCACCTATCATTCCTTGATAATCTTCGTCTTGCTTGTCAGCAATTCCAACATCTTTTAGATTATATATGTATTCGCTACCTGGTGCCCTGAGTTCTGTTTGTTTTTTGAGTGTTTCCAAAATCCCAAGTGTTTCGTGAAATCGCTTGCGGTCTTTCTGTTTATTCAAAACTACAGTTCGTAATGCATAGTTTGTTTGATCTTCAGAAAACCTAAAAATCTGTGCTTGAGACCCAGCATGAATCCGCTCACGTCCCTCAGGCAACCGTATCATTTTTAGCGCGCCTCTGAAAAGGGCCTCCCGATCATATTCATCCGCCGGGAATTGTTTTGAAAGCCCTAGTAGCCAGGCTTCGTGTATATCAAATTCGAAGCCAAATCTTCTGTTTAAAAAGCCTATTTCTATTAGTGTTTGCAGATGCTCATCAATTCTGTCACTTGTATAGACTAGTTTGTTGCTGCCTTCAAAGCCTGCGTTCAAGCACCAAAGATTAAGCAAATCCATAGCACGGTTTTTTATAGAAGTGATGACTTTCAGATTTTCAGAATATGCCTTTGCGAGTGCGATAGCTAATGGATAGCAAGACCGTGGTTTCCAGACAGTTATATCTTCGGCTTCATTTAAAACGTCTCGAAGATAGAATCCAAGCCCAGGTTCTCTAAGTCCAACGAGTCTTTCTTTAAGTGCCCCCACAATTTCTTGTACATCGGCTAAGGCAGTCCAATTCCGATTATCATCATTGATGTGTTCAGTTATTTCCAGGAGCAATGTTTTTAGAATATATAAATTGCCGGCCTTAATAGATAATTCTTCGCGGGCTTCCCTTGTTGTATGCAATTGCTTCCTAGTAAATGTATAAATAAGTTTATTGAGATTTACTTCTTTAAATGCTCTTATGTCTATAGGCATTAAAAACCCGTGGAGATTGACACCCATTCTTTCAAGCATGCCTGGTAGTCCAATTAGACCAAAATAGACTGGAACCATTTTTTCATCGTTTGTTCTTGACCAGTGAAGTTCAAGCACGTCCTTTAGTTTTGTCCCTAATATAGGTCCATTTTCTTTTGGAAAAAACAGCTGCGATTCATCTATTAGCAATAATATTCCGTTTTTACCTTCCCTTTTTGCAGCCAGACGAACATGGTCAAAGGCTTTCGAATCTGGCAATTCTTCAGCTTCCTCGTAATCTATTGGTGAGCCAAGAGATTCTACAAGTTTCTTAGAGAACCATGCCCAAATTTTATTATGTTTTACGGTAGGTTGCCCATCACACATATTTGTACATAGCGCTGGTTCGGGAATTACATATTTGAGCTTATCAGCTCTTTCACGCAGATATTGGGCGAGGGTTGTTTTCCCAAAACGTCTTGGTGCAACAGCTGCAAATGAACTACCGCTCAAAACTCGGCTTTCTATCGAGCTTACATGCTCCTGTGGACCGATTGGGTGGTTATCAACATATCCGGTGTTAACCCCGTCCGGCCATTTGAGTTGTATCCCTTTATCTGTTCCTACTTCAATTTGTTCCCAGTGTATTGACTTTCTAATGTTCATTTCACTCATTTTGTCTTCGTCATCAGCCATTATACGAAGAGAAAGCTTTGTTGGAGAAAGCTTTGTTCTTGGATTCACTGACTTGGGCTTTCTTAATGGAATTCTGACTTTAAATGAAAATACGTACAATTCATTTTGCTGCCTCCATTGCGAAGACATTATGCTAATAGTATCTGGCCAGGGATCTTCCCAATTACTTGGCCAACCTTGTCGTAAACTCGTAGAGATTTCGTACTTTAGGGTAAGATTAAGGTCTCTTGGAATGTTTTTCGTTGAAAACAACACTGGGACTAATACAAAACCGTATTGGGCATCAGTTGTCTTGTAGTCAAAATAGACAAGAGGGACTCTCCTGCTGGGGTGATCCACCAAGTTATGTTGTAACGCAAAATCGATTTCTTTGTTCGGTGTTTCCCTTGGCACAATACCAATTTTATTCTCATTTTTTAGAATCCAGTTTTCCAGTGCTTCAAGGGTTGCATTTTGTGGATTTCCAAAGTGTTCTTTGTAAAATTGGAGAGCCTCTTTGTATGAAAAAAGTGCTTTTTCTCGATCATCTTCTACTGAAAGTTTTCCAATTTTCTCAACTATCTCTTGAAAAACCCCTTCATTTGCATTTAATTCTATCTCCTCCAGCAGTTCAACGTAGTTTTCTATTTCATCTTCATGAACGCCGGCAGAAAGTGCTTTTCGAATCCATTTGTGATGCACCGCTTCATGTTTCTCAATTGTGGCACTAAACCTTTTCCATTCTTGAATTAATAGTTCTAGATAATCTGCAATATCCTTGGTATTGGGAGGAGGAACTTCATTAAAGTATTCAGGGTCGCGGCTTGTTATATGTTCATAATCTGGGAAAAACGTTTTTATTCGATTCCTTATAATCGGATTGGACAATTTAACATAAATGTCATTAGTGGATATCGCCTCGTTTATATCCTCATCAAAATCTTCCCAGATCCATTCTGGCAGACTTGGGAGAGTTTCATAAATCTTTAAGATATCAGAAATTTCGAGAATATCTCTTGGGGTCACGCCGATATCCATGAGGCGCTTGACATTTTCATTTAATGTGCTATTCACCTTTTCAATACAACTGACTGCTTCTTTCAAATCTTTCTCCAACAACACCGGGTCTGGCAGCAAATTGGCGTGCTTTCGTAAAGAGTCCGTGAATTGTTGGAACAATTTTACTAAGCATTCAATATCGTGAACTGTGTTGATATCCTCTATCCCATCAATAAATAATCGGTAATCATTTTCGATTATTTCCTTAATCTTCCCAGCGGTATCAAGGCCAGAAGTCCTTATTCGAATAACCCATTTTTCGATTTCAGCTTTGCTTACGCCACGATAGATGTCATTAATCGTCGATGAATTAGCTTTTGTATTCTTTTCACCATTAACATCAAGAGGCGCTTTTTCATCTAAATTATCTTTATCGGGATCGATTTTACACTTTTCCTTTTTGGAAGGAGCGTCAAATTGAATTCGCTCAGTCCACTGAATTATGAACTGAATTGGGCTTTCACTGGTTTCAGCTTCATCAATCATTTCCAAAAGAGAAGCATCATTACAATTTTTTCCTACCTTATTACATGCTTTGATGATGTGTGTTTTCCATGAGTTTCCATTCTCTGAATTATCCAAATATAGCTTTGGAGCAATATCCTTAAGCTCTCTTCTTAGCTCTATTGAATCTAAACCCTCCACCATTGCGAACCAAATATAAGCCCTGATGGTTTCAGATAGTGGTAAATCTTTCATCAATTCAAGTAGCTTAAAAAAATACTCTCTATTTACGGACGGTTCTTGAGAAATTGAATTCAATAATGAAATATTGAAAATATTTAAGAGCGAAATAAATTCATCAGTAACGAGCTTCGGGGTTATCATTTTTTCCAGAACGGCCTTTTGTCTGGGTGAAGCATCCGCATGCTTTTCAAGTTGAAAAAGACGCCACATGTTTCTCATCAACGCAAGCGAATCATCAAACGTATCAATCAATGAAACAGGCGGTCTAGGATGCCATTCACTCCTTTGGATTTGTGTAGATTTTTTTAGAAAAGAAAAAGTTTTAGTACTGATTTGAATTTTTGAATCAGTTGTCAAAGTATTCGAATTTGACTCTGCATTTTGTACAAATGGATCCTCTTTAAAAAACTGATTTATAGAATCAAATTTTCTTTCTGGGCTTTCATGTTGTAGAAGTAACAAAAAGGATCCGGATACTTTTTGGGGTTGTTTTTTCGGTAAGCACATATCTGAATCAGCGGATTCAACCCTGTATACAAGAATTGTATCATCTCGATATTTATCTATTCCAGCTTCGCAATAAAAAATGTTCCCATATAGGGAAACGGCTGGTCTGCCTGAATAATTTTCAATTTCCAAGAATGTCACTTGCTTGCCCATCTCGGTAATATCGTCAAAAATAGTCTGCCGCCAATTTAGAGGAGCCGGATCAATTTTTTTAGCATATTCCTCAACATTGCTTAATATCTTAATGTAATGGGAAGACATGGTTATATTCCTTGTTATAATAAGCGCTTAGGGGTTATTCCTCCACAAATCAATTATTCGTGCTCTCAGAAACAGCTGGATATTTTTTATTATAGACTAGCATAACCAGAACAACCTTACGGGATCCCTCTTTTTTCATTAAGTCATTTAACCATTCAACAGTTCTATTCCAGGCTCCGACGATCACACCATTTATTAGATCCGCATCGGCAATGAAAGAATCAAATGGAGGGTTAGATTTATAATTACCATCTTTGGTGTGCCACCTTGCCTCCGGCCAGATAAATGATGGTTGCATAGATAAGAACCAGCTTACTATATTTAAGTCCTGTTCATTATGGCTCGGTTTCTCAGTCATAATTCTAACCCCTTGTTTTTGAGGCCTTCAATTTTTTATATCCTTAATATCTCTCATTCCCGTGTTTATTTCTCACGGGATAGGCCAAAAAACAGCTAATAAATCTGAAACAGGGTATTTAAAAGAAAGATCAAAATCATTATAGGAGTCTTCTATAACTTCTTGCGCTTGACTGATTATTTCTTTAATATCAATATCTCTATTAGGGGGTAGTGCCGTTTGGGACCTCCTTACGTTTCGCCCATTTGATATATCATTCAAGCGTACCAATAGCTCCCAATCTTTTAGGGTTTTGTGTAATCCATTCTTTTCTAGATTTATCTCTACAGCAGCTATTACCTTTTTTACCGAACCACTTTCAGTAGTGATTCTATCTCGAATTTCGAAGGTAATTAGCGGGTATTTTAAAACATCTTCCGATATGGTCGTCACTGAACTTTGAAAAAGTAGTGCCTGCTGCAATGGCTGATCAATCATCCGGTGACCTATGCCTAGAATTCGCTTAGCGGCATCTCTTGATTTTAATTTTCTGTCAAAAATCATATTTTCATAGGCATTACGTACCCCAGGCTGATTAAGCCATAGTGCAGGAGTTTTAAATGATATTTGGTTATCGTGTTCTGTAACTCTCCTGTTGTTTAAGGTTAGCATAGAAACAAGAAAGGTTTTAAGATCTGGAAGGTCAACCTTTGGGATTTTTGACGAAATCTGATCAAAATCGAACTTTGAGCAATGTCCTACGATATCCTTTACTGTATCAATAACGTCTTCGTTTCCAAAATAAGCTGTTTTTTTATTGAACCACGATGATAGAGAATCTTGAGGTATATTTTTCGCTTCGGCGAAAATCTCGCGGAACATGGCCGGAGGGGTCATGCCGAGGACGAGCTGGAAAAGGTCTTCAGGATCTTCCATGACCTCCCTCAATGAAAGCGATATGTCTTCGATCTTATTGTTCAGTTTTTCCCAAATACGTGATTCTACGGTATCGGGGTTCCTTAAACTAACAACTTCTACCTGTCGGTTTTGACCATAGCGGTTCAATCTACCCACTCGTTGATGAAGTCTCATGGGATTCCACGGTAAATCAACATGGAATAGGGTATGGCAAGCTTCTTGAAGATCAATACCTTCACCGGCTGCTTCAGTGGAAACCAGAAAACGTATCTCTCCGGAATTGAAGTTTTCAGAAGCTTCATCTCTTTTCACCCTAACTGTCTTAGAATTTCCTGCGCTATCGACCACATCATCTGCCTGGTTATCGCCATTTATGAATGTAACGCTCTCATCCCCGAACTTCCGAATAAGCGCTGACATTAGAAGTGATTGGGTTGCTTTGTATTCTGTAAAGAACAGGATGTTTCTCCCTTGGAATTTCTGATCCACTATGGAGAGGATTCTATTTATCTTAGTCTCTTCTTTCACATCATTGGCTTTTTCAAGTAGTTCTTTTAATCTTGGTTCTTCATCTTCCATTAAACGCAGTTTTCCCGCTAATTCAACTATTTGTTCCTCTATCTCTGCAACGCGGTCAGTATCACCAAACTGCTCTGCGGAAAAATAATCAGCTGGAATACTGGCCCTTATTTTTTCCCGGTTATTCCTTGCCTCTTCAAGCTGCCTTCTGGTTCCAATAGTCCTTGAAAGTCTTCCTTGAATAGCCCGCCTTATTGCAGCTACAGAGCTTGATGCAAGCTTTTGCATTGTAATGAGGACCAACATAGCAGTTCTTTGATTATTAGGATCAAGAGAAGATGCGTACGCTTGTCCTGTTAGAATAAACTCGGTCAACATATTATAGAATTGTTTCTCTTCCTCTGAGTAGGTGAATGTCTCTGGACTTACTTTTGGGGGAAAGAAAAGCCTGTTTCCTTTGAGATCCGTTACGTTTTGCTTGTTATTGCGGATCATTACATGTCGAAGATTTGGCAATTGGGTATGTATATCATCCTTCGGATCGAAAAGATCAGGTCGTAAAAGTTGAAGTATAGAAAAAAAGCCAAAATTCTTCCCCCTGTGAGGGGTTCCTGTAAAGAACAACATGGAATTTACCAGATTTTCTTGCTCTAATCGTTGTGCAACCTGATAACCAAGAGTTGGCCCGCCTTTTTCATCTGCATTCAAATGATGTGCTTCGTCAACAATTAACAGATCCCAAGGCGGGCTTTCCATAAGTCGTTCATGCCGACCGCTGCGGTCAAGTCTTATTGTTTGCAAAGAGGCAACAACCTGATTGTGTGTTCCCCAAAAATCAGTACGTTCTGTGTCTGCTTGAGTGAAATAGGGCGCAGTTCGTATGTCAAACATTTTCCGAAGGCGTTCTTGCCATTGTCCAACCAAAGATGCCGGACAAAGAATTAGGAACCTTTTTACAACACCTTTTGTTATGAGAGCCATGAGGATGAGGCCAGCCTCAATGGTTTTCCCAAGCCCTACATCATCAGCAACGAGCCATCGTGTTGGCCATGTTTCATTCACAAACCTACATACCCAGAGTTGATGTGGGAGGAGAGCGATAAGCGATCTTGAAAATACTCCCCAGCTATCATTTAAGGACTGTATCGTTTCAGCCTGCACTTTCGTTATGACCTTCAGAGGCCTGTGCCATTCTTTGAGTTCTAAAGACTGAAGAGGTGTGAGAAGGACTGCAAGAGAGTCTTTTTCGCATTCTTCATATCCGTGTCCAAAACGGACAAGTGCTGTTTGGCCTTTATCGACCTCAACACGTCCGGTCCCAAACTTTTCATGCTGAACCTGAACCTCGGTAGAAAAGGAGGAGCTATTTGATTCCATTTTTCACCTTCTTTCTAATTTTATATCGCTCACCAAACGTTTGGACTGAGATACTCGTCACGCAATGTTGGATTGTCTGCAAGAGTCAAAAAAGGTAGATCAAATGAAAGGTCAAATGTTGCCTTTTCTTGACCCAAATGATTCTTGAGAAATTCATAAATCACCCGTGAAGCACTGGTTTCTCTTTCTGAAATTAGATCTCGACAGTCTAGATCCTCAATAAAGATCTCTCTTACTCGTTTCACTGGCACATAACAGAAAGGGTGCACGTCTTCTTTATGGATCACTTTCCATCGAGTCATTTCGCGCAAAACAAAACAAACACCTATGCCAATGGCTCTGTTAAGTGCCGGTGCCTCATACCCCCCAAATTGTTGTTTGGCACTCACCATGGGTCTGACAACTTCATCAATAGAGAACCTATTTGTTTCTATACCTCTATCAATATCCAAGAGACAGCCGACGTAGTCGGTGAGATATCTGGAAACCTGATAGATGCTAACAAATTGCTTCATCCAGTAATAGTAAGGTGCATCCTCTATTTGCTCTTCTAAATACTGCTCCAAAATCTTTATCCAGTCATCAGCAGGAGAATCAGGATCGACAAACACCTTAAGCCATCCATGTTTTTCACACATTTCTAGAAAATTTCGATGTTGCCCGGGAATAGTCCTTCCCATTGTGTGAGAACAACCAAGCAGAAGCAGAGACAACCATCCTTTACGGTCGGTTGCATCTCGCTCGAAAAACTGCTGTTTAAGTGTTGGTGGTTGCCCTCCAGGATAAACTCGGCGTTCATATTCTTTAATGTATTTATTTTTATCAAATTCCCACCAATCATAAATTTTCTCGAGAATTTTTTTGAAGTCCTTCACGCTATTTTTTGGTTCGAGCGGTGGCACTTCCACTTCTTCAAAGCTAATTCCAAGCCAAACACCAAAAGGGCGTTCAGCAATAAGATCCTTCTTTATCAAACCAGCTTTATAGGCATCATTTGAATTTAATTGACCACCATTCACTTTGAACCAAGGGGTTACGAGTAATTCTCCCAGTCTGTAAAAATCCCTTCTCCAGCGTCCCGCCGCATATAGATACTCGACCAATTCTGAACACTCATGAGCTTCAAGCCCATCATTTATCCACGCTTCAATGTCCTCTACGGAAGGTCTAGAGGGTAGACCAACCCTTTTCAGCAAATCAACGGCGTCTTCATCATAACTTTTGTGTAGACAGTGCAATTTTCTTTGTGGCAAATGTTTACACCCCGGAAATGTTTGAGGAAGAAGGTCTTCGAGAAGAGAAAATGAGTTATCATTGGCCATGAAAAGGCAATCGGGAAGCCAATTTTTTACTTTATCCAAATCCTCATCAGATAAGCCTCGTGCCATCAAAGACAACCACTTAGGTTTCTCTGCAAAAAGATTATTTTCTTTCAAAACCGTGCCAATCTCAGTCCAGCTAATCTCCAAAGGCGTGTTTTCAATATCGACTCCGGATGCTCGGCAGGTGGCTTCATAGGCGCGACGGAAAAGTTCAGGAACAACGTTTTCCAAGGTTAACCGTCCTGTCTGATCGCCTACAGAAACTTCAAGACCTTCCCTAAGGAGTTCCTCGGCAAAATCGGATGGTATCCCTTTGAAACAAAACACAGGCTGGTCCGCCAGTGACACAGCTTTATTAGGATTCATGGTGGGAACAACTTCTGCGTGTTGGGCCATTTCCATGAGTACACGGGCAATCGCTTGGCGAATCAAAAACGTTTCTTTGTCACCTCGATTCCAGCGTAAAATGGACCAGAATCTGAGCAAAACGTCGCTGGGCCTGTTGCCTTCCCTAATGCAACAATCAATGGCTTTGGGTAGAGAGCGCAAAAGATTTGCCACGTCTTCAAAAAGCGGGCGGTTCCCTTCAGGATCAATGAGATGTGTCCTTCCGGACTGTAACTCAAAGTGATGAGAAACCCCAATGCCACAGCCCAGATGAACACTGAGCGGAAGAACTGCAAATATGTCCTTTTCAAAAGCATCTTCCCAGTGAGCCGGCATGCCGTCAGGAGCGAGGTAAATACACAATTGCTCAGTGCCTCCTTCTTTGCGAAAGCGTAGTAATCTGAGAGTGCCTCCTCTCACATGTTTTACACCTGCAAACTCAACTATTTCAATTACAACGCTTTCTTCTTCATCCTTTATGCTTTTTACGACATGAGTTTCTAAAGAAAAGGATGAGCCTTCAGAATTCTTTAGTTCTACTTTCCTCACTTGCCGCAAAAAAGGCATAACATTGATGAGACGCTCACCTCTTGAGTCCGCCTCCTCTCTGGCCCCCGCCGCCAAAGGAAGCACGATGCGAGTACACCCTAAAGGAAGGTTATCCGGCACCTTTATTTCGTGTGGTATGCAGGCGGACTCAATTTTGAAATGCCACTGCCCTGAGTGAACCCGGGGTTCGTTTGTAATCAAGTAAACACTTTTAAATCCCAATCCAAAGCGTCCTATGGGGTTTTCCGATCTGGAGGGATCCTTGCCATGAGGCTTGAAGCTCCCAGCAGATCTCAACACTCCCTCGACATCACGTTTGAAGTTAGAGTTCTCAATTGATCCGTGCCTCCAATAGTTAAAAGGCCTTCCATAATGTTCGACTTTGAGAGTTAGGTCTTTTTCACCTAACTTTTCATAGGCAAATACAACGCTTCTCTGCAGTGGTTCTGGCAGCCCGATTTCCAAACTCTGCAAATATGCGTCCTCTGCATTTTGAACAAGTTCTGCAAAAATCGAAAATTCATCATAGCCGTATCCTCTGATTTGAGCTCGTCTTTCCTCGACAAACCTCTCATCGATGACTTCCCGCATCTCTATTTCAAGCTCTTCACGCTTACTCTTAGCGGTCTGGCTTAGGCGCTGGTAAACCTCAAAAATTTCTGCAAATTTGGGATCGGCTGTTTGGTCATGGTATTGGTGAAAGAAATGGGTCTGCCTTTCACGCCGCAATTGCTCAAGTGTAACCGAAGGTCTTTCAAGAGTTTCATGAATTAGATTCTTGACAAATTCACACGTTGCTTCGAGTTGAGAGGTAGTTTCATTTAATGGTGTCGCCACTTGAAACAATAGCCTGCCTACCTGCTCGGCAACGATATTGTCAAAGAGCTCCAATTTTTCTGGCTCACCAAGATAATCTTTCTCGATTTCATCTTTCAGAACAAATATTGTATTTTCGTTATTGTGCAAAGCCTTGGGACCGCCCCATTCTTCGCTTGGGTATATTTCGTTTCCATCAGGGAGCCTATATTTTATTGGTATCTGTTCAACGGAAATGAGCTCGAAAATCTGAGTAGACGGTTTCAAAAAAACAGTTTCTTTTAATTTTTCTCGGATATCTGAGCCTTCAAATGCTAGCTGTCTAAACCAGTCCTTCCAGGGTCCCAAAACAATTGACGCAGAGTTGGAAATCTTTACTCTTTGGGGTTGACTTGTAAACTCAATTTCCGCCACATCACTTAATTTCTTAACTGCTTCTGGGGTATTTTCATTTAACCAATTTACGAGAGCCAAGGTTGTACGGTTTCTGTTGTTGATTATAAAGGCGCGGCTTTGTTCCGAGAGCAACTCTGATTTGTTCAATTCTGAATGAATGTAAACATCTGAAACTCTTTTAAAAATGTTCGCGCATGTCAAAATCCGGATTTTCTTAATCACCTCGTCATCAAGGTCACTTTGATGTGAATTCCGGGACGTAATTACGTTTACCAAAGAAGAGTATATTTCTTTGTGTTCACTGTAATTTCCTTTGATTTTCGATAGAGCGCAAACCACATGCAATACAGTCGGCTTAGTGGCTACACCAAGTCGTTGGTAAGTCCTTCTAATTTTCTTGAGAAAATCTACTTCACCCTCTGCCTTCTCCGAAAAACACCAAAGAAAATCTCCGTAATCAGTGACATGATTCTTGTCTCCTAAAAACAGCTCCATACTGGTCGCCATTCTTTCCCGCTCACGCATAAGGCGGTAAACAGTCATTTTCTTTGAAAGTTCTGACCATTCCAATTTGAACTCATCGTTTTGTTCAAGAAGATCATCAACAATTCTGTAGACTTGATATACTTCATATGTAGAAAATGCGCTAGCCAGAGTTAAACACACCGCTATGTCATATATTGATTCCATGTTTTCAGGGATTTGTTTGAAATCAATTTGATTTGTTATTGATTTCGGCAGTTTGCCATCAACCACCCAAAATTTTGCAGCCAGCACCCGGTCTCCCGGATGATTGATGGTGTCAGACGGCAGCATAAATTTCCGAATGTTACCCCTAATGCCCAATACCCATTCCATATCTCCAAGAATAGGTATAATCTTATCCCCCTCGGCACCAAGGATGATCCTGTTCAACCACTTGACTAAATCATTCCATGCTTTGCGCTTCAACTCTTCGGGTATAGACTGAGTCGCATGAACAACGGTCTCAACGACTGACTCGGCATTCTTCAAACCACACCAATCATTCCAAAGGGATATAACCGCTTCTGGGATCTCGATGAGCTTAGGAAGTTGAGATGATAATATATTTGGAGGATCTGTTTTTGCCCACTTGGGAGCGATTACATTGGCAGGTGATTGCCATATGTTGTCAACTTCTTGAACAAGAATAATTTCCAATTCGCCTACATACAGCTCAATTTTCTGTGCCAAATCTTTTCTGGCGCCTATATACTCCAGCACTGAAATTCTATCTTTGGCATCGATATTAGGCCAAATCATTATGAAATTTTCTGCCAGCCCCGAATTTATCTCCTCAGCTTTGCACTCGTGCACGCCGAGTAATGATAAGATATCTCTTACATTATTCTCCGATTGTTTCCATTCGCGTGAGATGGCTGGAATATCCGCAGTTTCTGGAAATATGGTTCTGATTACATTGATGGGTAGTTTTAGGTGGTTTTTATCAATCAGCTTCAAAGAGTTGAAATCAAACTTACCCCCGAGAGACGGACAGTTAAATTTTCCGATGACTTCAGCTCGATCTATCTTTTTATTTGGTAGGTTTTCCTTGTTCTTGACAATTACCTTGGCTCTTTCACTTAAATAAAATTCTGGTGACTCACTTTGAATTGCAGTTATACATATTTCGTAAGGATGGATCTGTGAAATTTTAATTCCAAGGTTCCAGAAAATCTTATTCAACTCCAAATCATATTTGGCGACAAAGCGTGGGAATGCGATTCTAATTAACAGAACATCCAAATTTTTTCCCATCCAACCTTGTTTGTGGAGTTGCTCTGCCACGCCCCCGACCAAAGCGCATTCATTCGCTTTTCGCCAAATGTCGTCGGTACATGGCACAATCCTGGCTTCTTCCAGTAGTTGATTCAACTCTTCCTCGGTACTTTTTGATAATGGATCACCCGACCTCTCCAATTCCTTCAAGGTAAAAGTCAAATAGCTCGCAATGTACTGAAGGATTCGCTGGCTGAGAGAAGGAGCATCACCAATTTGCTTTAGACACTCCTTTAAGACAGTTGTTCGATTACGAGGGGCTATTCGGAGATTCTCTCTGTAGAAGGGATATGTTCTTCTGTCTACGTGCAACAATCGACGATTGGGCAGGGAGATAGGAGCATCTTTTAAATCATCCTCGGACTGAAGATAGAATCGCTCCTTAAGATCATTTTCGTCTTCTCCATGGGCCATTAATGAAACCAGGCTGCCATCTGCCGCATGATGTATGGGGAGCGTGAGGATGGTTCTGCGCTGGTCGCTATCGAATTCTTCCCATTTCTCGACAGCCTCCTGAAGAATAATTATAGCAGCCCTGTACGCTTCATCTCTCGGATTTGATTTGCCAATTGCCATACGATTCAATTCTTCTTTGAATTGAAGGCATGCATCAGGGGATTTTTCAACCGCCCTGTGAAGAATATCCAACAATTGTCCTGATTTTGCTATTTCGAGCTTGCACTCACTTGTATTAAGGCATTCCCGTATCCCAGGCGCATGCCCAAGAAGTCTTTGCAGGTCTTCGCTAAATCCAGGATCGACTTCGGCAAATGTTCTTCGTAGTAATCCTTCCCAAACATCTTTATCTTTCTGGGTGGGGTTATCGGGTTTTAATAAGATGGTCCCCAGGAATCGCCTGTTATGTTTTTGAAAAGCGGTTTTTACAAGGAATGCAAGTTTTAGATCTCTTGGGAGGTTTCCGGGCTCCTGTATGCAGAGGAAATCCACAATAGTTTTCGTGTGTGTATTATTCTCGACGTTATCATGTGAGTCGCCGTTTTCAATTCTTTTTAATAATTCAAGGGCCGCACGATCATCAGCTTGCATCAAATTGTCAAAATCTCGTCGTAAATAAGGTTCTAAGTACGGCAAACCATATTCAGGGCTAACCCAGTGGGTGGATTCAAATGAAAGCCCTACTTTTTTAAGAGAATTATGAATACCTGTTTTGATATCTTCCTTTTCCAAAATATATAGGTCTGATTTGTTGTACTTAAGTAATTCATCATTTTCAGCACTCATGAAGGACCAAAGATCTTCCAATTCATTCTTTTCGATAAGCTCTAAGTCGAGTCTTTGAAAAAAACGTTGAATCAATGAAGAAAGATTCTTTGGTTCTGGAGGATACTCCCAAGTCAATATTGTCCTTAATACATCGATGCTCTCATTTCTAATGATCAGGATGCTGGAAGTCTGGCCAAGCCTGTTGCGTACTGCATCACCGAGTTTCCAAGGAATGAACTTCCTGTTCTCGTCTGAAAGATGGTGGAAACAATACTTGTACTCATTTAGTTCATCGACTATCATTTCAATTGTAATTTTATCCTGATCTCCATCAATAAACATCTCGAATGCTTCGTCCCAAATGTCAAAGCACTTTAAACACCACGTATCCTCAGAGAAGACCTCCTGTAAATATGAAGAAATTGAATCGGCTATTTCAGAGCTTTTTTTAGAGGTTGGAAAAAGGCTGAGATAATCTTGGGGGTTTTGTTTTATGAGATCAGGCACTAAGTCTATAAGATCTATGCTGATATCTCTCAACATGGGTACCAGAACGCTCTTAATCAGAATTTTGTTCCAGTTCGTTTTTCGGAGCGCTTCGTCTGAACCGTCATTGCGAAATTCAGCTCTTTGACGTGAAGGCCCTACAAAAAATGCTCCATTCAAGACACAGCCACAGGGACCTTTTTCGATCAATGGCAAAAATACTCGCCAAGTCGGTAAATCAACTCCGTCAAATCTTAAACTTTCTGAATCTTTTGGAATGGCTACCGAAACCCAGGGAATGGCCCGTTCCTCATTCTTATGTAGTCGCTTTCTTATCTCGATTATTTTTTCATCATCGAAACACGCAGTATGTGTTATTAAAAAACTCCATAATTTCGGCGATTCATTTGGAGAACTCATTTTTATCAAACGTTCGTAGAACTCACATCTATAGGAATCACCCGCTCCAAAATGAGTTGATTCTTCTTTAATTTGTGATAGGAATATCTTGAACTCTTTTGGGTTGGGGGTGATATCTATTTCCAGATATTGCTCAAGACTGTCTTCTTTCAGAATAGAGAACTTAACGTGGTTTAAAGACTTTAAAAAAAGAATGGATTTTGCCGCCTGCTCAGACATCTGACTAAGCAGCTGAAGTCTTTCTTGAATAGTTTTAAAACAATCTTGGTATAAGGATTTTGACCCTTCAATGGTTTGCCTAAGGGGTAATCGCAAAACGGTTTGATGGTAATCAAATCCAATTCCTGCTATTTCCCCAAACGATTTTTCGTTTTTCAAAGATATCTTTGGGTAAACCCAATCCAGTATCGTTTTTATGGGCCCTGCGGAAGAGGCACCTGCTGGAAAAGAGTCTAAAGGAAATCTCCAGCCATTATCATTAAATATATGGTGAGATGGATCAAAGACGTGGACTTCTCTCCTAGAAAATATAACCGGCGTATCTGTAAAGAAATAAACACTGTTAAAGCCTATGCCGAAACGACCTGCAGCTATCGACTGGAATCTTTTGTGACCTGCTGCAACATCGCAAAGGGCTTCGAAGTCATCATGTTCTTCCGAATCTGAATCGCTGGCTTTTTTAAATGGAGCGTTGTTCCTTATTAAAAGTGCTGGAAGCGTAAGACGGTTATAATAATTATCGAATCCGGATGGTAAAGGGCGCTCATCTAATAGAACAGTCATCTCGGTGGCACCAGCATCATCAGCGTTTTGCATGAGCTCCTTGATTACAGCTGCACCAAGAACAATTCCCCCCTCTGCCATCTGGCCTAAAAAGCTCTTGATTGCGCGTGCAACATCATACCGTGGACCTTTTGCTTCGCCAATGCTCGGACTTAGCACCATGAAAAAATCTCCTAACGTATTTAATGGGACTGTAGCAATTTGGTCACATTAACAATATTCAAAATGGAACTACTTTGTTAGAGGTTTAATGCAATGGGGAACGTTCTAGGACCAGGATCCAACTTCACCCCAATTAAACAAAAAACCCCGCTCTCCATCTGTTCGGAAGTAGCAGGGCTTTTAGCTCGATATAAACCATTCTTAATCCTCTTTTTTTCATTGAATCAAAGAAGGGATACTGGTTCACGAATTCTTTATAATGTTGCCTACTCCTAACTAGTCATTAAGTCAATATATATTAAATTCGGAACGCCGCTTTATGATCATGCCCATCTTGTTCATTGCACTTTGGGCTCAACATTTCAATCAGAGGGCGGGTTCTCGATAATCGCTACGCCCTTCGGTTCCGTCTTCTGCTCGAAAAGCTCTCTATTCTTGAATCCGCTCCATTTCTGTCCCGGCCCTCAGTCCGGGAGAAAATTGAGATGTGAATAACCCGATCATCAAGGGCCAGAGCAAAGCCGGTCACTTTCCCAGATTCCAGACGGAAGTCTGTTCCCAACCCCACGGACGGGCGACTCTCAGCTCCGGCTGCAAGGGCTGCTTTCCGGAATTTGGTGACTTCACTTTTAAGAGCCTTCTGCTCTTTGTCCGGGTCATGCCAGTCGATGGCATCCAGGGCGTAGCTTTCAAGGAGTTTTTTGAAGACATTTGAAAAAGTACCAGGTTTCCCAAAAGCATCCAGCCCTGCCACCTTGCCGTTGATCATGAAAATGGCCCCCACCTGGGAATCGATCAGGTGGAAAGGTTTCACGTATTGCTCGATGGACGGTCTTTCTTTGTCGTAAATGGCGGCCATGGCACCGGTGGGGGACGGGGCTGCCATCCTGTCGGCTTTTTCGGCGATGCCGTCCCAGATGGCACCCTGGTCGGCTCGAAATTCTCCTGAAGACCTGACGGAATAATTGACCTGCTCGGACTTCATGGCGCGAAGATTGGAGGACATCATTCTTTCCTTGCTTTGGAATCGGGGGCTGTCATATGACCACCTGCCGTGCTCCACACAGCTCACCGGGATTACAATCGTGGCATTCCCGTTAACCAGGATAGTGGTGTTGACGATCCGGTTCTGTTTGGCCCCCACCAGTTCCTCACCGTCCAGGATGAGGATCATTTGCGGAGATTCATTCATAACCCTCAGTTCCGGTACGGAACCGTCACTGTCCTTCTCGACAATCTCGATCAGGTTTTCACTCAAGGCCTCGTCTAACAGCAGGTATTCCAGGCCCACGTTGTAGGTTGAGAGTAATGGGTAGAGCGCCAGATTCTTGTAGGACTGCTTCCGGCCGACTTTCATCTGTTCCAGATAATTCTTGATAACGGTATCCATGTTTGTGTCTCCTTTCGTGCATTTTTGCCTTTACTAAGCCAATAATCAATCAGCACCTTCAATTCGCCATCCCTTCCCATACGGGTTGTTTGGGCTGTCTGGGGAATAGGGATTTCCGGCACCGAAGGGGTTGTTTATGCTTTCCGGAGAAAAAGGGCTTCCGTATCTTCCAAACGGATTTGATGTGGAATCAGGATCGAACTGGTTGGTGCTCAATCTTCCCCTATAATTCCCCTCGTTGTCATACAATTTCGGAGCGTCGGTTGCGTAAGGGTTGGTAGCTGATTTCGGACTAAAAGGACTTCCGTAAGGTCCAAACTGATTGTTGACGCTGTCGGCCCGGTATGGGCTGCCGGCGCCAAAAGGGTTGCTCGTTGATTCAGGGTCATATGGGTTAGCACTGAGTTTCCCCAGATCTTCAGCAGTAGCCCAAATGCCCCATTGAAAGATCAATAAAACGAAGACTCCCATTGCGAAAGCTAATTGTTTCATGTCGCCTCCTTCAAATGGTTCTTTTTCAAATTGTTTACTTCGTGAAAATTCTACAGTTTGGGACAACTCAGCCGGTGAAAAACCTTCTCTTGGCAGGTATACTAGCAGGGGGTTTTGACACATACGGTCACAACTGGAGAACTTATTTCAATAAATTTTCATTTTTTTCACCAGCTCAATGTAATGAGATTGCTATTTTTGTTGATAAAATCAGTATTTTTTGTTTAAACATTTTACAGTCTCTTAGAAAATGTTTTCCAGACATCAACCAGAAACTCCGTATTTTCGGGAGGATATCTATGGCTAGGGGCGATCAGTTAGGCAGGCAGTGGAAGATCATTCAAACTCTGATATCGTCAAGAATGGGGAAATCGGCTGCTGAATTGGCCCGGGACCTGGAATGCCATCCCCGGACCCTCTACCGGGACCTCGAAGCCCTCCAGGTGGCGGGGTTCCCCATCTACACCGAAAGAGTGGATGGAAAGAACCTCTGGTCCCTCCTGGATACGATGAAACACCAGATCCCTGTTCCGTTCAGCCTCACAGAGTTGATGGCACTTTATTTCAGCAAAGATATGCTCAAGGTTTTCAAGGACACCCCCTTTCACGATTCCCTTGAGTCCCTTTTTCAGAAGGTCAAAACGACCCTTCCCCAGGAATCCATCAAATATCTGAAAAATGTTGAGCAGACCCTTCGCATGGGTATGAAACCATACAAAGAATACGGCAAATTCAAGGGGATCTTGAACCGGGTAAACGATGCCGCCCTAAATCGAAAATCCATCGAGATCGTCTATTTTACCATGAGTCGGAAGAAAGAATCCCGGCGCCGGGTGAACCCCTACCGAATCTGGTTCTTTAATGGGACTTTTTATGTGATCGGTTTTTGTCACACGCGAAACGAAGTCAGGATATTCGCCCTTGACCGCATCAAAATGCTTCATCAAACAAAAGAGACTTTCGAGATCCCTGAAGATTTCAATCTTGAGAAGTTCGTGGGGTCGAGCTTCGGAGTGTATCAGGGAGAACCCGTATATATAAAGGTATGGTTTCATGCCGATGTTGCTGGCTATATCAAAGAAAAGATCTGGCACGAATCCCAACAAATCCATCCCCAGGATGACGGGTCTATCATCTTTGAGGCTGAAGTTGCGGGGACCGACGAGATCAGGTTCTGGATAATGACCTGGGGATCGAAGGCGGTGGTTCTTGAACCGAATTCTCTGAAGGAAGGGATCAGAGCAGAGGCGGAAAAAATGGTTAGCCGATATGAATCTGAGTCGCCCATTGTGGCTGAAGAAGAGCAGAACTTCGGACGAGCATATGAAAATCCTTCAGGAAATGCTCGGCATTTCGAGGCCTGAAAACCATAAAAAGTTAAATTGATATAGAAATACCTGAGCTATTTGTGGTTTTGCTATCCTCTTGGTTTCCATCTACCAGTTTGAAATCCCTACTTTCCTCAGCCTTAAACTGGCCGCCCACAAATCTTTGTTTTTAATTTCCTTTGCTTCAAGTTGGACCCTGCCAACCCATCAAAAGATTATTATAAAACACAATTAGTAATCACAGATAAGAATAATAATCTTTTTTCTTGACATGTAATAGCTTATGATATATTTTGCGTATAGCGAAAATAGACACCAATCATCCAGACGTTTGGGGGGGGGAAGCAAAAATGGAAAAGAAAGTGGGAAAGAAGTCATTAGAGGAACTAGGCATCGATGACGATTTTCAAATGCGTATCGCTTCAAAACTAAAGCCGGAGGATAAACAATCAAAAAGGACCACTTTCAGATTGACCAGGGAGAGCAGTGACAATCTAAAAAGCTGGGCTCGAGAGACTGGCACCACAATAAAGGAACAATTTGAGCTCTTGGCAAATTTGTACGAATTCCTAAAAGAAGAGGTGAAAAAGACAAATGAAGGTGACACGTTTGATTTTAAGAAAGGAACGGGCAGCTTAGATCTTTCTGTTCGAAAGACATATGTCATTAGCAAAAAGACATTTAAGCTTATTAATGAGGAATCAAAGAGACTTCGAGTTTCACGAGACATCTTCATAGAGAAATTAATTCGAATATTTCAAATTTTTCAAGAATTCAATGCGAATAGATTGAAAGAATCCAAAGAAAAACATTCTGAAGCTTATGCAATTTTAAAGGGCTTTTCCGAAAAAGTAGATCAGATTGAAAAAGATCTTCGAAAGCTTCTCTCATCGGATGATCCCATACTTATAAGGTTTGAGATTGTTGAAGTTATTATGACGAATCTCTTGTCAGATATAGAAGAAGAATTGGGAGGTGGCAAACCTGTTGATCCTGGGGAATGGGCCTGAACAAAAAAATGCAGAAAAGGAGGTTATTTTGGAGATGTCAAACCATGCAATAAAGAGATCACAGCAAAGGGGCATTCCGAGGAGTTATTCAGATATAATCGTTGAATTCGGAACTCCCGAAAGGAAACCATAGCGGGCAATCAGATTTCACTTTTGAGGTAGGGGGATGTCTATGGCGGGAATAAATCGGGCTTTCTTGATCGGCAATCTCGGCGCTGATCCAGAAACCAGGAGTATGCCGAGTGGGGATATGGTGACTACCTTCAACATTGCCACTTCGGAGAGATGGACCAACAAGATGGGCGAAAAAGAAGAACGAACAGAGTGGCACCGCATAGTAACTTTTGGGAAGTTGGCAGAAATATGTTCGGACTATCTCTCCAAAGGGAAACAGGTTTACATAGAAGGTCGGATTCAAACAAGGCAATGGGATGACAGGGACGGAAATAGAAGGTACACCACCGAAATCATCGCCGGACAGATGGTCATGTTGGGGAAAAGAGATCCGGGAGATGTTACCCGGAGCTCATTTTCGCAGTTCAAAGGGCAATTCCCGCCCGAACCTGTTATTGAAGATGATGATGATGATGATATTCCACCATTTTAATGAAAATCTTTTATGCAGTTAAAGGAGGTGATGCCTTATGAAGGGCAGATCGATGGCCATATTGGTCCTGGCGGTGTGCTTATCAACAGTGAACCTAGGTGAGGGACTCTACATCCCCTCCAGACTTCATTGAAATACTCAGAGCTTTGAGATGGATTAGCTTGATTTTGGTGCGGGTATCTTAGATGGGATCAAATATTTTCAGTTTGGAAAAATATCGGAAATCCCATGGAATCAAAACATCATGGAAAAAATATCGATTCAAGAAATTTTCCATTATCCAAAGCTTTCGGTCCTTTGAACAATTCTTGAAAACACCAGAAAGACTTGATTACAAGCGACTAAAGTACATCATCGATCATACGCGTGATTCCCCTCTCGTAGAGGCCCAAAGGATATATGGCCAGGCTATCAGACTATACAAAGAAAGAGGTTATCACCTATACACAAACGAAAACAAAACGAATGAGGTCAAAGCGTTTCTCTCGGAAAGTCTCGATTTGGAACTGGAAGAAAGCCTATCGAAAGTGGATGATGGCTCCCCCGAGGGGCTGGGGATGGATGAAATTGACTGGGAATCCTATGATCACGAGTAATTTTCAAATTGAATGAAAATTTTCATGGCAGGTGAAAAATGCAGGTATTCTTGTTTCTGATAGGTGCAGCGGGCGGTTTTGTTGTTTTTTACTGGGGCTTTGTTTATTTTAAGGCTTGCGATGGTGGAAGATCTGATAGCAGAAAAAACAAACCGTTCTTGTGGCAAGCACTCGAAGCAGTGTTTTACGCGCCCTTCTTGGCCTTTTTCAATCCATTCCCTTTCTTCGCAATCTATTTGTTTTGCATGGGTTATAAGCTTTCACTCGGCAAGCTGGACAATTCATGGCTTTGGTTTTTTTTGGGTATGGCTTTTACCTTCCTCTACTCATTTGCAAAAATCCGAAGGCTTCCGGCAGAAAAATATCTCAGCAAAAAGACAAACAGCAGGAAACATATCCGAGAAGAGCCGCCCACCAGATTTCAGAAAAGTGAAAAAGTTGAAAAACCTGAAAAACCTCCTTTAAGTGATTCGGTACCAGTCAAAGGAAATGAAGAGGCTACTGAGGGAGGTTTAACTGAGGTCGAGCCACGCAAACCTCCCCATATTATTGTTGACAGGGAATTGGAGAGGCATAGAAGGTATGTTACCGATTTGGACTTGGACATGTTGCCAAGCGTACCTCTGCAAGATGATTTTGACCAACTTGCAAAGGAAGAAAATTTAAGAAATGAGTCATTAAGTTGCGTAACAAATTCTACAAAATATAAGGCTTTCATAAAAAAGAAAGCGAGAGCAGATGAAAGCGCGAACCAAACACATTCTGATTTGAAAGATGTTTTAGGGTCATTACTGAAATCCGTCTATGACGATGCTCTTGCTTTCAGCCAGGATTATTCTGAGTCCGGCATGAGAAGGCAAAAATTTGCTGTCGAATACCTTGTTTTGGCAGCGTTTTGTGTCCATTGTTCAGTTAAAGTGGCATTCAACGATGAGAATTATCTGCTAAATCTGATGGCATCGGTTATTTATAGCCTTGATCCGGATGCAGGTTCAAATAATACGTTATGCCCATATCTGGAAGAGTTCAAAAATATTTATCCTCGCCGTTCTGAGATGTATTTATGGGCCATCGATGACGAGGGAGGGCCGGTACAAGGTCTTGGAAAGTTGTTTGCACAGATGTGTCTTGATGGGGCAAACAGAAAACTGATACTTCTTGGTAAACACCTCGTATCCTCAATCACTGAGGCCGTCTCACTTGCGGTTGTGAGTACCAGAAACAACTAGGTTGAGGGAAAAAATGGAACCAATTCTTTCTTGAAAAGGTGGGGCAGAGTGTGGAAGATCTTTTTGTTGAAAAAAAGGACGATAATGTTTGTGTAGCGCCAACAAGAAGCCGCTTAATCGTGAAGCGCCAGGGACATAGCATTACCAGAAAAATCCCAAAACCCGTTGTTCTGGTGGATACACGCGAACAGGATCCTTTGAGTTTCGATCACTTCCCTAACTGGATAGCAGGAACCAGGAAGCAGAAGCTGGATGCAGGTGATTACAGTGTGCAGGGGATGGAAGATCTATTGATGATGGAACGGAAAAGTCTTTCAGATTTGATATCAACATTGATGCAGAATCGGAAGCGGTTTTTCAAATCATGTGAACGTTTGGCCGAATATCGTTGGCGTGCCTTGCTTGTCGAGGCGAGTTATGAAGATATAAAATCACCATACGACGAAGGATATACAGAGGCCCATCCCAATGCTGTTTCGGGTTCACTCGATGCTCTTGAAGCCAAATTCAGTATTCCAGTCATTTACACATCGCAATTCCGACCTTTGGCTGAAGAAAAAGCTGCAAGCTGGCTTTCAAAACATTTCACATATTGGTATCTGGAAGAAAACGGTTTTGGCCGGGTATTACAGGAAGGCGATTTATAATCATCCCAACTGAGTCCCTATTTCATATCCTTTTCCTTCTCAATTTTCGAAAGAGCGGACCGAATTTTTGTTACATCTCCCTCTGCGCCATAATATGAACCGCTCTCCTTGCCATGGATTGCCTCATGATCAAGTAAATCGACATATTCCCGGGCAGAATGAATGACCTCCTCAATGTCCTGCTTTTCCAGCGCATCATCCATATTCCATATATAATTTATCTTATGAATTGTGAGTGCATTGCGAAGTGAGTCAATCATCTCCCAGCAGTAACGGATGAGGTCTTTTTTGCCAGGTGAAAGAAGCCCCGCAATATCCCATTTCTCAGGATCACGTACTACGAATGGCGGGAGTGTCCCTGGTTCATGCAGTTCGGCCTCGGGATCTGGGGTATAGTCTTCAGGCGATGTAGTGCTAAGTTCCCTTACATGGCCACACGAGAGACAAGTCCAGCAACAAAGGTACTCCTGATCTTGCTCGTCGTGCTCATCTAATATTTCTTCATAACGATCCGGCATTTCACGAAGCCATGCGGCACATTTTTCGCATTGAACTTGGCCCCAGTGACTTTTTCCTTTTCCACCATACGCAACCAACTGAGCCATAATTGATTTCCTTTCGTTCAGTTTGCAGGTATCGTAACAGACGATTTTGTCATATCCGGTCACAACTGGAGAACTTTTTTTAAAAAAAGCTGTCCGGGCAGAAAAATAATGAGCTGTCATAAAAATGGATAGATCATTGTTGAAGTTGGGGGAAATATGTGGTTAAATATTCAAAATATCAGTGTTATTTGTTCTAAACCATGATCAGGGGCAAGCGTATAATCAGAGTTATCGAGTTTTTTGGGAATACTCCCATTCGTTTAGTAAAAAAATATCGGATTATTGATGGAAAAATTCACAATCGAAGTTACGGAAATCGGATTCGTCGTGACTGGCGAAGATGGAGACCGTCTGGAGTTCAGTGCAATTGAGGCGCTGATGTTGCTTGATATTCTCAAAAACGAAGAACCCGAATTGAGAAAGATGGCTGATGCAGCGTCCCCCATGTCCGTAAAGATCAACGTTTGAACCGGGATTCTCAAGGAAAAGAATCAGGGCAGAGGTGGAAATGATGGCCAGGCGGTATATGGAGGCCATTGCAACCGGAGATAATCCGCCTTACAGCCACAGGCACGAATGCCAAAAATATTGGGGTGAGGTTCATTAAGGATGACGTCTCAGCCGATAGAGTATTGTTACTGGGTGGTCCCGGGTAAATTCCTAGCCGGGGAATACCCCAGAAACAAAGACAACAATTCCTCAATATTGAAAATCAATTCGTTGATAGGGGCAGGGGTTTCCGCTTTCGTCGATTTGACCGAAAAATATGAAGGCCTGCTTCCCTATTCTGAGCTGATTGGGACAGCCTCGCATCAGCGATTCCCAATTCCAGATCTCTCCATACCCGAATCTCCAGAGGTAGCGATGGCTGTTCTTGACGCGATAGACTATAATATCAGTCACGGGAGAGTTGTCTATCTTCACTGCTGGGGCGGCGTTGGACGAACCGGCGTTATGGTTGGATGCTGGTTGGTGCGACATGGGTATAAGGGGCAAGCCGCATTAGAGCGTCTTCACAAACTTTGGCATAAGTGCCCCAAATCACTTCATAGGAAGTCTCCCGAAACGAAAGAACAAGAACGGTACATTTTGAGGTGGGAGGAATCTACATGATTACAGAGCAAATGCGCTATCAGGGGTGCATGATAGGACTGGCTGCGGGAGACGCGCTTGGGACTACGGTTGAATTTAAGTCGCCGGGCAGCTTTTCTCCTTTAACCGATATCGTCGGGGGAGGTCCATTCGGATTGGAACCAGGTCAATGGACGGATGATACATCCATGGCCCTTTGCCTTGCGGATAGTTTGATCGAAAATAAGGGGTTTGACCCCAAAGATCAAATGGAGCGTTATTGTCGATGGTATCGCGAAGGGTATATGAGCAGCAACGGCAGTTGTTTTGACATCGGAAACACAATCCGAATGGCCCTGGAGGATTTTGAGGCAACAGGCGATCCCATCTCTGGTCCCACAAGTCCCCGTTCGGCCGGAAACGGTTCCATTATGAGACTGGCACCGGTCCCTCTTTTGTACGCCAATTTTCCTGAGGCTGCCATTGAGCTGTCCGGGAAAAGTTCCACCACAACCCATGGCACCGAAGCCTGTATTGATGCCTGCCGGTATTTTGGAGGACTTATTGTCGGAGCTGTCAAAGGGGCTTCGAGAAAGGAGCTTCTTTCACCGGGGTATCGACCGGACGGGCGCTCCTGGCAGAAAGACGATCTGGTTGAAGAGATTTTTAAAATCGCAGAGGGCAGGTATAAATATAAAGAACCGCCTGAAATCAAAGGGACCGGCTATGTGGTGAAATCGCTGGAAGCAGCGCTCTGGGCCTTTTGCCATTCCACTTCTTTTGAAGACGGCTGCCTTCTGGCCGTGAATCTTGGTGATGACGCGGATACCACCGGTGCCATATACGGGCAAATCGCCGGAGCGCATTATGGAGTCGATGCAATACCAATATCCTGGCGAAAACGTATCGCCTATGTTGACCGTATAGCCGGATTGGCAATGGATCTTTATGAGAATAGAAAGTAGCCTGACGAATGGATTTCTATTTTTTCATTTGATGAGACCTTGAATCTGCCTAAAGGAGACCCCTTTGTCGGAAATAAATTTCCAAAGATCCTATCATTTGCTTGAAGAGTACGAAAACATAAAGGAACGTGCGGCCCAGGTCTTGGGGAAATATGCCGAAGACTCAAGTTTGATATCTTTTGATGATGCTGAAAAGCGAGTGATATTTACTTCAGAACGACTTGTCCCAATTAACCACAGCAAAAGGCCGTCTGTCATGCTCCTGTTCTCAAATCCCCATCCTCATTCCATTAAACAGGGCATGTTTTTGTCGCCGAACACAAGAAACTGCGAAAACCTTTTCTGGCCCACCATGAGAAATGCCGGATGGTTTTCAATCCCAGAAGAAAAACGAAACCCAGAAGATCTTCGAGACATGATGCTTCGGGTTGAATACCCTGGATCGTTTGCCCTATGTTTCTATTGCTACTATGATTTTCCAACATGTTACCCGGACCATATCGACAGAATTTTTGGAAAAAGGTTTTTAAGTCAAACAATCGAACCTGAAGCAGACTCTGGCTTCAGAAAGACCATTCAAGAAAGAGAGATCGAAGCAGTTGTCGTGTTTAATAAAGGCATATTCAATCTTGTTTCTAATAAGAAGGTAGATCGCTATTTGGACCAGCTCAAGAAGGGCGGCTTAGTTCGGGATAGGGTAAGAGCGTTTGATAATGACATCCCCATTTTCTTAACATACCCTACCGGGTGGCGCTATGATAAGGAATACAAGACGCTTCGGAAAAAAAGCCTTGAGAGGATAAAAGCCGCTATCCTTAAAGATCTGAACTTGGACGTTTAGAAAAAGGAAAACCAGGAACGGGTACGAGTACAACTTCAAGAAAGGAGCAAAAAGTGGGATCAATTTTTTCACAAAAAGATGAGACTGATGAAGGAGATATTCTTGGTGAGAAAAGGAAATTCCGAGTTTGTACAGCGCCAACTACAAGTCGCTTAATCGTTAAGCGTAATGGACACAGCATTACGAGAAAAATTCCCAAACCTGTTGTTTTGGTTGATACACGTGAACAAGATCCTTTGAGTTTCGATTGCTTTCCAAACTGGATTGCAGGAACCAGAAAACAGAAGCTGGATGCAGGTGATTACAGTGTAGAGGGGATGGAACATCTATTGATGCTGGAACGGAAGAGTCTTTCTGATTTAATATCAACACTGATGCAGAACCGGATGCGTTTTTTCAGGTCATGTGAACGTTTGTCCCTGTATCGTTGGCGTGCCTTGCTTGTTGAGGCGAGCTACGAAGATATAAAATCACCATACGATGAAGGATATACGGAGGCTCATCCCAATGCTGTTTCAGGTTCACTTGACGCTCTTGAAGTCAAATTCGGCATTCCAGTCATTTACACATCCCAATTCCGACCCTTAGCGGAAGAGAAAGCCGCAAGTTGGCTTTCTAAACATTTCACATATTGGTATCTGGAAGAAAACGGTTTTAGTCGAGTATTACAGGAAGGCGATTTATAATCGTTTCAAATTTTCCAAAGGAATGTCAACCGGAGTCCGAAGCGAAAAGCCTGATGATTGTCGAAATGGCTCGACCACCCCGTCAGATGACAACGATACTGACCTTGACTTATTTTGTGCCGGTTCTACTCACTGAACGTCTTTGCGCTACCGCCATTTCGTTTCCGATCTGGACTTGTTTGCCCGATAGTATGAAGCCGTCGTAGGTCATTTCCACACGTTACAGAGTTTGATAATTATCTCAATCGAATAATGGAAAAGATCAAACAACTAAAACATAAAATGAGGAAGGACGTTTATGAAAGTGCTAAGACAAGCTGGTTTCCTGGTTATGAGAAAGAAATCGCAATTGAGAAAGCAAAAGCAAGTTGAGTTTTATCACTTCATCCCTTTGTCATTCGACACAACACGATATTGCTGGGTTGAGGAAAGGTAATGCCTACTCACGGAATCGTGTTCCTGCTGTTTTATCCTTAAAATCTTTTACAGTTACGCGAGCTTGACGTCCCATTTCATCAAAGCCATGAAGAATGATTTTCAACTGGGTTTCGGCGCCCAAGAGAAGATTCTTGAAGGTTGCACCCGTCGAAGGTTTTCGAATGAGGAATGTTTGGGAATTGTTCTTGACGGAAATGTTTTGATCCAGAATCCTTTCAAAATTCTTGACTGAGCGCTTTGGAACTTTCCAGGCAAAAAGAGTAATCAAATCCGCATGTCGGTTTTCCGTCGCCATTTCTATTTGATAATCTGTCAAGGTCACCTGAACGCCGTTATTTTCTCTAACCTCGATCCAAATTCCGTCAGTGGTCATTTTGAGAACGCCGGCACCTACCTTCGGTCCAATGGACAATTGCCGAAGTTTCCTAATTTTCGCAGGCGGGAAATTTAATAAAACAAAACACACGTATCCATCCGCAACCACCTGAATGTTTGATGCTATGACGGTTTGTTGCACCGAGCGCATAAACCACTTCGCTGAATAGGTCAGCTTCTCATTCAGGTCATGATGAGCATGATTTTCATTGCCGGCAAGTATGGATGTGTGGTTCAGAGTGTATTCTGCTCCCATTGCCTGAAGGATCTGGCCGATCGCAGAACCGAGCGCCCCCTGTCTGGCATCTTCAATGGATTGACAAACCTTCGAGATCCCCACAAAGTGGTTTTCAGGAATACGGGTAACCCATATCGGTATACCCGTGTTTCCCGAAGTTTCTAAGGTCTGGGGTTGTGCAGAATTTTGACCCGGAGACCCCTGAGCACGTTCAACTGGTCTTATGGTCGAGACATTGACCAATAGGATAAAGGCCAAACCACACACAAATGACATCGCTCAGACCTCCTTCCGTAACTCCCGAAGGAGCTTCTTGGTTTTTTGTTTGGCCTCATCATTTTTCTCGCGGGTAGCCTTGTCCAACAATTTTTCTGCGGCATTTCGCTTGGCTTTCAGGTAATCAGCCTGAGAGATCTCCAATTGAACCCACGCATTATACTTGAATGATTGATTTCCAGGATCGAAGATTTGCTCGTAATAAATCTCCCTCTGGTGAATTCCCCCGATCTTGATGTTGTCCACAGTCCAGGCCACTGCATCCGTAACATATCTGCCCAAATCGTTTTCATTTCTGTTTTGACCATGAATCGCACTGCTGAATTCCGCCCTGGCCTTGATCTGTACGGATTCTAACAAGTTTTTGTTTGCTTCACCTTTGGCGAGCCTCAATGTGAGCGCGTAGTCGGCGCCCCCCATGATCCCCCCAGTGTAAATAAAATTTCCGTCTTGCTCGATGAAGGTCTCTTTGGTGGTCCATTCCGGTCGGTTGTCTTGACCGGTTTTTACCACGATTACCGGCCTCTGAACTTCGATGAGGTTTTCCTTTTGCTGTGCCACTTTGCTTGCCCCACACCCAAATAGCAAAAAACCCATAGAAATCAATATCCCCCAAAGCCGAAACCTTTCTTCTTTTTCCATGATAAACGCCTCCCCTTATATCTTAAAGTTTTTCAATAGTTGTATAAAGAATATTATACACCTTAAAGATGTATGTCAAGAAAAATATTCTTTTATGGAAATGGGCGATCTTATTTGCTATACAATATTCCTATGAAGACTCAAAAACTCTCAAGAGAGCATCTAAAAGCATTGGGGCACCGATTCAAGGTGATCAGGACAATCCTTAACCTGGACCAGAGGCAAATGTCTGAATTAATGGATACTGCCCAGTCCCAGATATCCAAGATCGAGATAGGCAAATCGGCTCCCACATTGTATCAACTGGTCAAAGTCAAGGAAATTGCGAACAATACCGATTCGTTGAGGGAAAATCTAACCTGGGAATGGCTCATGGAAGGAAAAGGAAAGGGGGTAATTGGGTAAGCGGATTCAAGAGGTATATAGTAAACTGTCCAATGCCTTTCAGATGATTTGGAATTTCGAAATTTCTAATCTCGTCGCTCGCGAAAAGAACTTCCTATGGGTCTGATGGCATCCCGAAAACGACGTTTGAAATGTTATTGTGATGGTACTATTCAGCGGCGCTTCCTTCAGAGGCATCCGACCCGGTTTTTTTCTCGTCGGCAGATTGGGGTGTACCGCCTTCTGATCCAAGGTCTGAAAAATCACTGTTGTACTTTTCATCCCACTCTTTAAAGGGAAATTCGTTTTTGGCCAATTCAATGCAAATTTGCGCCCCCAATTCATAGGTGCTCGCGCTTACAAAACGCTGCCGCTTATTGAGTTGATTCTTAATTTCGGGTAAGTCGTAGAAGAAATTACAAATTAGAATCATGAGCTTTTCTACCTGGATTCTTTCGTCCATATTATTTGTGCCCAACTTTGCCAAGAATTGTAAAATTTCCCCATAGCTTTTGTAATTTTTTTCTTTTCTCTTGTTCTGATCATCAGGAAATGCCAGGTTATTGAGACCCTCCAAAACCTTCGGAGGGATATTCGAATTGTACTTATTTTTGAACTCTTCTAGACGTCGGCCAGTAATATTGAAGAATTCTGAAGAAAAGGGGTCATCCAATTCTTCAAAATCCAAACCTTTCACCACCCCTCCTGCCTCTTGCAGAACGTGAGCGCCGGCAATGATATCGTGCCATCGATATCCCTTCGTGATCTCAAAAAAGCCATCTATCTGCCCTGAAGCTGCCAATGCAAATCCATAGCTCCCTGATACATTGACAAAAACGCTCTCTTCTTTTTGCCGCTCAAATAGCTTCTTGCAATAGCTTATCAGCTCTAAACGGCTAGGTTTTCCCACATAAGCGCCGATACACGCTCCAGGCAGGCTTCTAACCGTGCCCGGGTACAAAGGTTTGGTCTGGGAATTCTTTGTTCTTATGAAAGCACCCTGGCCCCGCACCGCGTAATAGAACATAATGTAGGGATCAAAAAGCAAGCAAATGATTGAAAATAGAAAACCATCCTTGAAAGAGCACACGCTGAAGTGGGAAAACCCTGCGATGGAACGTACTGCCTCTGTGCTTCTATCCAAGGGATCTAAGACAATGTAATGCTCACATGTAAAATCCATTTTGTCTTCTTCTATCACTCCATTTTTTCGGATGACAATCGGCTTCAAATTTCCGTTCCGATCCAACTCTTCCTCTGAAAATAGAATAATACCGTTATCGAATTCCGGAGCAATGTGCTTTTTAATAAAACCCTTGAAACTTTCATTCGCTCGTTTGTCCAGATCTTTGATAGGCAATGCCAGGTCGAAAGTCGCCTCCAGAAGTTTATTGCTCAAATCGCTGGTCACACTACCCAATTCATTCAGGCAGACATTTTTGACCCTTTCGATTTCCTCGGATATCTCGAATGTCGGGGGCTTCAAGAGGTTGGTCTCCATTTCAAGCTTATCAGCGAGCAACCCTAGCTGTTCATCTGAAGGCTTTGACCTCCCGGTCTCCCAAGATGCGATCGAGGCCCTTGAGATGCCAATTTGCTCAGCCAATCCCTGTTGCGTCAACTCTTTTTTCCTGCGATGCGCCAAAATCATATGGCCTAAATGCTGGTCTTGAGAACTCATGCTTGCCCCCTTTCAAATTTGATTGTTTCCTGCTTCTTATAATCACAATAAATCCATGAGTCAATAATATTTATCGCATCAGAGCAGAAATGTCTTCAATTAGCGTCACCGAATAGATTTTGTGCGCGCGTGCGTTACATTTTATGGAATATGATTTTCGAAAGCGCTATTAGAAACCATCAATTGTCAAGGCACTTCAACGTGAAGGCCAAATTCGAGATCGGGGCAATCTCGATTTTTTCTATCTTTTCGAGATTACCGCGCCAATGTCCTATGACCCAAAAGCCGGTCTTGAGTTTCAGTCTTGCCTTTCTTTGAGCCATGAGTGCAATAAAATCGTTATAGTGGCATGCTATATCGAATGCTGCCGATACGGGCCTTTTGTGATTTTTTTGGAATCATATATTAGCTATTGTGATTTATTTAATACTTTCAGCATTTTTTTGCTTGACAATTCAAATCATCCACGTTAGGATGCAATCACTTCTTAATCAAAGTCAAATCCAAACCCTGGAAACCTCAATTTTTTCCTGGCAAGGTCTCTGTAGCTCAAGAGGGAGGCGCAAAAACGAAAATGGCAAATTCCTGGACGGACCAAGTTCTCCAAAAATTTTGTGATTTTCATTTTTTAAGTCGCCACCTGCTCGCGCTCCAGCTCGTTCTTATCCCATCTTTCGAGCCATTATCAATCTGCGATTTTTTTCACGTTAGGCAGCAAATCTTGGAGCGGGTAGCATTCTTCCTTCACCCATTCAAGGTCGGGCTTCGTGTTCAAGCCGGTGTGAACACAAAACCGATTCTGAAGGATACCTCACATGGGATCTGCTATCTGGGGCGGGGAACTGGGAACTATTTTTAATAGTTTAATAGCCTGATTAAAAGACCATCAGGTTTGGAAAGACGCCATCCATAATTCGAAAGGAGGGATCAAGTTATGACATATCGTTACAAAGACCCAAATCAAGCGCCACTACACAATGCAGAAGCAAGCCAAGCAAAGTTTGATCCATATGCTGTTATTTATAAAAGCGAACTTCAGTATATGGCAGATCTTGCTGCAGAGCAGGGAAACATTGAGACCGGTGGAGAGCTTTACGGCCTTTTGTCTCATGGGGGGCGGGTGGTCATTATGCTGGTTACGGGACCAGGCCCAGATGCCATTCACCAAAAAACGAATTTCCAGCAAGATATAGAATTTCTAAAAGGAACCAATGAATTTCTAGTTAAAAATTATGGCATACAATACCTTGGGCCTTGGCATAGTCACCATTTACTTGGCCTCAGAGAGCCAAGCTTTGTGGACATCCAAAGCACTCGTTCAACAGCGAAAAAAAACGCCTATAAAAAATTGAGCCAGTTCATCATTACCTTTGAAAAATGGCCACAACACGCTTCGGTTTTCCAGAGGAGTCAGACTCGGTCTTGGAAACGAAAAGCTAGAAAAAATGATTATTCAACAAGCGAAGAAAGTAAGAACCTGTCGTCGGAAGCAATAAGAAGTGAATATAGCAGCGGCGGTGCTAACAGCCATCCCGAATTCGTCCAAATAAACCCATTTTTCTATTTTAATGCAATGACAGATGAACCTGTTAAATGCCCTTTAAAAATTCTCCCGGGTATAAGTCCTATCAGGCTGGCACTCAGATTTGACCCGACATCGTCCCTACATTGGAGGACGCGGACCTTCCCAACCTCTCGCATTTTGTTCGAACCCTTTAAAGTTTTCGATAAACCAAATGAATCTACGTCAGCATTACCGGAAAGGATTTCCAAACAATGCCTTCGCCTTCCCGAGGATGTTTTAAACAGTTTAAGCTGGATTCGCAAAGATGATGTCTACATCCTCTGTTTATCGTCTCCTGATAAGGCCTGTACGGGTTACATCACATATGCCATTGAATTTCCATATAAATTGAAGGCAGTCTATATGGGAAGCGACCAGAAAAATGGCAAAACTATTAATTTAACAAATGAGACCCTCCTTAGAGGAGATTATACAAAATTAATTATTATTTACCGCAGCCTTGTACACCACATCGAACCGAAGGAATCAAGAGAGGCGCGAAGATGGTGGGATAAGAGCTGGGATAGTCATAATCGTAGGGAATGGTGATCGACAGTACAGGAATGCAACTATAGGCCAATAAATTGCGTGTAATAACATTTAAAATAAGGAGGTAAATTATGGATCTATATAAAAAATTCATACCTGATTTTAATGATGTGAACATCAAATTACCAAAAGTGACGTCCCTTCCAGTGGAGATGATTTCTAACCCAAACATTGAGGTCCTCAAACTGAAACCCCTTCCGGTGGAGATGATTTCTAACCCAAACATTGAGGTCCTCAAACTGAAACCCCTTCCAGTGGAGATGATTTCTAACCCAAACATTGAGGTCCTCAAACTGAAACCCCTTCCGGTGGAGATGATTTCTAACCTAAACCTTAAAATGTTCACCCCACCGATTCCGAGATTTGATGTTTCAATTCCTCCGCTCTCTCCTTTGCCCAAACCAAAGGTAGCGAAACCCCAAAATAATAGGGATCGGCGCCTTCAGTTTGAGAAGGCAATTGTAAGAAAAGAGATGCCGCAGTTTACACTCTGCCAAGAGGGAAATAGTGCATCATTCGAAGGCGTTCAAGAGACGAGGATCGGAGGTGTAAGCTTCTACCTGAAGGTTTCAATACCTCCCCACTATCCGGATCAGATGCCAAATCTCTATATCATCTCACCCCTTATACTGCCGAAAAGCGGCGGCGGGACTATAAACGAGAGTGGATCTACACACTCTAGCCATACATCGGTAAACGGCCCCGGAGGATGTGTTCAGATCTGCCATTTCGAATCGAATTCATGGGATGCAACCAAGACATGTGCTGCTGTATTAATCAAAGGGATTCTATGGCTGGAAGCATATGCCATGAGTTTATTAACCGATATGAATATCGCTGAAATTATTGATCAGTGGGATAGGGGGCAACAATGATAAGCGAACAAGATCGAGTAAAAGAAATAATTTCCAACATGTCTAAGGGAAACGAGGTCGGACAAAAGCTCGTTTACGACAAAGTAAACAAGACTGTCAGAACTGTGTCGGAATTTACAGATCCCGACAACGCAATTGAAATAACCCCTGAGGACACAAAATTCTCCAGTGAATTACATCCGGAACCGGGGATGATTGTCATTTCCGGCGAATTGATCGAGAAATTGGGAAAAAGCAGAAGAACACAAAGGGTTTTCTTTGCTCGCTGGGACGATGGGGATGTCTACACCCTCCTTCGGGAGGGCTATTCTCAAGCATCGGTATCCGGGAGTATAAGCCTGGCAGATGGCCCAAGCAAAAGCCATGTGTCCGTTTTAGGGGAACCAGACGATCATGTAAGAGTGATTGTTAACGAAGCTTTTGAGCAGAATATTGAGGCTGATTTCGATAAACCGCAAAGAATTGTCGGCTATGTTAAGCACCAAGAGGAATGGAAAGAGGTTTTGGTACAAATTGTGCCTGTGAGAAATGAGATTTTTTCAAGGTTTGGAGGAATATTGGAGACGGATGCCCTTGCAGGCAAAAGAGTGTTCGTTGTCGGTGTCGGAGCTGTTGGCTCTCGAATTGCCCTCGAATTTTCAAAACAAGGCGTGATTCATTCTGATCTTATGGATCATGATCGTCTTGAAGTGGCGAATATCGCTCGTCATGCTGCAGGACTATCAGATGTGGGACGATACAAAACCAAAGTCATGGCAGAAATGATCCATGAAAGAAACCCATACGCAGAGGTTTGTGTAAAGACGGAGAAGGTCTCCTGGGACAATATTGGCACCGTGAGAGGATTGGTGAAGCAGGCGGACATAGTTATATGTGCCGCTGACGAAATGCGTGCCAAATTGATTATAAACCGCTTATGCCTTGAAGAAAAAACCACTTGTATTTTCGCGGGTGCATTTCGCAGGGCCTACGGAGGACAAATTCTTTTTTTTCACCCAGGCGAATCTCCTTGCTACCAGTGTTTTCTAATGCTCATTCCAGAACAGGCTAAGGACATAGAGGTATCAAATCGCACTCAGGCAGAGGCACTGGCTTACACGGATCGCCCTGTAGAAATCGAGCCCGGATTGTCGAATGATATAGCCCCTATAAACACCATGGTCGTGAAACTTGCAATCCAGGAACTTCTCAAGGGGACTCAGACTTCCTTGCGTTCGCTTGACGAAGATCTTGTGGCACCGTGGTATATTTGGCTGAACAGGAGAGAGAAAGGAACCCAGTACGAGAAGTTAGGTCCGCTTGAATTCAATGTTGATGGAATGCGCATTCTCAGGTGGTACGGTATCGACATCAAACGTCATGAAGCATGCCCGGTATGTGGCAACTTTGAACAACAGCTGGCCAAACAGAATGGTATCCAGCTCAACGGGATGGATCGATAAAAGACCAATTTTTTCTCCACTCATAAAGAAGGAGGACGTACATTGGAACAGACCTTGGCTTACAAAATATCAGAAATACCAGACGCCTTTTATCATCAGTATCAGATGACAGCCAACGGAGATGTTTTGGCAGCAGTCGGTCAAAATTTTGAACATCTGTTGCGATCCATATCCATTCTACCGCCGGGTTCCGTTTCAGTATCGATAAGGTTTCGGTTCACCCCAGTACCAAAAAGTAAAGACAATCAGTCTCGTCTGGTTATTTATATCTTGGCGCGAGCCAATCACAGCAACGTTGCTCGGAACCTACCGCTTCTATTTGAAAGTGGCCCCTTGGTAAAATTCATTCACCTTGAAAAAACGCAAGGGTTCGAAGCTCCGTGGGGAAATCTACAGGCGGTTTGTGAAATAGTCAGGCGCCAAGACACTGTGATGCCTCTCCACCAGAATGACGTGAACGACAGGATTCCACCATATTATTACACGATTTCTTCTTTCGAGCCAAATGATCGTAATGATTATCTCGATTTGGACAGACTTTTAGGAAGTATAAACGAGACAGTCATTCTGGATATTTGTATTGAGCCTGCCGATATCAAATCGGAACGATTAGATCATGTAAAATACCTCTCCTTGTTACAATCAATAAACAGGATATGGGATCGCGACGGGGATGAAGAACCGGAATTGATCAACTTTTTTGGTGACGATTCAACTCGACGTCCAGTCTCTAGAAAAATAGTCAAACCTTTGAGATACAAGGATCCTATCGCCGATGACATCTTTCGCTCTCAGCAGCGTTTTCATGAAACCCTTCGCCAGCCTCACCTCTCATTCAGCATCAGGGTGTTGTCAGAATCACCTGAGGCCGCTCAGTTGATTGGATCCGTTGTTGGGGAATCGATTTTTGAAAACGGCAGTTACCAGTTAGTACATCGGGAAAAGGGAGAAAAGTCCTTCGATGAAGATCTGTTGAGCATCAAGGAAGCACGAATCCCAGCATCATTCAATAGTGGATCTTTGTTGCAAGAAGAAAATTTTCCACTCTACACAGGGCTGAGCAAGCTTTGTCGTCTTGGGACCGTAGGCGAGTTATCCGGCGTGTTTCGTGTCCCTGTAGCTTCCCAGTCATCACCCTGCTGTATCAGAAAAAATACTGATCCTCCGAAAGATGACCCTCGAAATTTGATCGTTCTAGGCTTTGACCAGGAGAATCCTGGCATATCCAGAGGCATTCCTTATCCATTATTGTGTAAGCATGGTTTTATAAGTGGTGTTCCGGGGTCCGGCAAAACCACTTCTGTGATCAACGTCCTACTTGAACTTCACCGGGACAGAACCCCGTTTCTTGTTCTTGAACCGGTAAAGACCGAGTACAGGATACTTAAGACTCTAAGAGAGCACAATGACGAGAACGCAAGGTCGCTGGCAAAAAACCTCGAGGTCTATACCGCTGGTGACGAATCTGTTTCCCCTTTCCGTTTCAACCCATTGGAGGTGCCTTCCGGGATTTCCATAGATGAGCACATAGACAATATCCTTTGGTCATTCAAGGCGGCCATGCCCCTTGAAGGACCGATGCAGGCATTATTGGGAGAAGCCCTTGAACAGGTCTATGAGGAGTATCCCGACCCGGAAAACCCGCCTCTAATGACTGACCTGGTGTCCGCGGCCGGTAGAGTTCTGGACAGCAAGGGTTACTCGGCGGAGGTACATTCCAATATAAAGGCCGCCTTAGAGGTACGATTAGGTATGCTGACCCGGCGAAGCATTGGCAAGGTCTTTGAGTGTAGACAAAGCGTCCCACAGATTGATCAATTGATGGAAGTCCCTGCAATTATTGAGCTTGACCGCCTTCATCCTGAACAGGCGTGCCTCCTAACCCTGTTCATGTTGACACGCATTCGCGAATATCTCAGGACAGTCCAAAAAAGCAATAAAAACCCCCGCTACGTCATCATCATAGAAGAGGCGCACAACATCGTCGGCAGCAGTAACGGCAAAGCTGCGGCTTCCCCGGACATTGCTAACCCAAAGGCTTTTGCGGTCGAATTTATCTGCAATATGCTGGCGGAGCTAAGGGACCCTCAAATTGGGATTCTTATCATTGACCAGCTGCCTTCAGCAGTAGCACCGGAAGTTATGAAGAATACAAACATGAAACTTGCTTTTCGGCAGGTGGCAGATCAGGATCGCAAGGAACTTGGTGGCACAATGCTTTTCGGTCAGTGGGAAATTGAAGAAATAGCGCGGCTCAGTCCAGGTGAAGCCTTCTTTTACACCGAAGGCTTTTACAAACCCAGGCGAATAAAGACCCTCAATCTCAACAAACGATTTGACTTCAGCACTCCAATCCTCAGGGAGAAAGTCATTCCTTACATCCAGGATGACCCATGGTACAAGAATGCCGCAATAGAGATGACCTTTCAGGCGCTCGAACGGCTTCGGGAAAGCATGGACGATTTCGACAAAAATAGAATTGTAATGATCCGAGATCTGGTGACTCTTAGAGACAGGCACGCTAAAATAATTGCCAAGTCGCAGGTCCAGGAAAATCCGGAAATCTTTGTGGACCTGAGAGCTGAAGCACTAGCTTTGGAGAATCGAGTCAATGCTTCCCACAGATCTTTCTTAAAAAACACCGTCGATAAATACCTCCTTCCAGAGCCGGTACAAGTGTTGGAAAACCCGACTCTGAGAGCGATCAGGGATGATTTGGTTGATCGTTATGAATCAATTATTCAGCCTGGCATACAAGAGGCTTTGAATCGCATCAAATTGTTTATGAATGAACTTTGAGTTTTCAAAAAGCCGGGAGGTGAAACAATGACAAGATTGAAAGACGCGCCCAGCAGGACAGAAATTGAAGGGAAAATTGAAAAAACCAATAGCGAAATGGAGGAAAAAGGAGAGGTTCTCGACAAAATAGCCTCAGATATAGAAACCGTAAGACATACCTTTGAAAATCTCGATATGGGCGGCACAAAAGAAGGCACTGAAAAGCTGGAGAGCTCTTTTGAAAATACTGAAAAAGCAACTACGGAGGTCTTTGAAGAAAAAGATGATGAACTTGAGCGGGTCCACCAGGAAAACAATGACTTTGAGGGCGAAATTGAAGGGCGTAGGAATTCTTCGGAGTCAGACCTGGAGAAAATCTCCGATGCCACTGCCAAAATCGAAACCAGCGAATCGATTGATGAACTGCTCAAGGCAAAAGAAACCGGTTTAGAGGAAATCGACTTTTTAAAAAATCAAATCGAGCACGTCCGTGAAGCCATGGAAAAAAGTGAGTCAACACGGGAAAGGCATAAGAGCCGCATACATACGGGCCGAAGGAGGTAACATGAAATTCAGCGACATCTTTGAAGAAAAACGGTCGGAAGAGCACAAACCCCTCAATTTGGAAAGTGTAGATTCTGATGTCAGTCATATGAATACTCTTTTAAAAAAACTGGTGTCCAGAATGAAGATGTTACCAGAGGTAGATGAGGAAGGGAGATCGGAATGGCCCTTTGCGGAAGGTATGTACGCTGTAAAAGAGAATGCCGAAAAGGATGTCGCTTTGCATTTAATAAAGCTTCAAAAAGACTTGGAGACTCTTGAACACGAGATATACATGTGCCAGAGCAACCTGGAATTGATTCAATCGGACTCAAGTCATCTTCATCTCGAGGATGTAATTAAAAGCTATTCAAATATCGAGGGATCGCTTGAAGCCTATTATGCAAAAGCCGTCCAGCTGGAAAAGGTTATGATTGATGTAATGGACGAAGCCAAGGAGGAACTTCGAAAGGCTGGGAAAAACAAATGGCCATTGGGAGAACCCAAGGAAACACCATATGGACAAAGGATTTCGTTCAACGGTTTCGGAAATTCAGAGGTTCCGGATTTGCACAGCCTTGCACCCTCTTCTCCTTCTAACATGGCGGGATCATTAAACGCAGAGATTAACAACCTGATGGCACTGGGACCTCTGGGCAGAAATATTCTTGGGCAGGTCTTCTACTGAAAAAATGGGGGGCATAATAAAATGAACCCATACCACCCGTCTAACATCGCGTTCATTGGAGCAGGTGGAGATGTCCCCAGGGTAGACTTTTTAAACCCTGATACGGGAGAAGTGAGAAACTATACGAAGCTTCCTCCAATGCACAGTGTATACGCGGTTGACATTGAAACAACGGGCACGCTTGCCATAGGAACTCGTAGCGGTTTGGTTCGTTTGCAGAATCACGGATACGAGATACAGCGTGACAAACCAAATGATTTCAATGAATTTTGCCAAGGAGCGCCGATACTTTCCGTATGCTGGTGCAATGGTTCCATTTTGGCTGCCAGCGACTCTACAGGCCGTTGTCTGCTCTGGAATAACAACCGTGTGGGAGGCGAACCTTTCCCCTTGGAAACTGCGGATGGTGTCATCTGCTCCTTGGTGAATCTTTCAAATGGTTTACTGGCGGGATGTTCATCAGAGGGGAAGATGTTTTTTTGGGAGATTCCGGAAGGTCAATTGGTTCGGGTAATCGACATTCCAACACCACCGTTAATGTGCGCTTTGGTTCAGATGGTTTATTGGGATTCCGCAAATGTCCTCGTGTCCCCTGGTCCAGATGGACAATTAACCCTATATGATTTGGAAACGTCACAAATCAAGCATTTGGACGCCCACCAAGGCGATTTGTATGCAGTTTCAATATGGGATGAAAGTCTTCTGACGTTGGGGATGCAAGACGCTCGATTGAAATTGTGGAGAAACAGCGAAGACAACCCGATACAGAACATTGATGCTCCGAAGGGAATTATTTCAATGGCAGTTTCAGGATACCAACCAGCCAAGATCGTACTGATAAATGTGGGAGGTAAAGCTTCTGTTTACACCTTGGAACAGGACGGTCTAAAGTTGGTAAACCATGTACAGGGAAAAGGCTACAGGGTTATCGCGGCTCAAAAGGCTGAGAAAATCAGAATTTTTGAAGCCCGTAAAAGGGAGGCGGCTGCAAACGAAGCATTAAACATCATCCGAAAAAACACGGATCGAGGTTCATTTGTTAGTCTCGAAGAAGAACACTCAAAACTGATCAATTTGGGTTATGAACATGTTTCTTTGGCCATAAAGGCTGAGCAAGCGGCTCGAGAAGAAAACATTCCAAAAGCGATTGAATTTTATAACTCGTTAATGACCTATCTTCCGCCAAAGCAGCCAAATAGTTTCCTGTCCATGGAAAAATACGCTGCAATGTTGAAAATTTCTTGGCATATCACCGAGGCGAGATCGATTTATGAAACCATTTTGAGAACAAAGCCTGATTATCCCGTTCTTGAAAAACTGAAAAACCTCACAAGTATTGAAGAGATAATTGTAGAGAACTCTTGGGTTATTGAACCGGATATTTCCATGGACGTACTAATTGAATCAGCCAACATACTCGAAAAAAAATTCATGGGACAATATGCTTTAACCAAACTAAGTCCAAAATCATGCAAAGGGGTGAGTTTGAACCCTGAGATAATTGTTTCAAAGTACGATCAAATCAGGAATGAAGACGGAAACGGGAAGATGCCGGCGGCAAGAATCGAGCGTCTATGGTGGATATCCAGAACAGGGTTTGAAGAGCTTGAACTTGTCTTGGTTGGAGATGGCGCCGACAACGCCTTCAAACAATTTAAATACGTTTTACAGGTGTTTTCCGACGATTCAAATACGATGATCATTCCGGTGATTTTGTTCGATTGGCAGTACGATCTGAAAGGCGCTTCTCCCGAAGAAGGGAACCGGAAGGCCTCTGAAATGCTGAAACGGATGAAGGGCAACGACTTGTGTAACACCTATCTTATGGCTGTCCACAAAGGTGTGGATCATGCGTTGAGAAGACTGATAACTGAAAACAGTTCAAAAAGGTGAAATAAGATGACTTTTCCGTCCTTGAAATTCTGTTTTGTCTGCAAAAAAACGATAGAGATCGAAGGAGATCGGTGTCCCAACTGCGGGTTGCAACTCAGAGAGAATCAGAGGAAAAAGCTTTTTCTGTCTGAACGCTCCGGTTCGAAAAATATCCCCATACACCTCAAATTGGGAACGACATTAATGGATCGCTTCGAGATAAAGCGTTTCATTGCCAATGGTCGTTCTGGTTCCGTTTACCTCGCAGAGGATCATATCCGTTCGATAGAAGTCTGTTTGAAAGTGCTTGACCTCGGCCCTTTGGGTAAAGACCAGTCCATTTTCCGATCACGATTTGGCGTAATGGCTTACAATAGAATCGCAGACTTTTCTCACATTATCAAACTTTATGATACGCAGTGTGTTCCTTGGGGCGCGAGTGGTCTTTTACTTCTTTCTTCGGAGTATGCAAATGGCGGAACTTTCAGAGAGTGGCTGATAAAACACCAAGAGGATTTGGAAGCGAGAACCTCTCTTGGCGTGGAGTATTTCAAACAGGTATGCAAGGGGGTTTTGAGTCTTCACAATTCAAGAATAGTCCATCCAGACCTGAAACCTGAAAATATGATGTTTTCAAATAATAAGTTGAAAATTTTGAGCCTTGGGGATGCGATATGTACTGAGCATCGGCCACAACCAAACGATTATTCCTGCAAAAGCGACCAAGTTGAAGAGGGGTCACCCAGGTGTATGGGGCCGGAGTGTTTCTATTCGCCGGAAGCAGAAATTGATCAAAGAGCCGATATCTATTCTCTTGGTGTAATACTTTATGAAGTGCTTCACACTAATGGCCATTTACCCGCTCAGAAAGGAGATCTTCATTTTGAGCACCCAGCATCTCAATTGCCCGAAGCCAGCGAAAAGCTTCTTAAGGTCTTGCGTCGTTGCCTGGCAAAAGATCCCGGGGATCGATATCAAAACATGGAAGCGTTTCTGATTGATCTTGATGATAAGCCTGAAATTGACGTCTATAAGAATACGCCCTCACCTGAGTGCGAAACAAGAGATCTTGCTCAAATTGAGGAAATCTGGCAGAGAGCATCTCGTTCTTTTTCTGATGGTAAATTCGAAGATGCCACAGGGTTTGCGAAAGAAGTACTTTTTTTGCAGCCCGAGCACTCTCAGGCACTTCAGTTAAGAGAAGAAATAAGGTCCCGCTTTAACCAAGCAAATCAGATCTATCAGGAAATTGCAAAGAATTCAGGAAACAGAAATTTGGATGAACTGGTGGAATTGATGGTAGAAGCAAGCGAAATATATCCTGAACATCCATCCGGCTCTGCGATTCAAGCAAGCCTTTCAGCCAATACAAAAAAATATTGCCAATCAATGGAAGCCGGCATGCTGGCCCTTCAGGAAGCACAATGGGAAATTGCTCTGAGATACTTTAGTGAAGCCTATGCTGTTAACTCCGGGGAGATTCAACTAAAGCCGATGATTGAAAAACTTTCTGCAATTGAAGAAGCACGAAAAAAAACGGATAGGGCACTCATGGATGGAAATTTCGATGAGGCCCAGCGTATTGCCTGTTTTATAGATTTTAAAATTGAAGAAGTCATTAATTTTTGAAACCTGAATAATAGTTCTGGAGAGAATCATGTTTCAGACAACCTTTGGAAAAGAAAAAAGAGCCGATAGTTTCAAGTCTCGGCCAGATACCATACCTCTGGTAAATCTCATGACTCAAATTGTTAATGAGGATGACTTGGACGCCCTCAATGAGTTTCACAACAACCGAACTATTTTTCAGTATGCTCAGCACAAACCGTTGCGCTTTGTCGAATTCCTGAATTGTCTTAGGGAAAATACAGCGAAAATGCACTGGCTGAGCACCCATGGAACTGAAGTTGCCGATGAAGCATTTAATTTGACAATTGATAAATTTACCCACCTGCCCGCACAGCCCATCCGCGATTCCAAATTGGCCCTGAAACGAAACGGGCCAGACTGCCGCTTGTATTTCGGCGCTTGCCTGAAAAAAATAAATCACACATTTTCTGAAAAACCTCCAGGTGGGCAGATCGAAGAAGAAATCAAGGCGGCGAAGCTTTTACAGCGCTTTGTGAGATTTCACTTCTATTTGTCCCGCCTTGAAGCAGAAAGACATTCTAACAGATTCTGGTCCCGCTATAATTGGAAGGTCAAAGAGTCCCGTATTTGTCTCTACCTCCCTGTTTCCCTAAGAGGCCATAAACGAGGTGAATGGCTTGAAATGAACATCGATAATCCAGATCCTTCCCGGCCCAATGAAAAAAATAGGATTCAAGAAATTATAAACCGAAAGCTTGTAAAGGAGAGGTTTGTTCCGCTTTGTGAAGCCGTTTATGTTCCCGGCAATAATGCACCATCCTACTGGGATCAATCCAAAGAATCTTTGCAACAGTCTCTCGCCACGGTTGTTGCACAAGAAAAGGCTGATAACATTAAAAACCAACGCCTTTCGATCAGAAAACTTGGCCGAAAAAGGCTCAAATCCTTGATAATGAGGGTTTTTGAAGACATGGATTGTGACCAATATGAAGACGGCAAAATTGCGCGTGATTTTGACCTTTCAAAAAGCACTTTTTCCCGTTTCGCAGGGAGTCGCTGGGAAGTGGCAACAGAATCCCCCATACCGGATTTGTGGCGGAACGTCGCAGGGGTATTGTCCACTCATCCCGTTTTCAGAGAAATAGCCATGGAAACAGGATACTTGGAAAAGGTGAAGGCTGCTCTGAAAGCAGACGCTGCCGTTCACGAAAGGAATTGAGCCATGAATAATCTATACTTTGTTAGATTAATAGCCCGGGCGTTTCAACAACCTGACCTCAAAAATGCTCTCAAAGAAGCATTTAAACAGATAGAATCCCTTGGCCGAAGATCTGAACACAAACAAGATTTCCCGCAATTTCTGCGGTTCATGGCGGAAGTGAAAAGGAATTGCGAGAAGGTTTCCTGGGAATCGGACGATTATCTTGACGCTATGCTCCATGACCTTTCATTCCAACTTGCAACGGGCCTGTTCGATGGCGATAAAGATGAGGCAAAAGCAGCCCTGAGCCTAATCAACTCAAGGCCCCATTGGCGGGAGCACTATGGGATGTTGTGCGAAGAGGCAAGGAAATCAGAAGGCTTTTCAGGGTCAATGGAAGTGATCGTCGAAAAGGACGGTGGGCTTTTTGATTCTTTTACAATCGGGGAGAAGTCAGTCACAAGAGAGATCAGCAATATCAAGCCTGGAGATTACACTGTCAAGCTGGATACAGGACGTGTCGTCTGGCAAGAGCGTTTGAATGAAAGGGACCTCCTATGGGTTTACGCATTTCCCGAATATGGATTGCGTCTTGCTGCAGATACAGGGGACTCTATCTCGTTGAAAACCCGGGACGTTCTCGTCTTGGATGGTGAGGGCGCAATACGGGTTTATCCGGGTGTGGAGAGTGGTCGGCTTGAACTGAAATTCAGGGGTATGCGCAATGATTCAAATACCGAGTGAAAGGTCTTTTGCGGGTAAAGCCAATACAGTTTTACTGTTTGGACACGGTGAAAATGCCACGGCTGTAATTTCTACAGTGCTTGCCCACGTTCATGAACAAAGTCATGGAAAGCCATTACATTATTCTGGTCCTGTCAGGTTCACAGACAAAACGGTCGAGCATGTTGAAGAAGTGGTGCTCCGCATATTGAACAGCATACTCACACCAATGGCTCTGCGCAGACAAAGCTTTGATATGTCAATTGTCAACCTGAGTGCCGCTTCTGTCAATGACATTGGTTTGAATATTTCCGGGTTTTCGGGAGACTGTGCGGTGCTGCTTGCTATGTTGTCAGCGAGCCTTCAAATGGAAGTCCAATCAAACATTGTCTCGACAGGCCATATTGCCTCTCCTGCAGGAGAGATTCGCATGGTTAAAGGCCTGCCGGCCAAACTGGAAGCGAGTATAAATTCTGATTCCGTCAATACCTTTATACATCCAGCTTTGGACAGCGATTCTTCCATGAAGCTGTTGTCTCCCACCGAAAGAGAACGTGCCGCCGATGCCTTGATGCGTGCGAAACGGGCACTCAAAATCGTTTCAGTCAGGGACATCAATGAGTTGGTCCAAGCGGTCTTTACGGATGAACAGATCGTATTGGCCAGCCTACGGAAAGGTTTTTATGATGGTTACGATTCAAGACCCGAAGGTAACACGCCTGCTTTGCAGGCATCAAACTTTCTCACGAGGGACAATGAACATCGGTTTTGGACGGTTCTTGAAAGGCGATTACTGGCTGGCCGAAGTTTTGACACTAAAGAGTTGCTCCATGCCCTGACCCAATTTTTTCTTCTTCGAAATGTTTACCCTAAAGAGATTGGAAACCAGCTTTTTAAACTTATTGCCTCGCTGCCTCCTGAAACGCGACGATTCAAAACGATCTTTCCCCTCCTTCCTATACAGGAATGCATTCGCCTCAGCCAATTTGCAATGGAAACAGACCTCGAAGACGTATTGCTTCTTTTCAAGAGTGTTTCAGGAGAAGGACCGGTTCCACTTCGAATTCACACCGACACCAAGGAAGCTAAAAGAGTTGAATCTGGTACCGACCCGCTTCAACTGATCCTTTCTGAAATGGATACTGATCACTTAACATCTTTGATTGGTCTTCCAATCGACTCTGCACGGGCTGCTTACATCATGAATTCGGTAACTCTGGAGTCTTACGACCAGTTTATCGATAGCATAACTTCGTTCTACATTCATATCATGCGGCATTACAGAAAAATCTCGGAACCAGTTGATCCGAACGCCGCCGGGAGTGAGGCCCTCAAACTTCTGGAGGAGGCGTTTTCAAAAGAAGGCGGCCTTAAAGGCGCCTTGGCTGAAGCGAGGCATGGCACAAAAGGGGGGCTGAAGTTCATTTTCGATTCTATGACTCAAGAACTCAAGCGACAGGAGCAGGAAAAGCGCATTAATTATACCATAAAGTCCACGCTGGATCCACTTCACAGAGAAAGTAAGTTGACCCTAATGGAGTCCCTTCTGGAGCACCTGAAGCCTGTTCTACCGCCGGATATTTTGTCCCAGCCCTCAGAAATGTTTGTAGACCACTATGAAAGCATCGTCAGGACCTATGTTCGGTCCTTTGCTCAAATGAAGTATTTTCTTCGTTCACTTTAACCCAATAGGAGGTGCATTATGCTTATTAATGGATTGCTTGCTGAATTAGATGAAAGGAGAATCGCTCAGGTAGTTGGTATCCCTATTGATGAGGCGCGTATGCAGTTTGCGCTGCAGTTAAATACTGTATCTAGCTTTGCTGAATTTGATTCGGTCATTACCGATTTCTACAACTTCCTTTTTACCACCTGTGTTTCTCACGGTGGGTCTTTGCCTGCATCAGAAGCTTCAAGCCGGGCCAAAGAGATTTTAGAAAAGGAGTCTCGCCGGAAAAATGGTGATATCGTAATGGCTTATAATGACGGGCACGACGGTACTAATGGAGGTATGCGTACCGTGCTCGATACGATTACGGAAGGGGTAAAGGCCGCTGCGGTTGAAAACCATGTACGACATGCTTTTGATATGCACGTGGCACCTAATGACTGGATGCAAAAAGTCGAAATTATAAGGCAATTCATCGTGCAATGTGGGCCGCATCTCTCCTCCTCAATACGATCAGGACAACCGGAGAGATATGCGAGCAACTACATTGATTTGATCCGCTCCTATGTTGATGCACTTCAAAGAACTTCTACAGTTTTCAGGAGATTATAGGGATAAAAGAAAATGAAAATGAAATTGGATGAGTTTCTTGAAAGTATTGATCCTTCCAAGAATCTGGACGAAATCGCAGCTCAAGTAGATAATGCGTTCAATACTTTTAAGATGGACAAAGGGATCATTCGCAATTGGGATGAATTCAGACGTGTCCTGAATGATTTTTGTCGTCATGTAGAATTCGCGGTTCTGCAAATTCCATTTACTACCGATTCCCCTCCCGAAATGTACTGGGGCCTTTGCTGCCAAATTCTCAGGAAGGAATACGGGTTCAGCGGTGAAAAAACGGCTTTTGAAATAGCGAGGACCGGAATAGAGGGAGGATTACTTTCCATATTAAGGTTGTTAGCAAAACGGATGGCCGACGATTACGCTCAGCGAACAATTTCGGTAATGATTGCTCGCTTCTATGGAAGTCTTGGTGTTGATGAAAAACTGGCGGTTTGCGATGAATATCTCGATAAATACAGCCATCTGTTACCACCTGAACTCACTGATGGGAGCGCCGTCAGGATCAAAGCTAATTTTCATAAGGTGCTTGAAGAACATCCACGGATCATCCAGAGGTTAAGAAGGATTTCGAGAAAATAGAACTTAAGGTAGCGAACAGTCAACCCGGTATCCGAAGACATGCCTTAATTATGTGATTTATTTCACAACATCACCTAAGACTTTTTAATTTATTGTAGACATATTTATCTTGCTTGGTGAGCGAATAACGTGTCCCCATTTGGGACTCATTGAAATAGCCAACTTGCCAAGCAAGAGATCCCCCCCCTTCTCAATTCTGCATAACAGGCAACGTTTTCTTCAGAAAAGCCCAAGTCCTTCAGTTTTGTATAAACAAACAAACACCGAAGCCTGAGGGTAGATAAATTGAAGGCCAAACCCTGTAACTATGGAGTGGAAGCCAAGATTTCCTTCAATTTTTGGAACGATTTGTTATTGATCTATCAAACTGATATCACATGAAATATAGTTTTAGAAAAGTTGAGATACATAGCAGGTATATCAGATTCACAAAAATCCAATGTACGTTGGAGTTATCTGCACTTTTGGGATCTATTAATTTTTAAGATTGCCAGAAGATATTTGCAATAATTTGGTCTTTTCCCGTATATTGAAA
>Ga0233431_1000577_pt1 | contig 77965 bp, 106 predicted proteins | sample SI_118_April2016_FD_179867 | JGI IMG/M metagenome (GOLD analysis project Ga0233431, IMG submission 179867) | Seawater microbial communities from Saanich Inlet, British Columbia, Canada - SI_118_April2016_200_MG | ecosystem: Environmental > Aquatic > Marine > Inlet | place: Canada: British... | reverse complement strand
GAAAGAACCTGCCACCTCATCGTCAGCATCCATATCTGTTGCTCTTGTCCATGCTCCAGATGCAGATACATAGATACCATTTTCTATAGGATCAGTCTGACTTTTAACAAGAACTCTACTGGTAGAAGTTAAAACACCATCCAAAGTTTGTTCACCACTAAGGGTGATATTTCCTGTAGTAGCACAAGCAACATCATCATGAGGGTTTAAACCTTGAGCAACAGAATCAACATAGGCTTTTGTGGTAGCATCTTGAGAATTAATAGGATCTAAAACCGATGTAATCCTTTGACTATTCATATCAAAAGCAGTAGCAGCCGTTGCACTTAGATCTCCCATTACTTCCGCAAACGATTTACTCTCTAAACCATTAGCAGTAAATTTCCCGTATTCACCAGAAGCAGCACTAGCAGAATCAATCGTTACAATGTGATTATCAGTGATAGCATGATTAATGGCATGAATATGATCGGCTCTTGGAAAACTATGTGAAGTACCAACACCACCAGCAACAACAGTGGAAATTTCGGAAGGAGCTGCCGTATCTAATGCATCTGAACCATCTTCTGGATCATGTGATGTTGCATGAGTAGAGGAAGAAACAACGCTTAACTTTTGATCTATACCATAAAGATGCGCCGTTAAATTATCAACACTATCTGCTTCAGAAGGACTAGTTGCAGGGGTAGAGTACGTTGGGTTCCAATCAATGTCTAATTTATCACCGTCAATCTCATCATTGCCACTTGTTATATGTGCAGCTTTGTGATTATAAGCATCAACACTTCCACTCACAGTCAATGTAGCAGTTGAAGAAAAATGAAGTATAGCAGCACTACCATCAACGATTGTTAAATCTTCATTTATTGTTAGGGTAGTGTTTCCAGCTTTTGCAGAAGTGATCTTTATAGTGCGCTGAGTTCCATCAGTATTTTCAACTTCAAAATTGATATTATCCAGAACTACAGAAGATGCAGCATCCTCAACCGTAATAGTTAAATCGTAGCCATCTGCTAATGTTAAATTTTCAGAAAGGTCAAGGGTTCTATCTCCAGAGTTAACCTTAAAGTTCAATATTCGATCTAAACTATCATCTTCGTTCCATTTCAACTGAAGTTGATTTGATGCGTCTGTATCATTAATATAAAATATTCCAGATCCCTGTAATATCCAACGCTTACTTCCTGCATTAGCATCTGGACTAATCACATCAGGACTTGATTCAGAAGCACCAGAAGATGCACTTAAATAAAAAATATAAAAACCAGAAGATGTAATTACACAAGCACCATCACCTGTCTTTAAGGAAGTTCCATCTATGGCGTCTAGTGCCCCTGTACCACCGCCTGTTAGAGATACTGCACCAAAAAAATTATAAGCCATTAGACTGCCTCCAAAATGGAAATGCTGACATCGCTATGCGTGAAATATTTATGACTACCTTTTGGTTCACTAGTAAAAGCTCCAAATACAGTCCAAAGGTTATCATCTATTTCATCGGCAATCAACATTGCAAATGGATCTGGTCCATAATAATCGTATAGATCCATTAGATCATTAAATTTTGTGTCTCTTAATATTTCTATGGTGTAAGAAAAATTTCTTACTATGTCTCTTTTCTTTGTATATTTAGCACCATTACGTAAATCTTTTTTAATTGAGTAATCTTTAGGTGATTGTGAAGCACCATAATTAGGGTTAATAAATGTTTTCATAGCACCGGCTCTTACTATTCCAGCTTCAACAGTTTCACCAGAACCAGCAGTTAATTTAATAGTCGCCTTATGTGCTGCTGTTTGTTCAGTATACTCTTGCCAAAAACTATCATAAGTGCGTGTAGCGGTTTCAAGGGTGTGCGTAGTGGTTTCGACAATGATACAGGCAGTTTCTGTTCCAGCAAAAGTTTCAGCAGCATAGGTGTCGGTGATTACAAATTCATTTGCTGTACCAGTAGCTTGGGAAGGTAAAACATGAACACCATCATAATTGGTGGTCCCATTCAGAAGCACAGATTGACCCTCTGAGTAACCGTGACCAGTGAGGGGTATACCTACTAACCCCCCACCGTCATTTGTTGCAGCAGCCGCATTTAAAGTCTGCTCAGATGAATCTAATGTTATGGTACAAATAGCAGTTTCAGCATTTGTGTTAAACAGAGAAACAGCTTCAGCATTTGCTGTAATAGGCAAACGTATAGTCGCTGATTGAACAGCGGCTACTGCCTTCCATAATTTCTTCCTATAGTCATTAGCAGTTAGGTTCTCAATAGGGTAAGAACCATCTTCACTTGTGACTGTAGGAGTACCTTGTTTCTCTGGATAAATTACATGTTTCATTACTCTTTTCCTTCAAGCTGCTTTCGTAACTCTTTATTATCATTTTCAAATGCCACTAATTGTTGCTGTAGCATTTCAATCTCAAATGTTAATTGTCCAACCTTCGTAAATTGCATCTGTAGAACCTGTTCTATAGGAATTGTCTGTTGCTCTTGTTCTTCCATTTATTTTTCCCCCGTTTTTGATTTCAATAATACCATAACGAATTATGGATTAGCAATATTTTTTTATCTGCCAAGTAAAAAACTAGCAGTCCAAGTTGTTGTATCTATTCTTTGTCCACCAAATCTTACATCTGGTACATTGGAAACATATCCAACTGCTACAAGATCATCACCCATTGCATCAACATCCGTTATACCTGAAAGTTGAGGACTACACACACCATTGAATTTAATTTCAAAGTCACTATCTGCTATCATTAAGAGATTACCATTCCAAGCTGCAAAATAACCATTGACCACTTTGGCCCCGACTGTTTCCATTCTAACTTCCTCCTTCTAAAGTTTCTATTCTTGCTGTTAATTCTTGAACCGCCGTAATTAGTGGCATAATCAATGATTCATATGTTATAGCCTTCTTACCATCCCTATTTGTAGAAACAAAATCAAATGGCAAACCAAGATCCTCCAACACTTCCTCAACATCTTGTGCGATCAACCCCAGATAAACTCTGTCATTGTCCCTCGGTCTTTTATCTGCTTTTTGTAATTTTTCTTTGTGCGCTTTACTAGCATTCTTCTCAGGTCTTTTTATCATACGATCTTTAAAATTAGATGGCTTTATATTATCAGGGTAATCCATTGGATTTTTTTGTTGGAAAGTCACGGGAGATAGTTGGTTTACAAAATCTAACCCCAGTGAACTCTCCACAATGTTTCTTTTTATTCGCCTATCAGAATCAACAGTCAAAGCCACCTGACAGTTCAAAGCACTAATTGAAGTATTACCTAATTTTATAGAATCACTACCATTACCAGTGGCATTATAGCCTATGACAATTTCATTATCTATTGCATCTTCCCCGCCACTGGCATCCGAACCAGATTTTGTAAAGTTGCCAATATAGATTGAATCTTCCGGAGTTTCCAATACACTCGATCCGTTACTTTGAAATGTACCTGCGTCAACTCCAATACCTATATTTTCTTCTCCGGTTGTCAACCCATAAAGGGCGTGCATTCCTAATGCTGTGTTATTATCAGCCGTAGTGGCAAAGTATAAAGCCGCATCACCGACGGCTGTGTTGTTGACCCCTATTGTGTTGGCCTTTAAAGCGTAAAAACCAAATGCACTATTCTGAACACCGGTCGTATTCAAACCCAAAGCGTAATAACCAACAGCATTGTTATTTGACCCTTCAGTGTTACTTCCCAATGCATGAAAACCGATACCTACTGAGTATGCCCCTTTCGTATTCGCATCTAAAGAATAATAACCAATGCCGACATTATAAGAAGCTTCCCAACTATATGTTGCGGTACTGCCCATCGTCAAATTGCCACAGCCATAACCTAAAAAAGTATTGTATCCAGCGGGCTTAACTGTCCCATTGTGTGCTGGATTAAAATCGTACAACCAACGTACTCCATTTTTATATATTACACCTTCGCTGCCTCCAGAATTCGCATCAACACTAATAGTAAGATTTGAACCATCGTATTTTATGTAACGATTTCCATCACCAATACTAAATTTGTAAGCGGAAGTTGTTACTGTGTCATAGCCTAAAAAGAATCCTGCTGTTGTATCTGCATAACTTGTTTTTCCTGTGGAATATATTTTACCAGAAGAATTTACTATCAATGTACTGCCAACTGTAAAACTTCCAGAAATGCTTCCAGAAGATGCAGTAATAGATCCTGTGATTGTTGCTGAAGTCGCAACTAAAGCTCCAGCATGTGAAACTCTAAACTCAGCAGAAGCAGGAGTATCATGTCCTGCCCAAAAAGCATAAGTAGCATCACCAGTAGAAGTGGCCACACCTATACCTGAAGCAGTCATTTTACCAGCAGCAATTGTCCACCCACTAGTACCACCTATATAACCTGTATTGGCAGTTACAACACCTGTGATTGTGGCTGCTGTAGCAGAAAAATTTCCACTGGTATCTAACGATGTATTGACACCAATCCAACTAAGATTTGTTCCATCCCATTTTATATTATTAGTTGCGCTACCAACATAGAGTTTATACTTTCCACCGTCATACCCTAGCCAAAATCCAGCATCATCATCAGCATAAATAGTCTTCCCAGTAGTGTAAATAGCTCCAGCAGTACCAATAACCATGTCACCACCAATGGTACTATTGTCTGTAACACTAAAACTGCCTTCAATAACACTACCAGAAACAGTTAAAGTTCCATCTGAATTAAGTTGCGAATTTGCTGTCTTCCACATTACTTTAGTTCCATCAAATGTAAAATAAGCATTTGATCCATCTCCAAAGTAAACCCGTGGTGTTCCAGAATTATACTCAAGTTGCAATCCAGCGGCACCGAATGTTTGACTACCAATGGCAAGCTGTTTATTACCAGCATCAAGCCATAAATTCGTATTATTAAGTTGTGTTGATGCTATAGTCCATCCACCTATTACACCTGTTGTTGCTGTAACAGATCCGGTTATAGAAGCACCAGTAGCATATAGTAATCCAGTTTGATCAACTCTGAAAGGAGCATCATCAAAAGCAGTAGCACCCGCCCAGAATCCTGATCCAGCTTTCATTTGAACTCTAGTGGCACCTGTTCCAGCATATAATCCTTCAGCAGAGTCAATAGTAAAACCACCAACAGTTCCAGAATTAGCCGTTATATTTCCAGCTATAGTAGCACTAGAGGCATATAAATTTCCTGCATTATTCACTCTGAATGGTGCGTCTACAAAAGCAGTAGCACCAGACCAGATACCAACTCCACCTTTCATTTGTACTCTAGTGGCACCAGAGCCAACGTAGAAACCCTCCGAATCACTAACAGTAAATCCAGCAGCAGTACCACCAGTTAGTAAAATATTTGAAACACTCAAAACTCCAGCAGTTGATAATGATGCATTCGTACCTCTCCAACTTAAACCATCTACGGTAGTATATCTCAAATATTGATTAGCACCATCCCCAATATATGTTTGCGGTGAACCACCATTATAGTCTAATTGAATTCCAGCATTTCCAAATGTTGCATTATTAATCGTTATCTTCTCATCAGCAGAATTAAGATAAATATTTGTACTGTGTAAATTACCAGTAGCTAATGTCCATCCACCTATATCCCCTGTTGTTACACTCATACTACCACTTATGCTTGCACCAGTAGCGTAAAGAATACCAGATGTAGATAATGAAGAATTAGCACTACTCCAACTAATGTTTGTTCCATCATATTTAAAATATTGATCAGAACCATCTCCAATATAAACTTTATATAGACTGGAATCTAAACCTAGAAATACACCATTTGCAGCGCCAGCAGCATCTACATTAGAACCACCTAATTTAAAATATGCACCATCGAGACTATAAGCACTTCCAGTAGCTAATGAATAATTCGTAGACATTAGATTTCCAGTAACTACCTGATCAGCACTCCAAGCTTCTGGTTGATCAGCACCTACATCTTCAACCCAAACACCGGCAGTTGAATAATCACTAGGTCTTACATAATATGGGTGATCAGTAGTATTGGCAACATCCGTAGCTGTACTAAAGAATACCATCTTACGTTGATATTCATTCAACCATATATATGACACATCACCATTACTACAATCTGCTATTGGAACAGATGCTAATGTGGTTGCAGTTCCTATGTGTATTACTGCCATTAACTTGTTACTCCTTCACCAGATAAAATAATTTCTTCATTATTAAAATTATACGTTAACATTCTCACCCGTATATAAGTGGAAACATCAGTTAATAATTGGGTATCTGTAAAAGTAAGTCTCTCTCCAGGTTCTGGTAATGTTGCTGTTATAGGCATTTTTATTTCAATGGTATTATAGTTCAGTACGGCTAAAATATTCGTTAATGCCGCCAATACATTACTTTTTGTATCATGGTATGGTGTCACAGAGATTTCTTTACCATACGGGTAAGATGGACCAACCGTATACTCTTCTCCTGTAATAAAAATATCATCTTTCATGGTCAGAGATGTTTCAGAATTTACTGATGTTATTGTTGTGGATGTACCATCGGTAGTATTCTGAGCAACATGCCCAAGTTCAACGAGATCAGTAATAAATGTTGCGCTAGAGTCTATCAATCTAAATGAAGATGTTGAATCTGTAGTTCCTGTAGACAGAGCGTGTATAGATTTAACAACAGTATTTTCTATTGTCTTGATAAATCTAGCAGTCCTTACTTCATCAACAAAACCATTCTCTGCTTCATAAGTTGTCCAACTAGAACTAACTTGACTAGTAGGTTCTCCAGCAGTATAAGTGGCATCAAAGTAATCAAACTCATCTGCTGTGTCTGTACCGTTGTCTAAAAGCATATCTCCCAAGTACATTACATCTTCTTTGATGTAAAAGTAGTGTGTAAAGAATGCACATAAATTTGACATAAAATCAATTACTGGCATTTGCGATGTAGCCCAATGAGAAATATCTGGTGAGACAACTCTAGCATTGGTTGTGATTAAAGAAAGTATTCCACTCAACCTGATCCTTCCCCAATCCATTATATCTTCTAAAGTTGTATCTTCTCCTGTACCAGACATTGTTACAGTACCTACTGGAGAAGCTGTAAGAGAAAATGTACCATCACCATTAACAACCACATTTGATTGAATTGGAACACCATCATCAAATATGGCAAAACCACCTAATACAAAAACATTAGCATGAAGTGGAAGCGTTTCTGAATTGGTTGTTGGATATGTTTCATCAATTACGAATTCAGATCCAGTAGCACTCTCTATGACATGTGTACCATCAAAATTAATGGTTCCAGATATGTATACACTTGTTCCTGTACTCCATCCATGTGCTGCTGAAGTATAAACTTTAGTCTTAGTTCCAGAAGAAGCAGAACTAAAAGAAGTAATAGTCTTGGCAGTAGTTGCAGTTTCAACCCCACCTAAATGGTAAGTTGGTCTTCCCGCATTATCAGCTACCCTTAAAGGTGCTGCATGAGTCACAACACCAAAAGCTTTTGGATATGGTACAGTATCTCCATTATAATCAGCACCTTGATCTAATAAATTCTGAGTATACTTCGGATCATTTAATGTATAAGATGCTGTATCTATATCATATCCTTTTAAGTAGATATCCCCTTCAAATAATTCTACTGCTGCTGATTCAGTAGTGGCAGTATATTTAGCAAGCAATGTTAGTTGTTTCGGTGGTATTCCTTCAGTTACAAAAGCATCTAAACTAAGAGATATTTCACCAAAACCAATTCGTACAAATCCACCATAATTAGTTGCGGTTTGATACTGAGGTGAAGCAAATGATTCAATATAAGCATCCCAGTAATGATCTAGAGCTTCTCCATCTAAACTCATTCGTCTTACACTATTGCCTAAATCGTCATTCCATACATGATTTGTGGTATTCAACCATATGACATCTAAGGTATCTTTCCAGATGATACCTTTGTCAGTTGATATTTCAATCAGGATTGCCATTATACTCTGTATAGTCTCCTGGTTTCATTACCCTTAGTTCTATTAGCTGTTACACGAACATTATCAGCCCTGGCATCTACATAGCTACCCAACACTTTCCCATCAAGCTCAATTGATCTTTCCTTATTTGAAGCTATCTCTTTCAAAAGTTCGTTCTGCTCTCTGAGTAATTGAAGTTCTTCCTCACTTTTCGCACCATCTTGCGTAGAACCACCATTTAAAAATTGCACTGGTATAGACATATTTTTCATTGGAATGACTGCTTCAGTACCATGTAATAATTCCATATGTCCAGATTCTGATCCAGTAGAAATACCACCTTCTTTATAACCACCAACGCCTCTGACTGCCGTAACAGTGTTTGTGTAATTATTTGTGTGCCATACTGAACCAGCAGAACTTAAATACCCTCCAGTAACGTAAACACTTTTGCTACCACCAGTAGTTGATACTGTGCCACCAATTCTGAGATCATGCAATCTATTATATATGTGCAACAAATAACCAGCATACCCCGATATGTTCGAAAGATAATTTCGTGAAGTCTCTATATTATTCCCCTGATCCACTATTTCATTCGCCCAAGTAGCAGTGGGGAACATTTCTCCTCGTATCAAGCCATTAGAAGTGCCATCAATCCTTGCTCCGTTACCACCATACAGCTTAACACGTGTATCATACTGTCTGTTATACAAATTTGTCAACCAATCACGTGTGTTTGTCTGTATGTTATATATATTTTTCAGCCATGCTATCATAGTTGGATCGCTGGAACTACCACCAGTTGTAGCCACTGTACCACCAACTCTGAGATCATGTAATCTATTGTAAATGTGCAGCAAATAAACCATATAAGCACTTTGCTGTGCAGAAATATTTGCAAGATAATTTCGTGAAGTCTCTATGTGATTTCCTTGATTGACTATTTCAACAGCCCAAGAATTGGTCGGAAAAGTCTCAGTTCTGATTAATCCTTCAGCATTGCCATCAATCCTTGCTCCGTTACCACCATACAAATAAACTTTCTGAAATTCAGGAGCAACACCACCTCCACCTCCAGAGCCGTCTCCTGCTGTATAATCCCACAAACCACCAGCACCAGCAAAAGTACTTGACCATGAAGAAGTATCAAAACTCCAAGAGCCCATCATATTACCAGGACTTTGGTAATCACCTAACGATTTTGCTGTCAACATTGTATTATTGAAAATACCAAGCAATAACGCTGTTTGTGTTTGCCACACAGCCATCTCAGTTAATTCAACTTCAACCGTTCCAACAACCGATGATCTAATATCACGGATTACTGACTCTGGAGTGCCTGTTGCCGCCAACATATCTTCAAGTTCACTCCATGTCATATCTCCACTATCATATCTACCTTGAATTTCTTTCATGGTTGAAGTAGCTATGCCTGCATCTGTCATTGCAGTTTCTAAAGCACTCCATGTTGGAAATGCTCCTGAACTATCATTATATGCTGCTTCAATTGTTTTCCATGCTGTTGAATCTTCTCCTACATTCGCATCTGCCATTGCTGTTTTAAAATCAGACCATAAAGCAAGATCAGGTTGACCAGCAGTTGCATTATAAACAGCCGCAAGTACTTTTTCAGCCGTAGCATCATCAATATCACCCATTTCAAAAGCAATGATGAAATCAGTCCAATACTTTAAACCCTCTTCGCCACTATCTTCATATACAGCTTGTAGATATTTAGTAGCCCAAGAATCAGACATCCCCATTGCAACCCAAGCATCATAAAAATCATCCCAAGTTGCAAAGGTTAAATTACTATCATTCAAGTATGTGATTTTGAGATATTTTTCAATTGTTTCTACATCAGCACCGTAGTCAATAAATGTTTGTTTCAATTGGGACCACGGAATGCCTTCATCAGATAATTGTGCTAGAAATGCCCAAGATGCTTTTGAATCCCAACCAGATTCCCCTAATACAAAATTAAGGGCACTCATTAATTCAGTAGGTGTTGCAGAATTCCATACTCCATCATTGTTAATCCAAGTAATAACAGCGTCAGAGTTCCAACCACCTTCAGCATTAGTTCTTAAAAATCTTAATCCTGTCATAGCTTCTTCAAAAGTACTTGAATCCCAAGCTCCTTCATTAGCCAGAAAGGTTAAAACCGCTTCCGCATTCCAATCTTTTCCATTCTCACTATAAATAAATCCAATCAATTCTAGATTATCAGTCCACGTATTTTCATCCCAAAATTCATCAGATGCCAACATCATAATGGTTGCAGTTGAAGTCCAGCTTCCACCATTGGCTGGATCTACAAGAAAACCAAGAAGTTCCATTCTTTCAGCAAAAGTACCACCAAAATTTTCTAGCATGGTGGCAACAAAACTGATCATTACATCATCTTCCCACCCATAAAATTCTAGAATTTGTTTCAATGCTTCAATAGCTTCAGCACTTCCAGCAGTATCCCATTCAAAAGTTATAACAAGACTTCCAGCTTCAAGCCTTCTTAATGCTGTTTCTATTGTTTCTGCCATACCTTCAAACTGAGCTAACAATGCTGAATAGTCAGGTTCTAAATTTTCAAGTTGTGCGTCAATGCTCTCCAGTTCTGCCAGTATAGCCTCATCATAAGACTGAGCTTCAGCATTGGCCTTTACAGCTTCAATGTCAGCCATTACACTATCGTAGATACCTTGATATATATCTGAAGATTTAAACTCCTCCTGTTGTTGCTGCAAATGAGTTTGCACAAAACCACTGTATTCTTGCATTGCTTCTAAATCGCCTGTCATAGCAGCAGCAAGTAAAGTATCATAATCTTGTTGTGCTTCTTCTGCCTTCTCATATGGTAAAGAAACATTCAAGGTGCTATATTTTATCGACTTAATCAAATCTTCCAAAGATTCCACAACATTTTGAAAATTTTGCGCTAAACGTAGTTCTTCTTCTAAGACACTTTTACGTTCATTTAGTTCTTCCCTAATTCCAGCAATTCTTTCATCTTCAGCAGCTTTTCCTTCTGAATACCAATCACCTAAGAGTTCAGTCATTTCAAGAAGAACACCTTCCGTCATAGGATCTGTTTCACCTAATCCTTCTATCTGATTCCATATAGAAGCCGCTCTTGCTGCATGACCACCACCAATACCCATATCATCTTGAATTTGTAATCTTAGATTTTCAAGATTTTCTCTAATATCGTCTGCCAAACTTTCTATTGCATCGGCAGTCAAATCAAATGCATTGGCTAATGTCATAATATCTGCAACTAATTGTGTTACGGAAACGCTCAGATTATCTGCCCACGCTTGCACTTCTTCTGCTGTCATGGATAAAAATTGATTCACAATTTTCTGTGCAAAATCTTTATCCATTTTATCGTAATCAAGATTGTACCTTTCTGCAATTTCCCACAGTCCAGTGTCTTTACCAGCCAATTCAGCTTGAGCCTTTCTAATATCGTAAAGGTTCTGTTCCTGTTGAACAAGAAATGCAACATCTTCAGCCATCTCCTGCCATGTAATACCCAACCTGTCGGCCTCTGCTTTCAATTCTTCAAGGGTCCAACTCTCAAAATTTTTGACAAGTGAACCTAAAGAATTACCGTACCGATCTTGAAGTTCAGTCAATCTCCCCATTCTGTATTCATAATCAGTAATTAATCCCAGACTTCTCTTGATCGCATCTAGCTGTCGTCTTTCTATTGCTATAAACTCATCCTGTAATCTTTGAAGTTCGGCAATATCATCTTTATACTTTTGGATTGTTTCTGAATCTCCTCCACCAGCTATAAGTTCATCCAGTTGCTTTTGCAAATAAGCAATAGCAGAGGTATAATCACCTTTACCTAAATCTGTTAAAATATCACTTATTTCTTGTCTATTAGCTTCACTCAAATTAGCATCTGATAATCGATCCTCAAAAGACTCAACAGCAGTTTTCAATGATTTTAAATATGTAATATAAGAATCAAGAACGTAAACCCATTCAGTATTTCCAGCATTAGATTGTTTTCTACGCATATCTTGAACAGCCGTAATCGTATCATCTATTGAATCTGATATTGCAGCAAGACCACTCAATACATCTTCATTCGAAATATCCTCATTTGATAAACTATCCACCCATGCTGTTATTTGATTAGACAGTGCATTGGTCATTTCCTGAAGGCCATCAAAAACACCATTTGCATCCTCAAGTTTATTATACCAATTTTTCAACCCACCAACAAATGCATTTAAATCCTCTGTAATACTGGGAAATAAATCTTTCATGGGAACTTGTGATAACGATTCCAAATCGAGAGTAAATGTGTTAATAACGGTTTCTAGTCCATCTAAGTAATCTAAAACATCATTAAGGTAATCTACTATTTCATAATCTTGTTCTCCAAACTGTGCCCTTTCAACGGCTTCTCTGTACTCTTGTATGCTAGTTTTAATTTCCCCTAACGCAACTTTCATATCGGCAGAATCCATATCGGACATATCTCTAACGAAATCTGAAAGAAGTGTCATTAATTTACTAGCTTGATTAGCGGCCCTCTCAAAATTGAACCCACCAAATTCTTGGGACCATGCATATAATTGATTGGCCTGATTCTTTAATTCATTTATAACAGACTTAAAGGAATTTTTCATATCTGAAATAATTCCAGTAAGGTCTGCACCACTTTCGTCAAAGGTTTTAAACAACTCTTCAAAATATGTTATAACAGCACTTATATCTCCACCAGTTTCCAAAATATTAATTAACTCTGCAACTTCTTTAATACTGTCAGCCAAACCATCCATGATTTTGTCTATTTCATCTTGTATTGCTTTTTTTGCATCATTATAATATTTATGAATATCTTCTATTTTTCGTGCATCAAGGCCTTTATCTTCCGCCATAGTGGCGTACACTCCAGCAAAGGTGTTATTAATACTTATAACAGCTTCCTCAAATGCTGTAACCAATCCTTCCGCACCTTTTATGGTATCTTCGATTCCTTTCCAAAAAGATTCCATATATTCTTCAGCGGCTTCTTCCAGCTTCTTTTTGCGTTTCTCTTCTAGATCAGTAATTTTATCTAAATCAACACCATAGCGTTCCAATAGTGCCAAGTAGGCATCAAATTGACCATTGATTTTAGCAAGATATTTATCAAGTCCTGTTACTGGTTTCGCTATTGCACCAAGATTACCTATACCCTCTGTCATTCCATTATATATGTCTTTAAATTTTGCAGCTAGTTCAGCCTCACTCAAAGTGACACCCAAAGCTTCCATCTGCGCTGCATAACCTTCTAGTTCAGCAGTAGCTAATGTCGTTGCTTCTTGAGCTTTAGTCATTCCAGCAGTTGTACCGTCTAACCAATGGTTAAAGTCTGTCCATACAACTTCCGCTTTCACCATTTGCTTCATTGATTCATTAAATGCATGAAAAAATTCCTCAGGATCATTCATGAAAAGATCCTTATCTAATCCAGATAACATCCCGAGAATATTATCATTCATTAATTTGTAAACATCTTTTTTCTTAATATTGACTAGTGCCTCTTCAACATACTCCTCAAAGTATTTCCCCATTAAAGCATGTAATTGTGTCGCTGCATTACCCCTACCTGTACCAGATAAACTTCCACTATAAGAGGTAGGATTAAGATCATCGAATATTGGATTAGCATCAGGTGGCCTTACCCAATAGGGATTTTTTCTGCTTATAGATAATTTAGGTGTAACGTGATCCTGGGCCATCTTGATAAGAGTAAACGATAATTCTTCCCAAGGTATATTTTCTAGTCCCTTTTTGATTTTTCGTTGACTCTCATAAGATACATTCTTATATATCTCCTCATACATACTAAAATGATCAGCCAACACGCTAGACATCCAGTTTACATCTTTATTTGCATCTGATTCAGAATACCCAATTGCACCAACTCCAGTTATAGCAACATCGAATAAATGTGATTGTAATTTTGACATTTCCGCTTGAGCTTTTACCCAAACGCTGGCATCTGGTTTCGTATTATTATCGAAAACCATGTAACCACCAATGATAATAGCAACAACAGCAGCAGCAATACCAGAAGCAGCACCAGCACCCATTCCAGTAGTGGAAGCGTTTGCACCCATGTTCGCCATGTTGCCAACCATACCGGCTGAATCAACTGCCATACCACTCATGTAACCAGTATTCATTGCATAGGCAGCTTCAGCGCCTGCAACTTGAGCAGCAGTCATTGTTCCTGTCTGGCCTAAACCTTTTGCATAATCTTTTCCCCAACTACCAATATCACCCGCCCAATTTTGACCTTGTTGAGTGGTAGTAACAGCAGTTGAGGAAGAACTACCAGAAAGACTATCTATCAAACCATTAAGAGATAAGCTCTTCCCGGTGTACAACTCATATCCCTTGGCAAGCATACTACCAATGGTTGTCCAACTCATTGAAGAACCACCTACACTCACGCCTCCCATTCCAACGCCACTTCCACTTCCTCCACCACTGATACTGATACTTCTACTTCCGCTTCCACTTCCAAGAGCGGATACTAGCAATTCTAATATGCCTGACATGACCAATTCTTTTATAAGTCTCGCTATCATTTTAAGGAAACTATCTAACAAATCGTCAAGCCAATCCTTCCAAACATCTTTTGCTGCATCTACTCCTTCAGTAAATACTTTAACAAAGCTATCCTCAAATGCACTACCGAAACTTTCCAGAAAATCATAACCAAATTGGCCTATCTCTTGGTAGTAATTTTCCCATGCTGTTTTCATTTCAACAAGGTATGCAACCATACCACCAGCTAAACCCTTGTTAGCTATGAGGTATTCTTGTACTAATTCACGATTTTTAAGGATTTGCCATCTATTCAGTGCCTCAAGTAATTGCATTTGTTTTTGTGTATATTTTCCATTTTCATCCGCTTTTATTTTAAGAGATTCAATATACTTCTCTTTTTCAAGTTCAATAATCTGTATCTGTGCGTCAAAGTAATTGCCAGAGACTTCATTCAAATCTTTATAAAGGGACTTCATTGCTACAAGTCTATCATTATCATATTGATCTTGTTGTTTACTTAATTCCTCTAATTGGATTCTTTGAATTTCGGGCCATTTACTCATTAAATCTCTAGCTTCATCATTCCTTCCAACATTAAAAAGATTTCTAACATGTTCTGCCCATGTCTCTTTAGCTTTTTTCATAGTGGTAGCCATAGCTTGGTCTTTAGAAAGGCCCTGCAAAGCTTTTTTAGCTATTTGTTTTACCCATTTATCATAATAAGTTAATGCTTTTTGATATTTCCTTTGATGATCGGCTAACTCAGCAGCATTAATAGATTGAATAAATTTAAGTTTTTTCAATTCTAAAGCTCTAACTTTTTCATTATAATTTTCGTCTATTTCCAATTTAGCAGATCGTAATCCTGCATTATATTCTAGATCACTAGTTCCAGATTTTCTCTTTAAAGCCCAAATTCGTTCTTCTGCTTGTATTTCTGTCTCTCTAGACGTTTCCCATATTTTTTGCAATGCAACATTTTGTTCTTCTACTTCCGCAATAGATTCTTTTCTTAATTGACTTATATCCTCATTATTTTTCAAAGCATATTTTATTTTAGTTAAAGCAGACTTTTCGTATATTGCTATTTCTTGTTCCTCTGCGTCAGCCAAAATGGAAAGTCTTTTTAATTCCGTATCTCTAACAGTCTCTACTGTTTTAATAGTAATTTTTTCATTTATAGCTGAAATTTTATCAGCCCGATTCTGTGCAATATTCTCCTCTTTAATTGTTTGTTGTTCATAAAATTTAACAATAGAAGATGCTCTTTCTTGTCTTATCCTATCAAATTTTTTATCAATAAGGTCTATACTAGATTTTTTATCTTCCTCTAATATTTTAAGTTGATCCCCAGAAGCCTTTGAATTTTTTATTATTATATCATGTTTTTCTGCTTCCTTAGTTATTTCTGCTTCCCGTGATTGCGCTAAAGATAACTCAAAATCTCGTTGATTATTTGTAATTAATATTTGCTGCTGTTCCTTTAAATCAACTATGGAATCGCCTCTTTTTATAGCTTCCGCTATTTGATTAGCTGTATCAGTTTTAATAACAGCCAAAGAATCATTCAATTGTTTGGTATTAAGATCAGTCTCCTGTTTTTGCATAGCAGCTTTATTATCAATAATGGAACCTTGCGCTTTTTTGACTGCGGTGACTAATGCATTCTCAGCTTTAATTTGATCACTAATACTTTTGTTTAATATTTTAGATTGCCCTTTACGCATATTATTAAACAAAAGCATGTATTCTTCAGAATACTTTTTAACCTTACTCATACGGTCAGTAAATTCTGTACCTAGAGTAAATACATTAGCTTCTATTTTACTTCTTTCCATAGGATCTTTAATTTGTTTTAATTTAGAAGCTATTTCCTCATCTTGTTTCATTCTAGCATCATATACTCTTCCAGCATTAGTACGCATTCCTCTAATATATTCTTTAGCTCCTTCTTTATCTCTGGCGGCAAGCAATAAATACGCACCTTCTGTTTTAAGATCCTCTTCTAATTTATCTAAAAATTTCTTCCTATCATAAGAAGGTAATTTAATTTCCCCACTTTCATACTGTTCTTTTGCTATTCGTAAAGCCTCATTATACTTAGTTTGCTCCTCTAATTTTTCTCTTTCTCTCGTAGCAGCCAAAGCACTACCTTTATAATAGTCGCTATTTTCATACGTTCCTCCCGAACTTCTCATATTATCCACTAAATATTGTACTTTCGCAGCTTTTTCTGCCATTACTAAAATCTGAGCTTCTACATTTTTTAAAGCCACTTTTTCTTTATCAGTATCAATTAAATCAAGTTGATATTCCTGTTGTTGAATATTATCTAAAATAGTATCTCTTTTTTCTCTAAGATCAGATAATTCAGTTTTAAGATAATTTAATGCCACTTTAGCTGTTTTTAAATTGAAAACTTCAAATGCCTGTTCAGGAGATTTATCTAATGTTTTTAGTGCTAAAAATGCTCGTTGTTGCTTTATACCTTCCTTTAAACTTTCCGTATACTTTTTTGACCCCCATATATTCTTATCCCACCATTCCCATTGTTCAGCCAACCATTCAGATAGTTTATAAGCTATTACAGCAGCAATAGCTCCACCTAACAGATACAATTGAGAAGCATATTTTGCTGCAAATCCTTTTGCCATAGCTAATGCTTTACCGCCACGTGTCACTTGATCTGCAAACATAGGAAGAGCATTAGCAGCATTCATAGCCGTAACTGCTACATGCATTTCTCTAAAAATTGTAACTATAGCTAAAGCTTTGCCAAGACCCCACATAGCCACAGTTAACCCAATTACCTGTGGTATACTTTCAACAATATATTTTGTCCATTCTTTTACTTCATCTTTATTTTCCCTAAACCATTCAGTAGCATTATTAAGTACACTTTCCAGTGTTTCTTGATATTCTTCAAATACTTCAATGGCTAAACTCTGTACTACTGAGGACAATTCTTTAAAAGCACGCCACACAGTTTTTAAAGAATCTGTAAACTTTTTAGCAGCTCCTTCAGAATTTTCTAATTTTTCATAAAATTCATCATAAAGTTTAAGATTTTGCATAAGAGCTAGAATAGCAGGAGTAGAACGAAGCCCAAACATTGTTTTGAGTTCTCCAACTAATCTATCTGGAGAATAACTCTTACTAGCAAGTTTTCTTAAAACATCTAATAAGTTAGCTCCTTCCATACCCATAGACTTAGCAGCATCACTCATGCGCATCATAGCCATTCGTAAAGACCTACCAGCCATACCAGCTTTGATACCAGATTGAGACATGACCCCAAGCATAGCTGAAACTTGTTGTACACTGTAACCTAATTTAGAAGCGACAGGAGCAACAAATTTCATTGACTGTCCAAGCATTTCAATATTGGTATTACTATTAGTAATTGTAGCAGTAAACACATCTACAACCATTCCTAGCTGTTCTGCTTCTAATCCAAATGCTCTGAGAACATCAGTAGAAATATCAGTGGCACGTTTCAATTCTAATTGCCCAATAAAGGCAAGATTTAAAACATCAGGAAGAGCCGCAATAGATTCATCTACTGCAAAACCAGCCATAGCTAAAAATCTCATAGCTTCAGCGGCTTCTTTAGCTGTAAAAACTGTAGTCTCTCCAGCCTTTTTCACCACATCCATTAAAACCTCAAATTGTGCAGTGGTCGCCTCAGTAATAGCCCTAACCATAGACATTTCATGTTCAAATTCTACACCTAGACCTATAGTACCTGTAATGGCTCTAGTAACTCTACGCATAGCCATATAGGAAAGAGTAACCGCAGCAACATGGGGAATTAAACCAGCAAAACCTTTACTCGTTTTAGCGATAGTAGTATTTAATTTGGCTTGTTCTGTTTTATTTGCTTTAGTAACTGAGGTATTCTTGGCAATACTTTTTGATAAATTTTGATAGGAAGAAGTTAACTTCATATTGTTTAAAACCGCAGCAGTACTCGTTTTATTCAATGCTTGTTGCACTAATCTATTTGCACTAATAGATTTACGAAAAGCATCCCATTTATTTGTTAATCTTGCAGATACCCCTATCTGTTTAAGAAATGCAGAAGTTACTTTATTAGTAGAAGTTTCTAATTTTTTATTAACAACTACTCCCGCATGTATTCTAGCAAAAAGAAGTTTAACCGCCGCCGCAGTATTTTTTTGTACAGTTACATTTTTTTCTAAAGTCTTATTAACAGTAGTTAACTTCTTTTCATAAATCCCAACGGCTGTGGAAGCTTTCAAAAGTGTTGTATTAGCCTTTGTTCCCATATTTTCTAAAAAATGACTAATTTGCTGTACTTCTCTTTGCACACTCTTAGCAGCAGTGGAAAATTGTTTAGCACTATCAACTGGAAAAGCTACCATCAACATTTTTTTAACTTGCTCAAGGGAGGTCGTCATATTCTTCATTTGGAGTTTTATTCTTTCCAAATCAGATATGGTTTTCCCAACTCCAGAAGAAGTTACTGGTATATTTATTCCATCTACATTAGACATAATTTACCACCTGCCATAAAAAAAGGTCGTGAAGTCACAAACCAATCCTGGTGACTACCGACCTTTTGCTTTTGGCACTCTAGAGGCGCTCTTTGCATTTTTAGCTCCGCTTTTCTCTTGCGACTTCTTACTTTCCTTATTTTGAAAAGCTAAATATTCAGAATCTAATGCTCCTACAAATCTGATATATTCTAACTGATCTTCTAAATCAGTTATTCTCCAAATACGAAAATAAGACTCAAATGCAGAAAGCGGAATTGCACCGACACCCATGCCGGTACTTCTTGAACTACTTAAAACTTGAAACGCATTCCAAAAAGGAACTAAATCGTGTGTTAGTTCTGGTTTATCGTCTAACACACTTCCTATATCGTGACCCTCTTCCTCTAACTTCTCAAACCATTCTAACTGACCTTTGTTCTTGAGGGTCCAACTTAGGAGTTTTTTAAGTTCTCTTCTGCCTCCTCAGCATCTTCCTGCATGTAAGCTTCCATCTCATTAGCAAAATCATTAATGTAATCTTTCAAATCTTTGAACTCTGTGAGAATTTTAATGGCGTTCTCTTTAGAATAAGGAAGAGGTTTTCCATCCATCTCAACATTCTTCCAACCCAAAAGAACAGTTTCTGCCATACATTCAATCATCAACTTTTCTGCAACATCTTCTTTCAAAGAACCACGCCTGATCGCTTTACGGTGAGGCTTACTAAGTCTTTGAAAAAGTTTTTGGTATTTAGGATTACCAATACGAGCAATCAGCATTTCAATGCCGTCACCCAGATCCTGCCAGACACCATCGGTTTCTTTATCTTCATTAGTTGCATAAAGCTTCCTAATATCCGCCATTTTGCATTCCCCCGTTAATTGAAATTAATAAAAAGATTCTTCTCCAACTTTTTCTACTTCATCCTCTTCCATGTTAACAACAACATTTTCTACTGTCAAGTCTTTTTTACCTTCCTTCTTTTCAACCTCTTTCATTACGACAATATCTCCAGGTTCTTTCACATATCTAATTCTAGTTACCCCACCATATTTACTAGGATATTCTACAGATGTATCGAAATTCTCCAACTTAGTGGAAAGAACTGTATTCCAAATCTTATTTTTAGGATCAAAATCATCCAAATATACTATAGTCATTTTTAACCCCTAGCAGACCAAGCATCTATCAGTGTTGACACGGGGCACACACCAACAGAGAAAGATAGATACTTGATCTTATCCAAGATTAAGCGTCAAATTTACTGACCTGAATGGTGTAGGTGTAAGTCGGATCTCTATAAGCACGGAACCCAACCGCTTCCATAACATCCTGATCTTGACCACCAGAATTGACAGAATCAGATTCAAATTCAATCTGAGGCATATCAAAAATGTACGCATTTCCAGCCGTATCTTCTACTTTAAAAGAAATAGAAGTGGCAGTACCAGCTAAATACTTATCATACAAAGAATTATCCTTAAAGAACGCATTCAGTGTACCAGTGACATCACACTTACCCACGCCAATATCACAATTACCGAGATTAGCAATAGATTTCAAGCCACGTACATTATTTGCTACAGAAATATCAAGACCCTGTACCAAACAATCTGACACTGTATCTCCAGCTTCTCTAACTTCTGCCACGTTAACAACCGCATTAAGAACAGAAGTGGTAGTAACTCCAGTAGCAGCATCGGCTGTAGAAGAAACAGAGGACAAATTTGCATTCTTCCCAATATAGTCAAAACTTCCTGTTAAAATTGCACCAGACTGGACAGACAGTGAGAAAGAATTACACACTGCGCCAAGAAAGGAAAAATACTGCGTAGCCGGTGAAGTAAGACCAGCATGTTCCCTAATGAACGTATAACTATGTTCAGTAGTTCCATTACGCAAATAAGCGCCAACAATGGTGACGGTATCCGATGCGGATGCCACAGTAGCATCAGGCACAGGAAGGACACTTATGCTAGTATAACTAGCCTTCGCTGAGACTTGGTAATAACCATTATTGGTGGCATTAGAACTACCACGCAATTCAATCCACTGACCAACAGTAACCAAAGAAAAGTTAGCTGTATCATCAGTAGCACCAGTTCCAGCAGTAAGTGTACCTGCCACATCAATACCAATACCCAAAGCAGAAATAGCCAACTGTGTTGACCAATCACTCCATAGGGCACCTTCAAGCAGGTCCCCAAAGGTATTGTAGCTAAATTCAAAATTAAACCCGCCAGTAACATCGGCATCAGTCTGAATCAAATCCGTGATCTGGCGATCATTTCGAATTTCTGTACTTGTCACATTAGTAATGTTATAGGCAAAAGATTCACTTGTGAATCTTAGCGTCTGGTAAGTCCCACTTGCAGCGGTCCCCCAAGTGGTCTCCTCCTTAAAATGAAGTGCTGTTCTGTTACTATCCATGGTCTATCCTCCTCAAAGATAGTTTAAATTAACATCATCTCTGTTATCCAGGGGCTTCCGACCCTAACTAACTACATATATCAAGCGGCTGACGTTCGCTTATGACCAAATTTACTAATCTTTCCAGATTCTCTTTATAACATTCACATGAGCATTCTATCTGAAAAAATGACATCTTACTACATTTAGGTTGCCCTTTACAGTCCAACGGTAATTCCTTTACTGCTTTAATCTTTACTTCCAAGGGTATATTCATTTTACATAACCCGCATTCTTTTCAATTCTAAAAACATTTAAAGTCCTACATGTAGTCTTGGTACATTTTATTTCTATAATGGCTAAATTGTCAACCTGTTTTATTTTCGCTAACAATTTATTGCAATTACAACATCTACATTCGTTTTCTTTAGATGGGGAAATTAACTTAAATTTAATCACGATGCATTATCCAATGTTATATCAACTTGAAAAGGAGTCAAAACATTGTACTGAAACATCCCCTCTACTTCACCAATTCGAATGATCTTTGGAGTTTTACAAAGTATATCCATAGTAGAAAATTGAGCGTTTCTAAAAATAGTGGCTATAGAATCTGCATAACCTCTAGCAGTATTAGTTCCACTTTTTAATGGTACATTCACATATACCATTATGAAACCTTCATATCTATGAGTAGCATTCTCTCCAGAATTGTAAGTTATTTGTCTTCCAATACCTTCATCAATTATTATATGAATAAAAGCTGTATCAGCAGATGGAGTATAATCTATATTATCAATGGCCACATCCGTAGCACTCCAATTATCTGTTAATCGACTTTCAATATATTGGCGTAAATCTTGAAAAGATCCCATAGTTAAATACCAAAATAACTTCCTTTAAGGTCTTTTATGAATTGACGTATTCTTGGTTTCACTTGTAGTAAAGCTTTTTCATAAACCAAATAAGGCATTGTTGAACTCTCAGTACCTAACCAACCAGCATATTCTACCTGTTTAGCATAAGAATACCCTTTTTCAGTTTGAACTGAATTTGTAAGAAAAACATTATCCTCAGATTTAATAGACTCCAATTTAGGTAATTGCGATGCCAATACTTTGCTTCTGGCCTCATCTAAAGAACCAGCACCATTTTTCGAAAAAGAATTATCTTCAGCTCCAATACCTATTCTATGACTGGATACATATCTACCAGTTACAAAAGGAACATTTTCTGCACTAACAACCGCTTTAAATAACTCTTCTCCAACTTTCTTCTTAATTGCAGCAGCCAGATGTGGTACACGACTGATGTACCAATCTAAATTTAGTTCTTTTCCACCTCTTCTTTTATCTACTGTGAAAGAAGTATTATAATCACCAGCCATTACAATCTCCTCAACCACATTTTCCAAGTGGCAAAAGCAGGATCACTGTCTGCTAACATAATGCGATACTTCACATCACTCCACAACAACCAATCATCACTCTTGGGGGTGACTGCTAAATCATTAGCTGCAATAACTACTTGTAAATCCTCGATTTGTATTGGAGTATCTCTTATTTCTTCTAAACCATAATGACGAAATACACCTTTAACCTTATAAAATGGTCCAGTTATGGTTATTTCATCTCCTGCTGCTTCAGTCTCTACAGTCTTTTGAGTTAAAGTAATTCCCGTATCTGTAGCAGCCGTAGCTCTAGCATAACCGTTATTGGTTGCACTTGTGAAACCAGAAATCTTAAACCACTGTACATCATCCGTTGGAATATTATAAGCAGAAAGGTCTGTACTCACAGATTTTAAAGAAGTAGAAGCTACCATGGATAAATCAGTCACCGCACTTATTTCAATAGCACCACTTTCTACATTAGCACCAGTGGTAGCATTATAAGTGGAAGTGCCCAAAGAGTGAAAATAAAAATATTGCGGAACATCATCAAAAGCGTCAATGATAGTCTCCGCTATACTCTGAAAAACTGATTGCAAACCCATAGTTAACGCCTCTCTAGTACTCGGCTATTCGACACACCCAAAACACCGTATGGTTTTATCATATCAAAAACCAAATCGGGAATAATCCCTACTCTATCTCTAGCATTTATATATGCTGCTAGACCTCCAGCTTCTAGTCTTGAAAAACCTTTAGTAGGATCTTCTGCTGTCCTGTCTTTTACAGAAAGTAACCTGGCATATTCTGCTGTAGCTTCTTGTAGAAATTTCGGTATTGTATCCTCATCTACAGCTTCCCCATCTGAATCAGAGATACTTTCCCTAGGCCAACGTAGAGCTTGCGCTGTCGTAGTTTTATTCCCGTTCCAATCAATTTGTTTATCTAACAGAGACGTGGCCCAAATAAGAGTTGCCTCTGCATTAGCAGTTGTTAAGCTACTCCAAGCAGAATACGTGTGAATATTTCTTTGAAGATAATCTGAAGCGGATGCCAAAGTACAATAGGCATTTGCCGAGGCTGATTTAGCAGTTGCTACTAATGTTAGGGCCATGATAGAACCTCAACTTATTTCTTTTTCAAAATACTTTTTGATTTAATACTCCCTTTAACAATTGGTTTTTCAACTTTTTTAATAGGAGCTGGTTTTACTTTTTTAACAACAGGTTCAACTATAGGCTTAGGTTCTTCTTTTACAGGGGCTGTAAAAGTGTAAGATCCATTTGCAACAGATTCCTTAGCATCAATCATGTGTTCAACAGTGAACGGTTTCCCAGTTTTTTGCTCATAAATAGTTATCATGACAAACTCCTTTTAATTTAAGCTTTTACTCAAATTCACTATTTTCCTTTTAGATTCTCTACCAATCATATTGGGCTTTGCAGAACTACTCCAACCATCTCTGTGCCAACCAAATTTATCTAGAACAGTTGCGACATCACCCTTCATTCCAGCAGCATACTTAGGATCGGCATCATTTAAAACTACACCTAATCTATTTAGATACTCACTACTCTCTTGAAGCAAACCTAATGATAAGTGGAATAAACAATAAGCTGCTGCTTCTGGTACATTTGCGTAAGTAAATCTATTTCCACTAGCTAAAGGATTATTAGAATATTCTTCATACACTTCCATAAATCCTTTTCCACCCTGAATGACCAAATTCAACTTCTTTTGCCAAACACCAAATTCGGTCAAATTCATCAGTAAATCTAAATCACGTGGAAATTTCTTTAACCCTTTTAACAACCACCTTTGACAATTTTCTTTATCACTCACTTTTCTGAAAACTGAAACGGCAGTACAAAAAATTGAACCATTAAATTCAACTCCATTTTTCTTAACAACTTCCTCATACTTAAAAATATACTTAATAGCTGTGTTATACTCGCTATATGCTGTGTATGCTTGAACCAAATAAAAATAAGCAGCCACATCATCTGGATCTTGTTCAATTCTTTTCAAGAGAAGGCTTTCAGTACGTTTTCTTTTAATCAATGCTTTCTCTGGTGTTAAATCGTACCCGTAATGATTCAATTCAATTAGATTACAAATTGGCGCTTTTGAATCCCCATTTATAACTTTAGGGGCATTATGAACTGTTCCTAAATATTCAACATGACCCCTTCTAAAAAGACGAACAGAATTAAAACGCATTACCTGTCTATCTTGTTGAATATCATGTAAAACAATAGCAGCAGAACAACAAGGTTCTTCTAATTTAAGTAACCACTGCTTCAATTCCCTAATGGAAGATTCATTGGGTACAATTAGTTCTTCATCAGCATCAAAAATGAAAATCCAGTCTGAGGTAGCATATGAAACAGATTGATTCCTGTGTTTCGAAAAATCATCTTCCCAAGGATGTTCATAAACTTTAGCACCAAAGGACTTAGCAATCTCAATAGACTTATCTTTTGATCCTGTGTCAATAACAATTAGTTCATCTGCTAAATTTTTTAAAGATGGTAAGGAACGTTGAAGGTTCTCTTCTTCGTCCCTTACCATCATGCAGATAGAAATAGATACTTGCCCCGTATCATTCATTATCTACTCCTTATTTTGTGAGGTAATACTCATACTTTACGCCAGTTCCACAAGTACCACCAATGGTCAGGTAATGTCGCAGATAGCGATAAACCGTTCCATCAAACTCATTGTTGAAAGGAATAATGTACTTACCAACGCCCAAATCAACAGCACTGGTAATCTGAGTAGAATCACCCAACTCAATAATATGAAGATCAGTAAGAGTGGAGAAAGAAGTATTCTTTCCACCCTGCAGCCTAAAGGTCATTTTGGTAGAAGCGAGAATATTAGGCACTGCATAAACAAGCAGTACAATATTACCAGCAGTACGTCCACCACCAGTATCAAAGGTTTTGTCCGTACCAACGGGACTTTCACCTACCATAGAAGTTGCTACTGTACCTTTGGCTTTAAGAACCAGAAGGTCATCCACCAACCTAGTTCTTCCATCAACCGTAAAAGTATTGTTTGCCATTTTTAATACCTCTCTATTTCAAGATTTACAAAAAATCAAAGAAAAACCCTTTGATTACGCAGCAACGGCACCATCCTTAATGTAGCGTAAACGGGCAGCAGCTTTGGGACGCAGAACGGCAAGAGAAATATACCATTCAATCCTAGTACGGAACACAGGTTTGGTATCAATCTCACCAAGATCCCTAACATCCATAACACCATTCTGCAAGCCCATAACACCATTTTCTGCAAATGAGACACAGTAAATGGAAGTACACTGAGAAGTACCACTATCAGCCGCTTCGGTGAAAGGCATAATATCGTTGTAATCATTATCCTTATCAGCAATCAGAATCGGCAGATCATTGTACTTGGTAATTCTACGACCAAAAGCATCTACATCATAAGTAATATAGCCACCAACGGTGGTAAGTCTTGCAGCAGCAGTAAGCCGCCTACGCATAGTTTTGTTCATCAAAAGGTGAGTCGGTTCATCCACAGCATCAATAAGCTCATCAAGCTTAACCAAACTAAGGACATCACCACCACCAGTTGCACCATCATCAACAACCTGATCACCAGTAAGACGAACCTGGAGACCATCAAATTCTTTAGGTGTAGTTTCAGAATCACCTTTAAGAATAGATTTAGTCATAGCAAGCGACAGGGCTTTAATTTTCAAAGCTTCCTGCGCTCCACGCTGATCGGAATTACCAGTTTTCACCAGCATAACATCAACGTCCAAATCACCACCGGCGATTGCCAGAGATTCAGTAATCTTATCGAATTCTCCGGTTCCCTCAGAGTAAGCTTCATTCACTCCTCTAAACCCGGCAGTGGGTAAATTTTTCTCACGGTTAAAGGTGAGAGCATTACCAGTAATATTTTCAAAGGGCAGAAACTGCAAAATATCGGAACCTCTAGCATACAGTTCCATAACAGTAGCTTTCAGAGCTTCATCCCGACCCATAGCGATCTTTGCCGCTTCAACGAGTGTTAATGCCATTTTTAAATCCTCCTGCTAAAATTTTATCGTCTAAGAGCTTTAAGGCGTTCCCCAGCCGGCATCGAAGTCAACTCTGCCATTCTCTGACGTTTAGCTGATCCTCCACTGGCGTTACCACCAGAGTTTGAGCCACCTGAAGTAGTCCTCATAATATTGTCTTTTTGCGGGTAATCATTGATGATCAATTCGATGGCTTCATCAGGTGATGCATACTCACCAGGCTTAGCCTTACTAAAAATTTTCTCACCAGACCGATCCACAGCATAGACAGATATACCATTCTCCCCATCCTCAACAACGAAATACTTCCCGAAACTGTCATAAGCAATATCAGGCGTCAGCACAGTTCTATCCTTAATAAACTCGTTTCGGTCGAAAGCACCTTTGATGATCAGGTTCCTAATGGCTCCGTCCTTTCTCTGTATATTGGTTTCAAGAGATGAAATTTGGTGTTGATGTTGAGTGTCAATATCTTTGATCTTTCCTTCATACGATTCTGCTACTCCAGCTTTCACCTTTTCAATCTGAACCGCATTTTTTTCATCCACATCTTCAAGATTTTTAAGTAGGTCCCTAGCTTCTTTTGCCTCTTTTGGTGTGATATCCCCGAAATCTTCTAAAGTCTTTAACTTAATAGAAAGTTCTTCTGGTTCGTGATCTCCCAAAAGACCCATTTTCTGTTGAAGTTTGTCCTTATCTTCCCTATACTTCTTAGCTTCCGCTTGAAGTGTAGGCACTTTAGAATAAAGGTGAATACCATCCAGTGGAAATGTTTTCTCATCCTCATCTTGATCATCAAATACCAGAGGATGTCCCTCTTCACTCAACTCAATAAACTTACCCTCTTGGGCCAACTTATACTGTAATGCCATGATACGATCTCCTTTGTCTTTCCAGACAGTTCAAATTACCTTTCCAGGTTCCAATAACCGTACTAAAGAAAAATTCCATTTTCTTTAGTTGAAAGTAAAAAGTTAATAATAGCAAATTTCGATTATCAAACAGAGGCTCGAGGACCTTCTAATTTCCTTATTTAAAGGGTAACACTTAATTTCCCTGCTTGTCAAGTTTTTCTTGACAAATGATTCCAAATTATTATAGCCTGTACCATACTAAGGGAACTTAAAAGCGGTTGTCAAGAAAAAAATGTATTAACGGGGGATTTTTTTATGGGAACTAAAAGAATTGATACAAATGATAAAGCATTTTCCAATAGAAAACGGCTTAAAAAACGCATTAAACCTAAAAAAGAATTATCTGAAGAAGATATAATAGAGATAAGGACTAAGAAAAGAAATTTCCTATATCACTACAAAAGTAAGGGAATGACCATTTCTAAAGCCTTGAAGAAAGCCGGAGTCAAATCTCAAAATACTATTTACACATGGGCTGAAGATGATCCCATGTTCAAAGAGCAATATTACAATATAAGAAAACAGAAAGATCCTGCCGCATTCTACAAACCAACAATGGTAACTGAGGAAAAGGAAATAGACAAAAAGGTTATCATAACTAACAACGAAGATGAAAGGGTTCTGAAAGATGCTCTAAAAGAAGCTTACAGATATTCCAGTTTCAACTTGACAGAAGCATGTAATGAAGTCGGTATATCTAGGGGTAAAGTTGTAAAATGGATGGAGATAGATGAGTCGTTCAAAGATGAAATGTTATCTGTTGATGAGGAGAAAAAGGACTTAGTAGAATCCAGTCTATTAGCAAAAGTGGCATCGGGGGACACAGCAGCAATCATTTTTGCTGCCAGATGTTTACTTCCAGATACTTACAATGAAAATAAAAATATGATCAGAGGAAGAATAGATGTTGTCCATTCAAAAGAGGAGACAGACGCCATCATAGAAGCTGCACAAATCACACCTTCAAAATTAATGAATACTCCAGGTGGCAAATTATTAGCTGAAAAATTAGGTGGTGGAGATGACATTCTTGAAGGTGAATTGGTAGGACGAAAGGGAGATGATGGCAATTAAAAAAGGTCCTTCCAACGAACAATTTGCGCACTCTAAACTTTTAAGCTTCACACGTTTAATGTACCCAAAATATAAAATTGGGTTAATGCATGAAATGATTGCCATGTATCTGGAAGCTGTAGAGAGAGGAGATATTAGAAGGTTACTAATTTTTTCTCCCCCTAGGCATGGTAAAACTTTATTAGCATCTGAAATGTTTCCTGCCTGGTTCATAGGTAGAAATCCAGATTGGCAAATTATATGGTCAACTTACAATCAGAAACGTGGTGACGATGTTGGACGAAAAGTCAGAAATTTAGTTGACTCAGATTTACATAGAGAAATATTTCCTGGTTGTGCTATTTCTTCAGATTCAAAATCTGTGTCTCATTTCTCTACTATTCAGGGTGGAGAGTACTTTAACATCAGTGTTGGTGGTGGTGCCACTGGACGTGGAGCAAATTGTCTTCCAGCAGAAACAATGCTAAATGTGAAGATTGATTCTTCAATAAAAACTGTTGACATTGCTACCCTCGTAGAGTTATTATCTAGCAAAGAAATAAAAATATTATCTTTAGACCATACTAGTAACACTTTAGTATACAAAAAAATAATAGCTGCTAGAAAGGAAATTACAAATGAACTCTACAAAATCACCACAAATTCAGGGAATTACATTAGAGCAACTGGAGAGCACAAATTCTTCATACAGGGACAAGGTTACATTAAAACGAAAGATATACAAAAGGGAGACACCATCACAATTATTACAGACAAGAAAATCCCAAGTATGTCCGGAGTGTGGAAAAAGAAAAACTATAGGCTCTCTTCATTGCAGATCCTGCTATCATATGCTTCGAAAAGCCGATACAAAAATAACATGTGCATGGTGCGGAAAAGAAGTAGTAAAAAAGAATTACGAAGTACGTGCAGCAATAAAAAGAAAGCACAAAGATATGTATTGTTCAATAGAATGTTCCCAAAAACATCACGCTGTAAAAAACAAAAGAAAATGTGTAATCTGCGGAAAAACAACAGAAACGCCTATACGAAAATTCTGTTCCAACAAATGCAGAAAAGAGTCCAGAGAGCGAAGGAAAATGCCAAAAATAATATGTCCTCAATGTGGGAAAACATTTTCCCCATTAAGCTACTTAACGCAGCATTGCTCCCGAGAATGTGCCAATCAAACACATTCTCAGAAAATGCTTGGAACACAGAATTCCAATTATCGGCATGGGAAAGAATACAACATCATATCACGCAAAATGCGCCCTTTAATACTAGAGAGGGACAACAATCAATGCGCTGTATGCAATATTCAAATGGGGAAAGTATCGACGGTAGATGGCAATACAGGGAACAAAACAAAGAGGGAAACTCTCTTACTACATCACATAGATGGGGACAAGACCAACAATGCACCAGAAAATCTAATAACACTATGTCTCAGTTGTCATATAATTCATCACAAATCAAAGAGGACACCATTTCCCAAATTGAAAGAATTAGCACAGATCCGATCCCAGTCTATGACATCCAAGTTGAGGGAACAAGTAACTTCTTTGCACATGCAGTACACAATAAAAGAACGATAACTAACGATAACTATCTCATTTTAACCCACAACTGCTTTATTATAGATGATCCTATCAAATCCAGAAAAGAAATAGAATCCCAAACAATTCGAAAAGACCTCCACGAATGGTACAGAGCAGTTGCTTATACTAGATTGATGCCTGATAATAGAATTATTATGATTAATACTAGATGGCATGAAAATGATCTTAGCGGTTATGTACTAAAGGAACATCCACAAGAAGATTGGACAATTCTTGATCTCAAAGCTATTGCAGAAGAGAATGATATTCTCGGTAGAGAAGTTGGGGATGCTCTATGGCCAGAAGCTTATCCTCAGTCATCTTTAAATGCTATAGAAAAAATTATTGGTTCTTACGAATGGAATGCTCAGTACCAACAGCATCCAGTAAGTAGAGAAGGGGGTATGGTAAAACATGCCTGGTTAAAAAGATATTCAATTTTACCAAAACTAAATAGAATCATTATAAGTTGGGATACGGCATTTAAAGATTCAGAAATAAGTGACCCATCTGCTGCCACAGTGTGGGGTATAGGTGAAAATGGATATTACCTATTAGATGTAATAAACAAAAGAATGGAATTTCCAGAACTTAAAAAAAGATTTTTACAACTATACGAAGTTCACAAAGCCACAGGGGTATTGGTTGAAGATAGAGCTAGTGGGCAATCTTTAATTCAAGATATAAAAATGGAAACTAGAATTCCCATTATCCCCATCAGTACCAACAATGTGAACAAAATATTACGCTTTGACGCAGTAACAACTTTATTTGAAGCTGGAAAGGTATTTCTTCCAGAAGAAGCCCATTGGTTATCTGATTATGAATATCAAATAACAAATTTCCCTTCTACTGAACATGACGATATGGTAGACTCAACAAGTCAATTTTTACAATGGGTGAATAAACCGAGATACGTAAGAAGGCCACCATCAAAACTTTATTGGAAATAAAGGAGAAATAAAATGGATGTAGAACAACTATTAGAAACCCACGACACTTATGCAGATATGATAAGCGATTGGACATTTTGGGGCCTAGCTTATTCTGGAGGTACTCGTTTTATAAATTTTGCATTACAAAAACATATGAGAGAATCCCAAAAAAATTGGAAATCTAGACAAGATGAAGGAACCTGTTTCAATTACTCCAGTATCGTTATTGATCTATTTAATTTCTACCTTACAGAAAAGCCTGCTTTGAGAGAATTAGGTCCTTTAGTAGATGATAAATTGTGGAAGTTATTTACCAAAGATGCTGATCTATATGGAACCAATTTTGATGTGTATTTGAATGAATCTCAAAAATTAGCAGGTATATACGGTGCAGTAGGAATCTTAGTTGACAAACCTACAAGTACAAATCAAATCCTCAAAGAAGATGTAGCTGATGGCATTTATCCTTATTGCTCTACTTTTACATTACCTAATATATTAGATTGGGAACATGAAAGGGATGAACGCACTAATAGACCTCAACTGACCTATCTCAAATTGTTTGATTACGATAATAGGTATTTACTTTGGTGGCCAGATAAATGGGAAATATGGACTATTCCTGAAACTTCTGGTGGAACCACTATGAGGATTCATAAACATACAGATACTTCAGATTATGAACCTAAACCTGGAGATAATAAATATGCACAACATCCAGGTAAAATTGTAAGTGCATTAACCTCCACAGAAGATCCAATTATGGTTTCAGAAGGACCTAATCCATTAAATGAAATACCTTTCCTGTGGTTTCAAAATATCAAGAATATTGAAGATCCTTACATTGGTGAATCTGATATTAAAGAAATATCAAGAATTACGGCTAGTATTATTCGAAATGTTTCTTATGGAGAAGAAGTTATCAAATTTGCTGGTTTCCCTCAAGCAAGACGTCCTATGGCTAGAGAAGGTGAAGAGATTAATAATGAAGCTGGAGTTACGGCTATTCTTGAATTTGATCCATCTCTAGGTGAAGCAGGAAAACCAGATTGGCTAAATGCAGAAGTAAATGAACCTATAGATGCTATTCTAAATTGGGTAGACAAAAAGGTAGAAGAAACATTTCAATTGGCTCATCTGTCTGGTCTTAATGCCCAAAGAACTAGTGGTAGTGCTGCTAGATCAGGGGTAGCAATGCGCTATGAATTTCAACAACTAGGTCTTGTACTAGGTAAGAAAAGCTCTAATCTCACAGAGACAGAACTAGGTATTATTAAATATTGGTTGAAATGGCAAAATAAAGAGAAAGATTTTAATAAGGTGGAAATTACAAGGTCCACTGACTTCAGCATTGATGATCTCAGTCAAAGTCTTGAAAATGCTATTATGGCTGATCGTATAATCCCTGAACTTACCTTCAAAAAAGAATTAATGAAAACAGTAGCTAAAAGAGCATTACCGGATTTACCTGACGCCTTAATGGTAGATATTCGCAATGCCATTGATAAATTAACAGAAGAAGATATTTTAAAAGCAAACGATCAAACTGAAAATAGATCCACAAAAGATATTAGACAAAATAATGCTAGAGACAGAGATAGAGATCCTGGCAAATCTGATGCTGATCCTTCTGCTAAAGGTATTACTGATAATGTAAAAGGTTCTTCCCGACAACTTGACGGTAAGGATGGTAGAGGTGAAGATACAGACAGATAGGATAATAAGGGGGTAGAAAATCCTACCCCCTTATTTCTTATGAAGGTTGCCACACCAAAATTGTATATCCATCAACAAATAAAGAGCCAATATAGGATCTTTCATACATTATAATCTCCGCCTTACCAGACGATTGCAAATATTGCACATACCCATCTATGTAGTTCCTTTTCTTCATATATTGCAAAGACAGATAATCTAACAAATTATCTGGATTTAACAGATCCTGAAAAGGTTCTATGTGAACTACAATATCAGGCTTCTGCTCTACTACATAATGTACAAATTTTTCAAACCCTGTTCCCAACTGTTCTAAAGACGCTACAGTTACAACAGCACTATTCGGTTTCAAAGAGAAATTAAGGTCAGGAAGAAACATATCAAATAACACACCCTCAACATTGTGCAGCATAGGTTCCAAATTGTTCACACTCTGAACACCGGACTGAGTCCAATCTAACCCATATAATTTAGCTTTTTTATTAACGGCTCGCATTCGTACTAAATTATGTCCTGTACCACAACCAAACTCATATACATTTTCTACATGTTGCAAAAGCGCACCAAACAAATACTCCTGCAAACCAGCAAAGAAATGATACTCTAAATCATTATCTAAATGATTGGAACGTACAAATTCACCGTTGAATCTCATAATAGGGTATTTACCAAAATAACCTGGAATGTACTCTTTCAAGTCTAAAGACTCCTGCCAACCATCTTCCCACTGCTGCTTTCTATGTTTACCTGTCTGTTCCAAAGGGTTCGCTAGTTCTTTCAATATAAACAAAATCCATTTATCTCTTTTCTCTTTATCTAAAGGGTAATATGGATTAGTTCTATAATCTCCTATTCCATCTTTCCAATAAATATTCTTCACATAATTATCCACAAATCGGCATATCTCATTTGTTATCATAGGACACTCCTCTCATTGGTAATTTGTTAATCCAATGATATTCGAACTCATTTATTGTATGTCCTAAACCCTGCTTTAGAGAAGTAAAAACAAAGTCAGGAAATATTTCTTTGAAAACAGAATTATCAGAAGGTTTCCTCATCTGACCATCAGGTTTATCGGTATCAAAAATGCATTTCACACCAACTCTTTTAGCTATCTTTTCTGCTACTTTTCCTACAGATACTTCTTCACTTGTAGATATTATCAAAGGATCAGCAGAAATGTATTCACTAAAACACCTAAGAGAAATATTTGCCATATCGTCAACAAAAATAAATTCTCGTAAAGGTTTTCCACTGCCCCATACAATAAGAGGTTTCTCCTCTTTCTTTGCAATAAATGCTTTATGAATTAAGGATGGAATAACATGACCATTCTCAATATCCCAATTATCATGAAAACCGTATAAATTAGTAGGTACTAGTGTAATAAAATCACACCCGTATTCTGTTCTATAAGCTCTACTCTGTACATCAAGCATTCGTTTAGCATGAGCATAAGCCGCATTAGAAGGGTGCGGTGGACCATCATGGATGTTCTCTACGCTCAATGGGTAAGGTGCATTATCGGGGAAGACACACGTTGATAAAAATGATATAAGTTTTTTCACATTCACTAATCTGGCACATTCCAAAATATTAGTATTAATTGCAATGTTACTACAGAAAAATTTACCTGGATGGTTCATATTAGAACCTATACCTCCAACTACGGCTGCCGTATGAATTACATAATCCGGTTTTACATAATTAAAAATAGCTTTTGTATCTTGGAAATTAATCAAATCACAATCTTCCCTTTTTAAGGAAATTACATCAAAATCATTCTGCGCAACAGTGCAAATTGCTTTTCCTAATAGACCACCAGCTCCAGTAACTAATAATTTTTTCACTTTTAATCTCCTTCCTTTAAGCTATCAATCATATTTGCAGCATCCCATTTTGAAAAAGGGTCTGGCCATACACCATGTCGATCAATCGGTATATCTTTAGCTTTGCAAAGTTCTGCAATCATATCCTTTTGTACTTCAGTAGCAGCTTCATCCATAAAGTTAAAACCTTCAACTGGAAAATTTTCATGTTTCATTTGCTATCCTCTATATATTTCCAATCATTATAATTAGCAGCTAATTTAGCATCTTCCTCTGTTCTAAACGCATACCTATTTCCATCTTTTGTTATACACATATGAGAGTATACAAGAGGAACCACTCCATTAATAAATTGTAGTTTAATAACCGCCCTATTTCCTTTATTCAAACCAACTGCAAATGGTATATCAGCCATTTTTTGACTCCTCCAAATACCTAAACCACTCTATTGTCCTATCCAAACCATCATTTATATTTGTAATTTTCATATCTGGGAATTCCTCATTGTATCTATCAGTGCTAATACCAACAAATGTAGGGGATGCATCGGTGTGTATTAAATCAACTAACTCCACTTTTGCACCTACTTCCTTTCCTATTAGCAAAGCTAATCTCCCTATTGTAAGAGAACTTTCACCACCTACATTGTAAACGGTCTGCTTCCCATTCAATAGGATGTTAAAGAGCATTTGGACGGTATCAGTAACATAATTATATGTACGTACATTTCTCAATCCACCCCTTGGTGCTATGTGCTTATTTTCCAAACCCATTCTAATGAAATCCGACATAACACGGGTGTCATCATATCTGCAACCAGGACCATATGCTAAAGCTATCCTAGCAATTTTACCATTGTAACCCTTTTCATTCAAAGCATGAATAAGAGCCTCACCACAACGTTTACTTTCAATGTAGCAAGCTCTGGGATGTGCTGGCGTAGTAGTTCCAACCATATCTTCAGTAGCTTCTACAGTCAAACCGCTATAAATCTCTGAAGTACTGGCAAATAAGATAGAACCACCAAACTCTAAATTTTTAGTAATTAAATGTAGTAAAACCCCCGTATTCAAATCGATTGTCGTATAAGGATTTATACTAAATTTGTCTGGTTGTCCATATCCCGCTAAATGAAAAATATAATCAAAACTTCTAGTAGGTAAAGTTAAGGAATACCAAGAATGACCAGTCATTCTCTTACGTATACAGTAAGGAACAGTCTCATGGTGTAAAATATGTGTATCTGCTTCAACGTCATCTAATGTTGAAAGAATATGATTACCAATTAGACCGCTTGCCCCTGTCACTAGTACCTTCCTACCTTTTAGTTTTTCAATGTTACGAACCCTACTAGCAACACTGGGGAAAAAATCTTTTATATCTACCATTTCAATCTCCTCACATTCCAAATAATGCGATTAACCATATCTTTTTCCTGATCAAAACCAACATCTACAAATGCTTTATCGGGTGTTACAGAAATTACCTCTAAACCAGGAAAAGCATTTACTATCTCTGGTAACATAGCTGAATAGTATGGCTCAACAATCATGAGTCTATTACTTTCTATATTCCTACCTATAGTATACAAATCTAATGGTACTGGTGTAGTGCAATATAACACTTTTATTCCAGAACCCATATAACCAGTTATCTTAACGTAGTCAAAGGCAGGACCTGTGATAAGCATTGTGAACCTTGTGCCAGTTCCATGAAGTGGGAGCACCTCACCAAATTTGACATTCAAGTTATCCCCATTAGTATGCTCACACAGGCGAAAGTAGGTAGGTAGACCATTATTATAACTTTCCTTAAACAAAATGTCAAACTCTTTCGCCGAACCTGGCACAACTATTTGCATATTTGGTATTTGACTGAGGATAGAAACGTCTGCTGGACAGTGATGTGTACTTCCAAGTTTATTGTAATTATAACTAGCTCCAACAGAAACAAAATTACCACCTAACTCTTGATATCCAAAATCAATCTTAATTTGCTCGTATGCTCTCTCCACTAGAAACGGTGCTATAGAATGCACCACAGGGGTAAAACCAACCATAGATAACCCTGATGCTAGACTGATCATTGCCTGCTCACAGATACCTATATTCTTTGCTCTCAGAGGGTATTTCTCTAATAGATGTCTGAAACCCCACACTCCAATATCACCTAAGAGAAGATAAGGGTTTTGATCCTCATTCATTATATCTGTCATTGTCCTTACGAATTGATTTCTCATAGCAACTCCACATCTACTTTAGTAATTACTTGAACTCTCAATTTTACACGGGCTTTACACTGATCACACCGCATCTCCTCATCTTTTAAATCAACAGCAATTTCAGGTGGCATGTCATATTCATCATATTCTCGCAAATCACATTCCCCTGCTTTAGACTGAAATCCTATATTGCCACCACACTCAGGACATACAATAAATACCCAATCAAACATTCCCATTTCATCCCTCCTCCGGTGGTGCTTCACTGTTCGCATTGTTCATCAGCATAACAGCAATTTTCTCTGCAAGGTTCACATCCATCTCAATGTGTTGATACTCTTGATCACACCATATCCGTGCCGCAATGTGTCGTGCAGTTTCTAATTTCATCATCCCTTCTCCCATTTTACACCCCCGTAAACTTCCAATCAATATTAACTATCATACCAGTATCATCATATTCTGTTTCACATTGGATTGAATAAATAGGTATTTCTCTATCTCCTTCTTCTACTACAGCAAAATGATCTGATATAGCTACATAATGAATAGCATCTGTATGCCACTTCATAGTTGCATTAACAATAATACATTCACCCATTATTCTTTTAACAAGCTCAGGATTGTCGTATATCACATTCCTTGTAATAGAGAATTTACCTAAACGTCTTTCTCGTATCGGTGCTTTCATTTTAACCCCTCATGCCATCATATTCGCAGTTCTATAATTTTCACATTTTCCAGCTACATCTATTTCTATATGCTTCAAATTACAATTATGGGTGTCCTGATTTCTGTGTACACAACTAAAATTGTCACATTTTACAGAACATAGGGAAAACAAATTAGCAGTGACATCTACAGTGATATTTGATTTTGCCATTATTCTAGTTCCTTTATATTAAATTAGCTATAACGAAATCAAATAAAGAAGGACATTCCTTTACCACTTTTTCTACTTCTTCTTTAGAAAAAAGAATTTCTTCTCCACCTCTTTTTATTCCTTCCCAATCTAAAATAAGTTCTGTTGGTTCTGGAAAAGGGGGTAATCTTTCAAACTTTCTTATCCGTAAATGTACACCCTCCCCCGCATCTACCCAAAAAGAATTATCCATTATTCTAACTCCTTCATAGCCTGCTGATACTGTTCTTCATTCATCGTCTTGTGGTGCCACTCAGGGTTATTCTCCATGAAACTAACCCCATATCCCTTTGTCGTTATAGCAACAACACAGTAAGGTAATCTAGGTGGAATAGCTGTATCATTAATAGCATGATTAATATCATACATGTTATGTCCCACTATTTCATTAGTAACCCAACCAAAGGCACTAAACACTTTTGGTATATAAGTTGTCAAAGCCCTGTCAGCAGAACCATTACAATCCACTATACAACATAAATTATCCAGATCATGATATACAGCTAAATTTGCAGCTTCCCATATAGCTCCTTCATTAGCTTCTCCATCACCTATCAGAACGTAAACTTTCCCACTTCTATTTGCTGCTTTAAGACCTAAAGCGATGCCAACCCCAATGGGTAAACCATGTCCTAAAGAACCAGTAGACGCATGAATACAAGGGGTTTTGAGTCTATCAGGATGTCCTGGTAATCCATTTGGTTTGCAAAATGAATCTGAATCTTCATCCGTAATATAACCAAAATGGTTCAAAACAGCATACCATCCAAGGGAAGCGTGTCCCTTAGATAAGATAAAATAATCTTCTTCCTTTAACACATTATCGTAAAGCACATATAGTAATTCCACAATAGAAAGAGAAGATGCTATATGACCCTCTCCAGCATTGTAAGCAGTAGTCAGTATTTCTCTTTTTATTTTATTTGGATATGGATTTAATAATGTCATCCCGTATACTCCTTCAGTTCTTCTAATAACTGGTGTTGCCATACTTCAAAAGTTGCTACTTCTCTTTCAGAAACCATGCTATCTTTCAGTAATAGGAAACACTTTTTAATTTGTTCCGCTATAGAAATCTCTGCAACCTTAGTGGCAGTAACTGTAATACTTTTTAAATGAGGCCACATTTCCCAAGTGAAATATTTAATATCTGTAACATGAAAACCGAAGCTAGACAAAGTGGTTTCAAATCTATCCTTCCACCACTGATCTATATGAAATCCCCATTCTGCCGCTTGATCACCAACTAAATGACGTACTATAGCCATTTTCTGAGCATACTCAATATCATTATCAACTATCTGCTGAATACTCCCCATAAAATCAGGAGTTTCAATTATGAGTATTCCATCAATCTTTAACCAAAAGTGCCATTTCACAAGTTGTGCTAATGCTACTACACGTGGAAAATGTTCGAACAAATGATGTAACCGTATTTCATCCACAGAAAATCTTGGAAAAAGCAAATCTTTTGTTATATCTGCTTCTGCATCAGCAGCAGAAATCATAACATTATGTTTATCTTGAGGGAAATCAATATTAATGAAACCATCTAATTTAGTCTGACCACAACCCAAATGGAGCTTCAAAGGTTCCTCAACATTATGTAACCCCGATTCTACCAATTTATCCAAGGTGTTCATGACTCTCCTTCCAAATTATCAATCATCCTTTTAGCATCCCACTTAGTAAAAGGTTCAGGCCATTTACCATTAGGATCAATTGGTGTATCTCTAGCCTCACAAAGTTCAACAATCATTTCTTTCTGCTCATTTGTTGCAGGATCATTCATAAAACCAAAACTGTCTATTGGAAAATCTGCATGTTCCATCAAATATTCTCCTTAACGAATTTTAAAATTCGTTGAACCATTTTCTCTGTGGTGAAATTTTCCAGAACAGTATTGATGGCATTTTTAGCAATCATGTACTTATCCGCATAATCAATCTCATAGATCAACTCCTCTAATTCTTCTAATGACTCATAATACATAATATTTTCACCATTATTAAACAAGAAATCTGCTCCATTGTACATTCTGGGCGAAAACACAACTTTACCCGCAGCCATAGATTCGATCACCCTGCTTGATAAAACATTAGTTCTATGTGGAAGATTTAAGACCCCATACCCTTGAATACTCCAGAGTATACGCATCCAATTCTGATACATTTTCTTTCGAATACCCATCCAAGAATCACAAAATGTTTTGTAATACCCAACTGGAATAACCTCTTTTCCGAACATATTATTAAATGCACCAGAGGTGATGGTTTCATATTGTGCTGGCATTCCACCCTTTTCTTCTGAATTACCTTGTGGATTTAACAAAAGAGAATCACCCAATGCTTTGACCCATTGCTCTCTTTCTCCATAAGGTGTTCCATAAAAAATTACATTATCAGTTTCTAGTGCTTTTTCATTCACTTCAAGATTAACCATACTCTCAGGCACACTAGCAATATCAAACATTACTGGAATTTTGAAGGTTTTTAAATCTCTCTCATCCACAACTACAACGTGCGTCATATATGGCAATTTCGCATTGAGATTTTCTGTTCTTAAATTAGTACCGTCTGGATTATTTTTATACTCATCAGGATGAATAGTGAGACTTTCAATAACAAATCCTACCCTAATTTCAGCTAAAGATTTTATATATTCCAATACCTGCATTGGAATTTTAGAATGCACAACTTCAAACCAAACCTGATCATACTTTTGTCCCATAGTAATTTGATGCAAATATTGCATCCACAGACCGGAATTGTAAAATGCTGGTACAACCGTAACCTCAATATTCTTACCAAAACCTTCACTTAGACCTACCCCAACCGGATAAGTCATTTTCTTTGCAGAGTACCAATTTGGAAATTCCAAAGGTATGTAAAGAATGTTCATAATGCCTCCTCCCCTATTTTTAAAATATTTGTTTTCCAAACATACTTTATTTCTTCCTTATGTTTTTCTGTAATGCCCTTATCCAAAATACCAGTGAAATTTCTTCCCCAAAAATCATAGCCAAACAAAGCTAATTCCCTACCCCAAACATCACGAACTAGAGAACGTAAATTATCATCGTAATAATCTACATAATTCTTTGTGGCTTTGCCAACCATAACCCTGTCTTGTGGTGTATAAGAAAGTTTATAATCAGCAGCTAATTCTTTCAATTCACTATCTAGATCCTCTTGATGAATTAGTCTATCAATCATAAAATCACCCTTATATGAAAAAAAAGCGAAATGAATAAATTTCTTAGATGGCCACCCTACATCTCTTTTAGCGATTCCTTCCACAAAGGTACTGAAGCCCTTCCTTGCTAATCTGTAATCATAATGAGAAGGATTTTCATTTTCTGGTATATTACATCCTGCATGAAACCAATAGCTCACTAACCATGAATAAGGATTCCTAACGGTAGCAAAACAAATTCTATCTGGTTTATTTACTACCGATACATCTTTCTTCATTTTAGCTAAATAGCCTGGGCTAGGTGGGTAATCCTTATCATCAAAATTACCATCTATGAAAACACTATGATTCAAATCATTAATAGGATCTAATACACCGTTCCTTGCTGTATAGGTTCCACCTGTTTTTGGTACATGCAAGTAAACTAAATCTGTCAATTTTATGCCCCTTTACTCTCCCACTCACACAATTTACAATCAAAAGGAATTAACCCTGAATCTCTAAATCGCCATAGAATCAATGGAAGTATTTTCGTAGTGAGGTGACATCCAGCACCATTAATATCTAAATATCTAACATCAGTTTCTCCATTCATTAATAGCATTTCTTCAAACACAGAAATAAAAGGAATGTAATTAGTATGACACTTTTTACATAATTCCTGATTAAAAATTTGTGTTATGCTATTACGCTCTTTACATGTACCAGAGTAAGGCCAAGGTGGCTTATCCCCACCTTCTTTTAACTTAAAACCAGCAATACAGCCAAAAACTGCTACTTCATAACCTTCATCTTTAGCCTCTTTTATAGCTTCAAAATACCTTTGTACTACTTCCTTTGTTATTTGTACTTGTGGTCTATTCTGTTTTTTACTTTGTTCTACTATATGCGCTCTAATATCCACTTCACCAAATACAAATAAAAGAATATCCTCATCTTTTTTAAAAGAAACAGAATCACATATTTCATAAATCAATTTCATGTGCTTCACTGCCTGATAAGCAGTAACAGCACCTATCCTAAAAGTACGAAACCAAGGAAGTTTATCTTGTGAAAGATTAGGCCAAATTGGAACCATCGAATCAGTTCCAGAAAAAATAGATACATGAGAATTGCCAAAAGCAAAGACTTGTCCCACGTTTACCTCCTATTTTTCTTTCTTGACCGTTTGGACATTTTACTTTTTATCTTTCTCTTTTTCCTATGTTTTCTCAACTCACTTTCATGCTTATTGAGATTAGGAATTTGTTCTTCTTCATCATTATTCATTTTCCCACCCTCTTAAAAAGAATTAAATTATCCCTAAACCATGGGAATGACATACATATTTCTGGAATTTTCAACATTTCTGTTTTTAGATCATAGGTTAATTCCCATGCGGGTACAAACCCTTGATTTTCAAATTCCCTTACCCAATAACAAATGCTCTGACAATTTACATGTCCTGTACCACCCTGTCCTGGTACAGCAGCAGTCCACCATACAAACTTACTAGCTGCACTTGTCACAACTTTAACGACTCTAGAAGATTTATCTTGAGGAATATGCTCTGCTACTTCCATACAAACAGCAAGATCATACCTTCCTTCTGGTTTGAATTTCACAAGATCATGTACTTCTGCAAAGGTTTTAATATCTTCACTCCAAGCAGATTCAGCTTGATCACTACCGTCAATCCCTTTAAGAGTTGAAACACCATGCTCTTTCAATCTTTCTAGAAGGAAACCGCACCCACAACCCAAGTCAATAACAGATTTCGGTTCAAGAGTGGCGACTATCAAATCCCCCAGGAAACTATAAATGGGTTTATACTTAACGTGTGCATTATAAAAATCCTCATCGTAAAGACCAGAAGTAGAATCTTTTTTTATTTCATCTTCTAATGTAGCAATCAAATCATCTTCCCACCCCATTATAACCCCTCCTCCATTAAAACTTTTTCAAAAAATTCTTTATTCAGTAATTCTTCCACATCAACAGCATCATACACGAAAAACTCTTTTGGTTTCTTTTCCCATAATGAATCCGGTGGAATCAAGTTTTCTGTACCCTCAACTATAGTCCAACCTCTCATTTCTAATTCATCTAATATTCTAGCTTTAATCTTATCACGCATGATAATTCTCCATTGGTAGAAATGTAACAATTCTTTTCATACTTCTGCTGTACAAAACTAAAAAATCAGTTCCTTCGTACTCAATCTTATGAACAGTTCTAGTATTAGTCTTTCCTTCTACAAACACCGCATCCCCATTATGAATCTTGGCAATTATTTTGTTCAAATCAGCATTAGTAAATTCAATAGAATATCTTTCCCAAACCCTTTTCTTAGCATGATTGTTCAATACTACATCATATTTCTTCTTTCTTGGTATTTTCTTTTTTCTCCGCATAATTTAATTTATTGTCTCCTTTCTTTATAAAGATTAGTAAGAGAAGATAACCTCCCCTTACTAATCTTTATTTTAATTTAATTTACATACTTTATACCACATTATACATGTAAAAGTCAAGAGAAAAATTAAGTGTAAAGCACGTTGAAAATCTCTTCAAACCTATTTTTCCACGTATGCTTAGATATAGTGCGCTCATATGCAGCTTTGGCTATAGCTTTTCTTTCATCTTCATGTTCTAGATAATACTCGATCAATTCCTTTAGTTCTTTTTTGGTTTCAAAAAGGATAACCTCTTCCTCTATCGCATATAAATTATCTAATCCAGGTGCATTCTCAGTTAAACACAAAGTATTAGAACCACATATCTCAAAGGGTCGGAGTTTCATTTGAGAATTACCATCAGCACCCAAACTGAAATTAATAGAAATTTTGCTCTCCCCTAATATCTTTGCCATTTCTGTAAAATCAACAAAACCATTTTCCCAACCACCCCCATAACATTCCACATCCAAACCGCTTAACATTTCTTCACGGCCACCATACTTCTGACCACAAAAACTAACATCTATTGTTTTTTCTCTAGGATAAAAATAAGAAGTGTTCACTGCCCAAGCACTTAAAATCCTACCAGGATGATCCATTTTCTTAAATATTTCAGGGTAAGTAGTCACCGAATTAGTAAAATTTTTCCCATACTCTTTTGAAAAACTGTCGAACCGTCTATCATCATCACTATTCCAGCAAACTGTTTTAAATGCTTTAGTTATCTCAGCCCATGTTTTAGCTGGAATATCATCCACGTATGTTGGGTGGAAAATTACAGTTGGGTCTACAACATTTAAAGTCTCTTCCAGCTTGTTAACCATTCCTTCTTTACCAAAATGTTTTATTGCTACATCATACTGGAATACAAATACATCCCCAAAATCCTCTAGAGGTTTGCACCAAGTCATAAGTTCAAAACCCATTTTTGAACGATCCAAATAATCTTTTCCCTGACATACAAGAAGAATTCTTTTCTCATCCCCTTTAATCTGAATATCAGAAAGATTAGCAACCAACCCCATCGCCATCTGAATGTGCATTGAAAGTCTAGGTTGTTCATAATTTTTACTCATTTGAGTGTCTGAGCCCATCGTGGGTGCAAGGTAATAATGAAAGCTAGTATGGGTACACTTTCTTATCTGGAAACCCCTCTTGACGTAATTTAACCAAAGATCCCATTCCGTCAAATGATTTCTGGTATCATTCAAATATTCAGAATATCCTTCAAAGTTCTTCGTCCTTTGCATTGCAGAGTAAGCAATAAAATTTCTTTCCATAAGAATAGATGGATCAAATTCTGGTACAGGAACTTTCTCCTCCCCTAGTTCATTAAAATGAACCATATCACAATAAGTAACTGCTACTGTAGGATTATTGTCTAACATTTTGCTCATTTCATACACATAATTTTCAGGTACATAATCATCTGCATCAAGAAAAAAGAAATAATCCGTATCTACACGCTTAAATCCCTCATTTCTAGCTGAAAATACCCATTTACTTTCTGGCAAAGTGATAATCTGAGCGTTAATAGTTGAATCTTTATGAAATGTTGCAAATTTAGACACAATTTCCACTGTATTATCAGTGGAAGCATCATTTACAACAATGATCTGATCTAATTTCTTAGTCTGACAAATTAGAGATTCCAATGCTCTTTCAATGGTTTTCTCCCCGTTCTTAACAGCAATTACACAAGAAACAGTACTATTCTTAGATCGCACAGCAGTTTTCTTTACATCCTTAGCTACAGAACCTACCACCCTGCTTATTGACTTCAATTGTCTATCCAACGAATAATTATTCTTAACAAAATCCCTATATTCTTTTGGATCACCCCTACCCTCTAAAGCCATTGCAACCAATTCTTTTATGGTTCTCCAGATATATTTTTGTGGGTAAAGACCAGAAGCACCTATAAATGAGTGAATTAGAGGCTTTAATCCTACAGAAAGTGCTTCTAATACCCCGACTGGACAACCTTCTAAGGGTGAAGAACAGTAAATATAGTCTTTATCCTGCAACCAAGAGACTACATCTTCAACCTTTCCATCATAATAAATATGATCTTGCAATTTTAAATCAAGAATAGCATGATCTAAATAAGCCCCATAGCGTACATCTTGAATTATACCCCCAATGTGAATAGTATACTCCTCATCAGCTTCATGAATGGCATTGAACCCCTCAACCATAAGCTGAATACCTTTTTTGTGAGACAATGCCCCTAAGAATGCAATTCTCTTTCCCTCTATTGGTTTCATGCGCTTCTTCCTTTCAAATAAGTTCTTCCGTACTTTTTTGCCAATTTATTAAACGTAGTATGCGATATTCCGCATCTTTCCATTACTTGCTTTCTAGTTAACTCCAACATAGTTTTTTCCGTTATTCCTAAAAATAACTGCTCTTTTTTACCCATAGGTCTATTTATATAGTTATTTCCACCTTTAGGTTTTCTTTCCAGAACACCCAGACCATCCAAATATTTACTAACCGTATTAAAACTAACCCCTAATTCTTCTGATACAGGACTGACATATTTTTTATGCTTATTGTATAGCTCTATGACCCATTCTTTACTTGTTTTATACTGCGTATTATGCATCCTGTTATAAGTTTCTTTTAAAGAATCCCAGTTCACAAAGTTTCCTCTAGCCATTAACTACCCTCCTGAATTTATCACAATCTACACCATTAGGAATAATGTACGTTCTCAAATCTGCCGGTAAAATAATATTTTGGTTTTTTAATATATCCTTTATATGTTGTGCAACTAGTATAAGACCATCTACCTTTTCCCATTTTATTTGCGTACAATACCCGGATAAAGCTTCATACGAATGCAACCTTATAATCACCTGTTTGTCTTCAATTGGTAATTCATTGGTAATATGGATAGCAAGTTCATTGGCCCATTCGATCCATACAATATCGCACCATTCCACAACATCTTTAATTTCATTCATATCCTTACTATAGCATGTCTGTACAGAATAGTTTTCTTCTAAACTATGCACAATATCTGGAAGAAATGACTCTAAACCAGGCATACACACAACAGCTAACTTTATATCATTTTCAATTTGTATAACATTGTCTTTCATTTACTTTCTCCCATTATCAAAATTTCTTGCTGGATTACCAACCACAGTTTCTCCATTTTCAACATCTTTTGTAACAACAGAACCTGCCCCCACAAAACTCTCACTACCAATCTCTAGTCCTGGCAAGATTGTCGCATTAGCACCAATTACCACACCAGCCATAACCTTAGTAGTCAAAAAATTACCACTTTGATCTGTCAATGCATCAGGATACTTAACATTAGTGAATGTTACTCCAGGTCCAATAAAAACAAAATCCCCAATAATGACACCTTCTGGTATATAAGCGTTATTCTGGATTCTACAATCTTTTCCAATTTTAACATCTGGTCCAATGTAGACATTCTGACCGATCATACAATTATCCCCAATTTCTGCCCTGTCACAAATATGAGAATTATGCCAAATTTTAATATTCTTCCCCATATAACAGTAATCCACTCTTGCAGTTGGATGAATTTGAACATTGTCACCTGTTTCTCTCATATCATCTCTCATTTATACCTCCTTTCAAAAGATATATCACGCAATTCATCGCATAAAGATACAGCCTGCCTTGCTTCTTCAATACCAAAACCTTTCCCTGCTAAAATCTGTTCATAACTCTTTGTGTGCAAATTTTTCATATTAGGGGTAAGGTCAAAAGAAACTCCATCTATAGTGAGTTCCCTTTTCTCTGATCTGTCAAGAGATAGTTCCACATAAACAGTAGCATGTGCAAATTCTACAGAAAAGTATATGTTCCTTCCCATTATATCTTTGTCATAAGCTGAAACCATATCCCAATGACCAAAAAATTCACAAAGAAGATCCAGTAAATGAATCCCTATATTACATTCAAGGCCACCTGACTGTTCCTCAGACATCTTCCAACTAAAGTCGTACCAACGACCCCTTGGAGCAAAGTAATCCAATGAAATATCAAGTAAATGTCCATCGTCTATTTCATTAATATGAGAAATAATCCTCTTATAAACATCACTTAACCGTAATTGCAAGATATTCCAAACCCTTTTACCTGTTTGTTTCTCTAATTTAAGCAACTGATCAAGGTTTTTCTCTCTTAATACCAAAGGTTTTTCACAAATGGCGTCCGCTCCAATTCGTAAAGCAAAACGACAATGTGCGTCATGTAAATGGTTCGGACTTGCAATAGAAACGTAATCTATATCCCCTCTCATGGAGCAATGACGATCAAACCTTTCAAATGTTTTAAAGTACGCAGCATTAGAAAAATATGAATCCACAATACCCACACTATCAGAGGGGTCCATTATAGCAACTAACTCACCACCAACGTCTTTTATCGCCTGCATATGGCGAGGTGCAACAAATCCTGCCGCACCGAGTAACACGAATTTCTTCATATTATTCTCCTGAATACTGCGAACATTCAATTATATGAGGAATAGAAGCGTCATTTTTCTTTTCTAAAAAGACATCCTGCGCCATATTCCATAAGTGATCAAAAAGATCCTTATCTTTTAAACAAACCGATCTAGTGAATAACTCTGGTTTTTCCCCTTGAGCAGTAGCAACAAACAAATGTTCACAATCCAGACACAAAGATTCTTTTTCTAACTTTATTTCTTCCACCATAGCAACCCCCTATTGGTTCAAATAATCCGCCAATTCCTTAATTCTTTCCTCTTGCTCATCAGTTATCTTGATATTTCCAGATAGCATACCGCAGACATAGGTATAGCTTAATCCCAATGCTCTGGCTACATCCCCCATAGAAACACCTTTTTCTCTAAAGGTTTTCTTAGCCCAATGCTCTTTCTTATCTAATTTATCATAAAATACCTCTTCCATAGTTATTTTCCCTTTTTTCTAATAATATCTTCTCTTTCCTGTTGCAATCTACGGTACTCATCTTTTTGTCTAGCTTTATCTGGTGTATAACGATCCTCAAGACGCCACATTCGTTCTTGTAATGAATTAGCTCTATCTGTTTGTATCTTCTCATCTAGTCGTTTTTCTATCCTGCATATATAGACAGATACCTCTTCCACTTCTGAAGATTTCGCATAATGACTGTCTATTGCTACTAGTCCACCAGCAATTGTACCTAGTGTAACTATAATCCCTAGTGTTGTTTGAATCTTCATCGTAACCCTCCCGTATTTTTAATTTACTGAAACTATCTATCAAAATGAATACCAAAATGAACAATGCAAATATCATTGTATATATCATTTATTCTCCTTGCAAAGGAATAACTTGCTATCTAATAGTTGTGTTTCCAATTCCTCTTGAGCTTCTTTGGCTCTTAATTCATCTTTCTTCCATTGCTGTACAATTTGTACAGCCTGTTTTAAATGCTCTCTACCTTCTTCTGGTAAATTTTCAGAATTGCACACAATATGCTCGACACAATCCCTATGATAAATAGCCCTATTCATGATACCATAAATAGGATCTGTCTCAACGTAAAGGTACTCCAATTTTTGTGTTTCATTTTCTTCCTCTCCACAAATAAAGCAGACATCAGTAGAAACAGTAGAAGAGGATGTTACCATTTCTTTATAGTCATCCTCACATTTCTTTTGAAATAACCAATTCTTTATTGGCTGAAAACTTAACATTTTTCCCCTCCTTTATGAAAAAGACCGCAATTCAAAAAAAACTACAGCACCATTTGGTGAAGCTTCCACTATTTCAGAAATAATTACAAATTTACAAGGAAAATCAAATATAGGATGTCTGATATCTATATGGGTTCCTTCCACGTATGCTTCATGCAAAATATCACATAATCTTGAAGACATTTCACACATTACGGAACCAGAAAGTTCTGTTCTCATTAAACCATCAGTTTCCACTTTCACTTCCTTTCATTCAAGAAGTTAATAAATGCATCAACTAATGTGTCTAAGTATTCCAAATCCCCCTCATTATACACCTCAAAATCGTAATTCCAATTGTTCACATTTTCATCTCCTGGTTGCGCTGTTATTTCAGGTCTAGTAACTTTCACAGTAAACATTCTATCTTCAAAGTGTCTCTTCAATTTCTTCATTTCTTCCGGTTCTCTAACATGAACTGCTAACAAAACCCTGTCTATATTAGATGTGAAAGCGTATTCCTTTTCTAATTCATCTGCCATATGTACTACTTCTTTAAAAGGACCCTCATTGTAATTGATCCATGCTTGTTTCACAGCAGCAAGAAATTCTCTCTCTTCTGGACCTTTCTTGATAGGATTTATCATATCAAGATAAAGTAATGAATCCCAAACTGTATAAATTGTTGAATGTTCGATTAAAGCAGGAACTTTCTTGCGTATAGCATCAATAAATGAATCTTTACCAGAACGTGACAATCCGTTCACTACTATTACTTTAACTTTTTCCATTATATTAACCCCAAAACCAATGCCGACCAACTTTCGTAATTTTCTACTTTGAGAGCATCATCATAAGGCATCCACACCCCTGTCATATTTTCTGTCTCTTTTATATTAATACTTTCCATACGATCAGGATCTACCAACAATTCATAAACTAATCCCAAATGAACAGCACCCACGCTATTAGAATTGTCACTCAATATACCTACCAATTTAGGAAGAAAATCAAAGGATGTACCTATTGCATCCATTCCAGTAAGTTCTTCCTGCAATTCCCTCAACATTCCTACATGAATGGAATCTTTTACTGTAACATACCGCATAGGTCCCACATGACCACCTACACCAATAGAAGCCTTTCCATGTAATCTACCCTCCGTTTGATTACTGGTCCTTCTAGTAACGAATATATCATTGGTTTCAGATGTGAGAACAACATAAGGAATAATGTGTTTGAACTCAGGATTTTCCTCACAATCTCTCCTGCTCATAGCAACAGAATTATTATAAATTTTATTGAGGACCGTTGGATCTGGCGGTACTTGATATCCCTCAAACAATTTACCCTCAAATGTAGAAACCTCGACTGCCCAAACTATTTCGCTTAATTTATTCATTTATGTACCCCCTTTTAATTCAAAAGTTTTTGGTTTCCCTTCAAAATCTACTCTATCAATCTCTTCCAATAGAGTTTCAGCATTCAATAGTCTTGCTTTTAATATCCTAATTTGACTTTTTTTCCTCATCTTGTAACTATAAAGTGCTTCCTTCTTTGTTGGATATGCAAATCGTTTCATTGCTGTTGCCGATACCCATCTTTTATCATCTATCTCTTCAACAAGATTGCCGTCTAACCAATTAGGATAAGCGTAGTTAGACACAATCCACCAACCTTTTGGGGTTTCTTTGATTGACTTAAATTCTAGCAAATCAATCTTTGGTCCTGATCTATAGAATATATCTTGATAACGATAAAATTTCATAATATCACCCACATTTTTATACCTCTTTACAATGTAATCTCCGATGTTCTTTAGTGTGACAACTATTACATAAAGTTTGAATATCTGTGGGAGCACAATTTTCTTTCCCATTCTTATGATGTGTACTTAATCTAAATCCACATAAATGAATATTCATCATATTAGTTATCCCACAATGTTCACACGCTGGTCCTCTTAAATCATTAATGTACTCTCTATCACTCCAAACATGGCAGTACCCACCATTTACAGTTGTAATTCCTATTTTCTGTCTATTTTCTATTAAAGTAATAAAATGTTTTAATTTTGCTTTTTTTGTACGTTTTCTTCCTTTACTCTTGAATCCTATTTTTTTCTTTGTTTCTTCGGAATGTTTCCTCCCCAAATTCGCATCTCTCAATTTCTGCCGTCTTTCAGCAGAAATATTCTTATTAGCTTCCCTCAATTTTTTCTTATGTTCTTCTGAAAGTTTTTTTCCTTTACTAAGTTTACTTAATTTTTTCTTTGTTTCTTCTGAAAGTTTTTTTCCTTTACTAAGTTTACTTAATTTTTTCTTTGTTTCTTCGGAATGTTTCCTACCAGTACTAAGTTTACTTAATTTTTTCTTTGTTTCTTCGGAATGTTTCCTCCCCTTATTAGCTGCACTTATCCTGCCTTTCTGCCATTCAGAAATAGTTTTACCTCTATTATTATGACCAGACACAAATCTCCTCTTAACTATTTCACCGCAACCACATTCGCATAAATTTTTCATTACTACCCTCCAAAAAGAAAACCCTGAGAATAACTGGAGCTGATGATAGCTCTCCTGCACCTCACGATGCAAGAATTCTCAGGGTTTGTTTTATTTCTCTTTGGTATCATCACTTCAGTTACCGCAGTATAAAATTATCTTTTCAAAAAAGTCAAATACTATTTATGAACACATTGAGCCACAACTAGGACAGAAAAGACATCCTTCTTTCATTTCTGCATTACCCCCACACTCAGGACAAAGTAGTTGTTTATTCTCTGGTTCTGCACATTCAACTGGTGTATCTTCTAAAATGATACTTTCCTGCTCAACGATCATATTCACTTCCATACCATTTTTATTAGAATAAAACTTTTTCAAAACTTTTCCAATAGCATCAGGTATACTCAATATAGGTGTTGATTTTGTATCATTTGGATCTAATTTATCCCAAGCAATACTTCCATCCCCTATATTGATCAATTGAGAAGCAATTTCGTCAATTGGAACATTATACTGTAATGCCAATGATACTAAACGACCTATAGCCTCAAGTTTTGCAGCATTTTTACCTCCACCTTTTCCACCAGCATTAAATATTTCAAATATCTTGCCATTACAATCATGATTTACTGTAATAAAGACATTTCCATGTCCAGTAGCTACTTCATAAGTTTTACCGTCACGAATTTTAGGTCTTCCTTTACACAATTTCTCTACTTTCTTTTGTGGTTTCTCTTTTTCTTTTTCAAATTCCACTGGTTGACAGTCAAGAGAACCGTCACGATACACCGTAATTCCTTTTAGTCCTTTTTGCCACGCAAGGAGATACATCTCTTTGATTTCGTCTACTGTAGCCGATCTAGGTAGGTTTATAGTAGATGAAATAGCATTAGAGATATACGTTTGAAGGTGTGCTTGCATTTCAATACGATCTTTCCAATCAATATCATGTGCTGTCTTCCATACCCTCCTGACTTCTAAAGGTACACACTCTATTCCTTGACATGAACCATGATTCAATTCAATTCTCTCGACTGCTTCCTTATACCAAGATTTATCATGGTGTAAACTTTCAAAAATTGGATTAACAAATATCCATTTTTCATCTGAATCCGCTATATTCTTTGTGTAGGTGATACCGAAAAGAGGTTCCATCCCTGGAGAGCAATCAGCAGAAATAGAAATTGTACCTGTAGGTGCTATTGTAGTCCAACTAGAATTTCTAAGAGGTTTAATATTGAGTACATCGTCATGAAAACCAAACTTTTCACATAATTCAGTCATACCATTAATATTATTGTTAAAAGCTGGGAACGCTCCATAATCTTCTGCCAATTTCATTGAAGCTTCAATTGACTCTTGTGTTAACACTTCCGCTATATTTCCACAAAGTATATAAGCTTCTTGACTATCATAAGGAATTTCCAGTAAACACAACATATCCGCTAAACCCATAATACCTAAACCAAGTGGTCTAGTATTCTTAGCCATATCCTCATAATCTTTTGTAGGGTATCCACTCTTTTCAATCATGAAATCGAGGAAATAAGTTCCATATGTAACAATTTCTCTAAACTTTTCATAATCAAATTTGCCATCTTCCACTACAAACTTAGCTAGATTGATAGATGCTAAAGCACAAGCACCGTGAGGTAACAAGGACTGTTCACCACAAGGATTTGTACTGGTGATACTACCATACTGTTTGTTTAATCCATTATCTGCATTAGCTCTATCAATGAACCAGATACCAGGATCTCCACTTTTATGTGCATTCGTAGCAATCAGATCAAAAATATCTCTGGCATTATGTGTGCTTTTAATCCTACCATCTATAACACCACACAATTCCCAACTACTACCATCCTTAACTGCTTTCATAAAAGCATCACTTGCTGCCACAGAAAGGTTCATAGATCGTAAATCTTGATCTACACCATTTTTAATAGTAATAAACTCCAATAAGTCCGGATGATCATCAAAGAACATACTCATAATAGCGGCACGTCTACTTCTTCCCCCACTTTTAACCGCTTCACCCGTAGATGCTAACTTTTTCATAAAGGCAAAAGGACCACTACTTTCTCCTCCACTACTCAAAGCTGCTCCTCTTTCCCGCAAAGTACCAAAATTGATACCTATCCCACTTCCACTAGCAAAAACCAATGCTGCTTCACGATCAAAATCCAGGATAGAGCAAAGGTCATCCTCCATATCCCCAACAAAACATGCTGCTGTCTGTGGTTTCTCTTGTACCCCTGCATTCATCAAACAAGGAGTATTCGGTCTAAAATATCCATCTTTCATCATATCATAAAATCTTTTTTCCCATTTCATGCTATCATTTATATCATCAGATATAAATACCGATACCCTTTTAAATACTTCATCAGGATTATCCTCTAAAAGATTTCCTCCTTCATCTTTCTTAAAGTACAATTTCTTGAATACATTCAAAGCGTTCTCAGAATACTCCATTTATCCTATTCTCCTCTAAAATCTTAGCACACTTTTTACAATTATATTCCCCATCATAGGTATTATTGATAATATACCAATGATGGTTTATCTCTAATCCACATACAGTATCATATCCATCTTTACTAGCATGACTATTACCATAAAGCTCATCCTCTGTAAGAGAACACTTCTGCACTGTGTACATGGTATGATTAACTTGGACCATCATTTGTATCCTTTAAATAATATTTCGACAGATATTCATCTAGAATTCCAACTTCTTTCATTTTCTTTAAAGCATTATCAGCAATGTTCCTTAATTGCCAATGCTGAAATTCTAAATCTTTCCTCATTCTTTCCTCATATTCTTCCTGTGTAATTTCTCCTTCTTCTACATACCTTAATTGTGCTTCATGATATGTTTCTTGGGGGTACTGCTCTCTATCTCCAGGTGGATTTAAATAATTATATAAATAAGCTTCTACATTACCAGAAGCACACCAAGGAGTTTTACCAATTCTTTTACCCTCTTCTAGTTTTGCTTTTGTATAAGTATCCATCAGCAAAACTCCTTACGCATTTGTCTCCAATCATTTATGGAACAGGTAAAAATAACCCGTATCATACTTTCACTCTGATTTACTAAAGGCATACTTCTATACTTTTCTTTTTCTATTACTTTTATTGAAGGATATTGATGTTTCAGCAAAGAAGGTGGCAAATTCGCAAACTCTTTCTTAATTCCTGATTTTTCAGAATAGCAAGGTTCACATACAGGTATTATATCTTTTTCGTCGCCATGATAAGCAAAAAATTCAGTATCAGGATGTTCCAACGCATCAAAAGTTACCCTCTCAATTCCAATCATAGCATCTTCTGAAAATGGTAAATGACAAAATCCACATATTCTTTTCATTTTAACTCCAATCTATCTCAAAAGAAAAACATAACCAACTAAATATAATCTCATGAAGTTCCCGTGAACTAAAGAAATGAGGTTTCCATCGCCAGTGCCAAATATGAATCGTAAAGCTAAACATTATTCCTCCTTTCTAAATCCCCAACCACAAAATCCTTGATAAAAACTAACCTCTTTAGTATCAACAATAACCTTGATGTAGTAAGGGCATTCTTCTCTTCTACTATCAGCACAAAGCTCAAGATCTGTAGGAATACAATTCCTACTACTAGGTCGATGATCCCCTTTACCAACTACAATCTTAGTCTCTTCTTCCATTATATCAAACTCCCTAAATAAGCGGTTATCCCCCAACTGATACTTAAACAGAAACCAAAGGTGGAATATCTTGAATCCGCTGCTTTGATGCAACTGATAAAACCTACTGTGAAATAAAGACTGGCCATAACCCCTAACCCGAATGCTATGTTAATCATCCTTCCCCCTTCTCTATTTTGATGTTTGAACTACTCTACTACTACAACTACTAGAATGTCAAGGTTTATTTTCTGGTGATTTTTCTGCCTATTTTTTTAGGTGGGGGTTAATTGGAAATGACCCCTATTTTTCTCCGGATTTCCTGCCTATTTTTTATTGGAGTGAAGTTGAGGATTTCCTGCCTATTTTTGATTGGAAGTAGGCTGAGGAATGAAGTTGAGGATTTCCTGCCTATTTTTGGGGAGGCAACACCAAGTGGTCGTGGTGGTCTTTCTTGACATTACCTGTACCCAGAATATGCGCTGAGAAGCACAAAAACAACCCTTCACTGTAAAGCAACCCATCAACCCATACCAGTATGTGACTTTGACCATTTGGTTCAGTGTGAGCGAAATTTCAGAAGCAAAAACAGCTAACATATTGAATTGATTGAATAAAAAAGTGTCTCAATATGTACCATAATTGTAAAAAAACAGTGAGACACAAAAAAGTGAACAAAAACAGCTAGTTAAGCATGTGTCTCATATTTATTTTTCGGGGTGTCTCAAATAAGACACTTTTTGAACACATGATACAATGCAGCAAAATAATTTTTTTTAATTTTCTTTTACTTTAAAAACAGTGACTTACAAGTATTTTAATTTTTCTTACTGCAATAAAAAGTTTTTTGGTATGGTGATTGCATTATAAGTTTTGCAGTTCAACAAAACGTCAACCCAAATATGAGGTGAACAAAATGAGAAGATTTATCAGAAATGAGATTCAGAAACCCGTGAAAGTCAAGAGCATTACAAGAGCATTTCAATCAAAACAAGAGCATTTTGGGGTGAAGACGGTCTTTAACATTCACCGATACAGCACCAGAACTCAGGTGATGAACTCTATGCTGCTAAACCACAATTTTACCAAAGAAGAACATGAGGTAATGAATAAAAGAACTTTGAAGCATTTCAACTTGATAATCAAAAGTACCTTTTACTCGCATTTAGCGGGTATGTCAAAACAGGGTGCAACCATCATCATAGATGGGGTTTCTTACGGTAAAGGTTTCTTCACAAGCGCAATTTACAAAAGCGCAAGTTTCAAGAGCATTATCACCATGCGCATAGATGATGAAAAATGGGTTGCAAGAATCAGCTAAAAATCAGGGGTTGCAGAAATGCAACCCCATTTCTCAAGGGGTTGCAACCCTGCAATCTCTTGAGAAGTGAGAACAACCAAACCCATATTTCAAGGTGAAGTTATGAAAATTCGAGAAATTGATACCGACCAAATTTACGTGAGTGCTGAGAAATTTATTGAAAACTATGAAAGTATTGATATGGTTTATATGATCAGAGAAATTATTTCTCAGTATGGTCAATTGATTGATGTTGGTATGGTTTATATCAGAACTGAAATTGACCTTGACAATCTTACCAGACTTGTCAATTATTTTTTCGGTGAAATTGGTCATACCACAAATTTTCATGAGTCTGCTATCAAGAGTTTCTGCGAAATGAACCAATACTGTAAAGACTCTATCAGATAAAATTTCAGGGGTTGCGCTTGCAACCCCTAAACCCTTTTTTCGAGGTGTTACCATGTTTACAGAACTTGACTCTATTGTTACCAGATTTATCAGCGACACAATCTCAATTCACGGTGTAGTATCTTCACGCTTTCTCAGTGAGAAGTTTTCGAGAGAATACAACTTTAACAACTTCTCTGAAGTACCCGACAACTACCGTTCAAAAGTTATGCTTTCACCTGAAGTTTTCGAGAGTGCTGCTGATAGGTGCATGTGTATGGTACTTGACGAGAACAACCATATTCACCTTGCATAGTTCGGTTTCATTCTGGGTTGCAACCCTGCAACTCAGATTGAAGTTTAACTGTCAACCCCAAATAAGAGGTGTTCCCATGTCACAACTAGCATTTGAAAGCATCATAGGTGTAACGTGTCTTTTCGGTAGTATCGCTTTCGGTTATCATTTCTCACCATTGATCAAAGCGATTTTAGACCTCATAGTGAGCTAACTGTCAACCCATATTTTCGAGGTGTCACAATGGTCAATATTGTCGAGCTAGTGCTTCATGCGGTGCATCATTGCGGTGCAAAAGAGACAAGAGATAACCAATCTATTCACATTGCAGAAATGCTTGACGTTCAAAGTTACCTTGATAAAAAACACCAGTTACGATTTACCTTGACCGATTTACGCTCTATTGCAAAAAACAACGGTGCTGAATTAACTTCTTTTGACAGGGTATATCTATACGATTGGGTATAACGTGCAGCAGGGGTTGCACCTGCAACCCCTAAATTCTTTTTTCGAGGTGTTATCATGCAGACCATTGAAACCCACAAATGTAGTAAATGCGACTATGTAGACAAAGACGTTATGTGTATGTACCCTGATAAAAAAACCCCCGACCCCAACAACGTAATCAGATGGTACCCATGTGGGTGCGTAGAGATTGTCAAAGACGGTTCAATTCAGGGTACATTCAGTTACTATACCCCTTAACAGCAGCAGGGGGTTGCACCTGCAACCCCACAACCCCATACCAGAGGTGCAGCTATGAGAAGGTCATGTTTCGATTGTATACGATATAACAAATGTCAAAGTGCTGAAAATGGTAGGTGCAAAAAATTTACCGATCTCCCCGATGGATCAACCAGAAAATTCTCAGATAAAAGATACCGCAACCCCCGTAGAAAGTAACCCACCACAAAAACAGTTTCTTGAAATACCGGAAGCTGTTTTTTAGGGTGGGGGTGTTTCCTAACTTCCTAAAAAAGTTTAACTCATTTTTGAGATTCGGAGGGGGCCTTTCCTAAAATCCTTAAAAAGTTTTCTTTTAAAAAGAATCCTAAAATTTAAAAAAAGTAACAGCCTAACTTCCTAAAAGAAAGAAATCCTTAAAAAGAAAGCCTAAAAAATTTTAAAAGAAAAAGAAAGCCTAAAAAATTTCCTTTAAAAAGAATCCTAACTTCCTTAAAAGAAAAAAATAGTAAAAGTAGTCCGAAAAGTAAGTGTTTAATAATCCTAAAAAATTCCTTTAAAAAAGAGTTCCTAACTTCCTTAAAAAAGAAATTAAGTGAAAAGTAGCCGAACTTCCAAACAAGGGGGGGTATAAAAAATAGCCAAAGAAAAGTGCATGGTTCCTAAGAAAAATGCATTTTTCTGTTGACATTTCCTGCATACCCTGATATACTATAAGTAAGAAGTGAGGGGGTTCCTCACTCAACACCCAAGAAAGCGAGGTCATTCCATGAAACATCACGACAGAGGTAACGATGCGGTCCATACTGCGGTAACGAGAGCATTCCAAGCTAAACGTCCTGATTTTGGGGTGCGGGGTATGGTGAATATCCATAAGTACGACACCCGTACACAGGTCCTGAACAGTGCGCTCCATCGTCATGAGTACACCCGTGAAGCGTTGACCGTCCTGAACAAGAGGGTCCTCGATCACTTCAACCTGAAGGTTAAGTCCACGCTCTGGTCGCACCTTGCGGGAATGCGTGATCAGGGGTCGGTAATCCTGGTTGATGGGGTGGTCTTTTTTGGTTCCGGTCAAGATTTCAAACTGGTTTCGTTCCAGTCGGTAATCACCCTCCGTACCGATAAAGACAAATGGGTGTCCCGAGAAATTTAACATTCCACAAACCCCCTGCTACCATAGAGGGGGTATTTTTTTGGCTTAAGAAAAAGTAACAGCCGAACTTCCGAACATTTGGAAGAGGGTGGGGGTACATTCTGCCCCTTTCAAACTATATCCTAACTCTATACAATGTACTAAAATCACCGGATCACCTTAGATAGTTTGGATCAGGGGTATAAATGAATTGCAGAGTCCAAACTCTAGGGGTCTGAGCCCCACCACAATCAACGTCCACGATAAAAGTAATGCATGGGTATGGGTGGGGGCCTATTTCCATTCTATTTCCTAACTTCCAAACTCTAAGATTATTATGATAAAAAGTTTGGAAGTATTAAAAATTAACTCAGGGGGGTTATTCCTAGAAATCTAGCAAAGTTTAGCTAAGACTTAGGAATAAAGAAAAACATAACATCATCCTAACTTATTTAGTTAATTTAACATTGGGCTTAGGCATAAAGTATGGCATATTTAAACTTAATCTATATCCAAACTTTGATTAACCCTCCTTAACCCTAGACACATGTAAAAGTGAAGGAGTATAGTCTAATATACTTGGTCCTAACTTCCCTTCTTTTACCTCACTATTATCTATATTTTGGGTTAGGAAGGGGTAAATCAAGAATAGTGAGAGAATAAAGGGGGGTTTAGGCTAGTATTTCCAATAAATATGAGCCTAATTTCCCTTCTTCCCCAAAAATAATATATGTAGTGATATCCGATAGTTCCGCATTTCCAAAAATTCAAAACCCTATGCGACTAAAAAATTTTTGGGATGTTGGAATGTTTCCTTTGTCCGAACCTCCAAACTCTCACTATTCTCCTAACTATAAGCCATCCAATATTCCTTTATTTTATACTATCATCCTAAGTTACCCTTCCCTACCGCAATGAAATGGTAAAGTTTCCGATTGACAGGTGATTTGGCTATCTGTTATTGTGTATTTAAGTCCTGCATCGGCATGTAAGCCACTTAAATAGTCCATTAATCAATGATTTACATTACTCTACTTCTAGGAGAAAATCAAGGTTTAATTTGGAAAATCTCAAATACGCACGAGGTGATGCGTTTGACGTTGGAAATACTTTTGTAAGTGGTTGAAATCATTGAAGATCGAGCGCATGGTCGATTTATGCGACCCTTACCCTTCAGGGGGTATCTTTCCAGCTCCAAGGTGTCTATTACTATATATAATGAGCTATTTTGGGTAATATGGAGGGTAAAAATGGGTATATTTGGCTACCCATTGGGTATAAGATTGGGTATGGAATCAAGGACTATTGGGTATATATTGGGTATTTTCGCATACCCATTCACATTTCCAGTCCATTTTGAAATTAGGATTTATCATATTGAGATTCCTCTGTAGAGGCAGTTTGGATCGATTACAGCCTACACCATCGGAAACATAACAATGTTTAGGAACGGGCTACCATCCAGAGCATACTCAGCATATTCATTCCTGTACTCTTATACCTCTCCTAGAAAAACCTTTATAACCTACTCCTCAACTCCTAACCCTCTACTCTATGCACTAAGCCTAACCTCCCAACATTATTCCTTTGAATCTCTCTGCTAACCTATGTCCTAACACAACTGCACTAATCAACATACATCCTAGCTCTAACCCTAAGAATCACCTACGCACGTACATCCTACATCAATGGTAATAGCCAAAGAGACACCTTATCTAATATAAGAAGATGTTAGGAAAAGAAGATCAAGTGATTACTTCCGAGGTCCATAGTATTATTGGTATTCCTTCTGTTACTTTTTATCCTAGAAATTAACTTAATTTTATCCCAAGAAAGATAATTTTTATACATTTTTTTACTTGACATTTCCAATGAACTCTGGTAGTATTAAGTTAGTACCAAATGAAGTTTCCAGCGACAAAATAAAGCATTCAGAAAGGGGGTGATCCAGAATGGGTAGTTTGAAAGTCACTGATTCAACGGGGTGCAAGTCTAGTTCCTTTTCTTTGCGGTTTGAGAAGAATATCCATAGGGGTGGTTGTAATCGTCAGGTTGCAATGTCAAGGGTGGTTCCTTTCGTTCTAATCTCATCAGCACATCTTGAAAACGTAATCCAGACCAATCTAGTCAGGTTGTTTGACTCCAAAGATACACAGTCTTTCCGCTTTGATAGTATCTTCAAATTACCCTCCATTTTTGCTATCATTCAAGACCTTAGCTATTCTGCTTCCAAAGAGAGACTGACCTATTCTTTAGGTTCCATGTACTGTTTTACCGCAAGACTGAAAACGCTTCCGTTGCATGAGGTAAGTAAGTTGAGAGACACGGTATTCCATTGGGGTTATGCGACAACCCGTTCCGACAGAGAAAGTGCGGTTGACAGTGGTGATGTAGCCAAGATGATGTGTAGAAATAAAGGGTGATAGCTGATATTCCAATTACGTGGTTACTCAGCAAACCTACTCCAGTTAGAGTCTCTGTGCTGCGCTCGGTTTTGACTCCACTATTTATACTGGTCAACCATTTGGTTCCAGGGTAGTGAAACAGGTTAGGTTTTGATTAGGGTTCCACACGTACATGATAAAAGAATTTCACCCGACAGAGCATCCATTTAAAAAGAATTTTTTTGAATGACTTTGCTATTCCTCTATAAGAACTACGCTTGTATCCATTAAAAGGTAGTTAATAGCAAGGTCATTGCTTGGTGCCATTAAAACCTTCTGTATGGTGGGGGTGTTTGATGGTTCCAAGCAGTTAATTTCTTAAAAATCTTAATTGAGGTTCCAGTTATGGGTACGACTCAGATGATACGTCCAAGAAGAGATTGGTTGAACCCCCCTAGTCCAGACCCGAAAGATGTAGAACAGTGGGTTCCAAGGGTTGCGTGGGTTACAACTGCTACTGGTAGTGGGTCCAATGATCACATCGGTTCTGCTAGGTGTGTCCATTGTGGGAATGCTTCAGTTCGTAGCATTAGACCTTCCAAGAGAATGAGAAAACGGTTGGGTATGCTTTCCTACCATTTTGAACCACCACCAGACGAAAAACGTTCCGGTTTTATCGGGTATGAAACGTGTTATGCTCCAGACGGTTTGTGTGAATACTGTCATTCCAAAGGTGTCTCTATTAAACATGCTGAGTCAGTGAGAAACGAGAAGTTCCAGATTCTAACAGGTATTCAGCGCAGCAAGAAACTGTCCAAAGAAAAGAAGAGTCTGAAAGGGTGGTTGAATAACCCCATCCAGAAGAAGAAACGTCCAGGTGATCGTGGTAAGTTATGGTGTCCACCGAAATCGTCTGGTTTGGTCAAAACTAAGTAAAATTGGAGGTAGTTATGAAAAAAGAAATTTTGGAAGTCGTAGAAAGTGTAGAATCACAGGTTAATGATTGGACCGCTGATGATGGTTTAATGTATGCGAGTGACATCCTTTCACAGTGTAACACGGTACGCAAAAAACTGGATGCGCTTGATCAGAACGACTTCCACTTCTGGTTCAAAAAATGGGTAGGGGGTTGGGATGGTGCGCTCTCTGCTAAAACTTCCGCAGAAGCTGAACTGACTCAGGGTATATGGTGGGTCCTTGATGATTACTCAGACGATGATCGCCTTATCAGGTGTGATGATTGCGGGACACTGTATTCATTTACTCACTACGATGGTGTGTGTCCCGATTGTGGTAAAACTGTGAAATAAGCGATCAGTTAGTTCCCTCGTACCATGCTCTTGACTGGACATTGTCAAGAGCATGAATGTAGGAATTGATTGTAAACCCTTAGATGAAGGAGGTTGTTATGAAAAAAGAAAGAGCGACTTGTTGGGACAGACCAGAGTTAGCGTGTTTGAACATGGTTATTGGGGAAAAAGCATCTGATATTCCTTGGTACAACATTGATGAAGTGAAGATACTCCATTATGACGATGTGTGCAGAGCATTCGGGGAAGAGTTCAAACATCATCCCATGCTCTCTGATGTTGAAAAATGGTTAGAAGAATTGGGATACACGCAAGAGTACGATGCTAATGGGGACCTATTCTTCTTCAGCGACAATGTTACTCCCGAACTGATCAATGATTTCTCAGCATTGGTACGGGAAATAGAAATCATGAATGATGAAGGGTATAATGATCCACATATGATGTGGTTATACAGTGAGCTCCTGCACGATTCATACCCGAAATTCAGCAAGTTTATGTCCGCATTGAGTAACTTGCGAAAATTTGCTGAGAATATCGCTCCGTAACTTCAACGCTTGATGATAAGGGTGAGGGTTTCCATAACTTCACCCTTTGAAGTGAAGCATTGATGTAAACCCTAGAAGATTGGAGGTTGTTATGAACAATTATGCGAAAGAGGAATATGATCATGTTTTATCTCAGTATGGAGATAAAGTTGCTGACCAGTACCTTGATATGTCCAAAGCACTAACCCAAATGGTTTGCCATTTATTTGTTGACTATGGTGAAAAAAGAATCCACTGCTGTAACGATACCAGACTCCTTGGTGTGATGTTCAAAGATAATCTCTTAGCACGATTGGAAGAGATAGGGTTTAGATTCCATTGTGTGAAGCACGTAGTGGATTGCTTTAACGCATTCATTGAAAGAGATTCCCATGACACAGATGAATTGATGTGGGTCGATGAGGACAATGTGTACGTCATTTATCAGACCGTGGCCTTTGCAGTTGTCGGTTGATGTTTGATAGCCAGGGGGGTGTGTTCCTGCACCCCCACCTTTATGAAACATTAACGTAAACCCTTGATAGGAGTTGTTAAGATTATGGATTTAAAAAAGATTGTGGAAAAAAGAATGACTGATTTGGGTACAGTGAAAGCGGACGTTATCTATTCTGAAACCCCCGAATTTTGGGAGATGGGTTTCGAGAATTTCATTCCTGAGGTTATGAACCATTTCCTGCTCATTGCTAACCCCATGAACAATGCCACTAATTTTGAACTGGTCAAGTTTGAGGAAGCTGACCCCCGATACGAAACCTTTCCAGAAGATGGTTTGGTAAAGATTTCCACAATGCAAGAGTATCGGCAATACTGCTACGACTTTTGTGCAGGAACCTTAACACCTGTTAAAGCGGTCAAAGCGTTTGAGGAAGAAGTGAGCATGGGTTTCTTGGACATTCAAGATCAATGGTTCACGGTAGTTCACGGACGGTTGTTTATTGAGTCTGACCCAAATGAAAGGAATTAACTAAAAGCAGTTGATGTGGGAACGTGTTGATATTGCTTGACATTTCCCACAAAAACTGTTATAATATGGTTCATTTAAAATCTTGAAAGGAGCTAGAATCATGGTAGATTTCAATAACATTGATGCGGAAATTATTGACTTCATCAGCAATTTTATTGGTGATGAGGAAGTACCCGTTCACAAAGTAGTTCGGAAATTGAATGAAGCATTTCACAATCACGGACACCCTCAAACCCCCTCTGTCTTTGGAAGAGGTGATTTCTTCAATGGTAACATTATTCGGGACATTTATGAGAGAAATATGTGTACGGCATACGACCCTGATAAGGACACGATCTATAATACATAAACCCCAAATTGAGAAAGGAGTTAGAGAAATGGCTAAAAGCAAAATGGGAATCAAAGTTGCATTGGGTATCTTGGGTCCGAAAGGTGATACATTTGAACATTTGAAAACGGCTAAGAATACTGCGCTGAAAGAATGGCACCCCGACATCATTGGGCAAAATGCTGAATCTCTGGGAATGACCAGAGCGATTCTGGAAGCATTTGAAGTTCTGAAAGATAAATTGGGTAAGTGGAACATTTCTTGGGGACCTTCAGCAACAGATTCAACGGGAACCAATCACCTTTTTCAACAGATGATGGACATGCACAATAAAGTGAAGCACATTCCTGGTATCAAGAGAGACAGGGTAGGAGCATGGTATTGGGTACGGGGTGCTTCCTCAGATTTGAGTGATACCCTGAAAGCAGCCGGGTTGAAACAGAAGAAAGGGACCAATGAATACTATTGGGCACCTGCATGGTCATTCAGTAAGAAGAAAAACTGGAAGTCGAGAGACAAATGGGACCATGAACGCAGGGTCAGCACTTTCGGGAGACAGAGATTAGATGAAGAAAGGTTGAGTGCGTTAGGATAGTTTGCAGTCATATAGGTTGGAACCCTGCTAGTGAGGGGGTTCCAATCAATTATGTATGTAAACCCCAACAAAGGAGGTAGTAAAATGTACCTTTTTGAAAGGTTTAAGGAACTACGCAAGACTTTTTCATTGGAAGACATGATTTTGGTATTCACCAAAGCCAAAGCTGAATGGTTTGAAACCCGTATGATCGAAGAAAGGAGAGCAACAAATGGAAATGCAAGACGGTGTGTGGCGTAATATTGATTCAGAAACATTTGAGTCAATCGGGACCGAATTGAATCTAACCGAACTTCCTAATCAAGTACCTTTTGAAGAAAATTGGGAGCTAGACCATGTTTTACAAACTGATTATTGATCTTTGGGAGGCAGAGGGTGAAGGGAATATAAATTCCGACACCTACATATTAGTCCAAATTGCAGCTAATAAACAAGACGTTAATGGAGGTAAGTAATGCTAGTTCATGGTGAATGGAAGAAGAATCAAAATCTCAGTGTTTGGGAAATGATGAAGGGTGTACTCGGGGCGACTTTTACATTTGCGCTTATGGGATTGATCATTTTTCTATCATTCGGCTACATTGACTAAGAAAGGAGTACTAATGAGTTATAAACTGAGGAAAATAAATAAGAGAAAGATTGTGGGCAATAGAGACTTGAAAATTTTTATTGCAATGCGGCAGAATGGTGCTGATCTTACTGATTTAGTTCAGGACTTTGGTAGAAATGCTGCAATGGGACTTGAAAGCCTGTATCAAAAATTCTATGGGGGTGTTGTATAATTGATCCATGATAGAGTCTACCACGGCTGTACTGTGGTAGACCTTCATGATGGATTGGTGTAAACCCTTAAACAAAGAAAGGAGCTGAAATGAATCACTACAAATTATTAGACGGAGAAGCAAGAGATTGTAGCTCCAACGAAAACCCTAACCATTCAATACTACGGGAAGCTATCTTGAATGATCTGAGTACGCCAAAGTCATACTTCAAGGGTGCTAACGGGACTATCTACATCAGGACCGACATTAACTCAGCAGCACGAATCATGGAAGACCCCAAATTCAAGAACATTTACTGGATCAGCTACGTTGAACCTGACCATCCAGTGCATTACAGATTTTGGGTGAACAAAGGAACCCTGAAAGGGGTGGGGGATGCTTTAAGAAAAATTAAGGGTATCAAAACATCAATCCTTTGGAAGGAGATAATGAAATGAAAGAAGAAAAACCGTGGTGGGAACATGACTGTGAAAATTGCAAATTCATGGGAAACTTCATATACACAACAGATGGGTCTCCAGAAGAAAACGATCTATACTTCTGTCCCAGGGGTTCTGAATCTTCCTTTATCAGAAGATTTGGTGATGAAGGTGGGGATTATGAATCTATGTCATTTGAAACCTTTGGGATTCTTACAAAAAGCAGCAGAACTGCTCCTCCTTTTTGGACAGCAAAAATATTCATTGGTGCTGTAAGTGCGGGATATATTGATCTAACTTGTAAGGATACCAGAGTTCGTTCATATTCGGATCGAGTGTATCAAATTTATCTTGATGGAGGTAAGATCAAAGCTATCAAATATGTAATAGCCAATATGAAAAAAGAAACTGGAATGAACTTTCTAAAAGATGCAAAGGAATGGGTTGAGTTCATCATTGATAAAAGGGAGAATATAAAATGACACCAAAGGCTTTCATAAATTTTCTTGACACTGGATTTATACCCCCTGAACCTTTAAAATGTCATTCCTTCTATAATTATGAGTATAGGAATGAAGCTACTAGCAGGGGTATGTGGGCAGTCATTGATGAAATCTGGACTAAAGACCTTGCTCTATGGTTGGGGAAACGTAAATGTCTCGAAATCATGGCAGGTCATGGTTGGTTGTCCAAAGCACTGAATGATTACGGTGTGAACATCAAGTCCACTGATGATCAATCATGGGTGGGTTGTCGTCACTCCAAGGGTAAACCCTTCAGCATAGTAGAGAACCTGGATGGTATGAGTGCTGTCAAGAAATATTCTGATGCGGAAGTACTGATCGTATCGTGGCCACCTTATGAAGATCCAGAGATTGAATACATATGTGAGGAGTGGGGTTCAGACAGACCCATTATTTATATAGGTGAAGGTTGGGGAGGTTGTACTGCCACAGATGAATTTCACGAAAATTTCAAAGAGGATGAAAGTGTACCAGATTTTGATATGAAATCATGGAGCGGTATAAATGATCGTGTGAAGGTTGGATACTACAAGAAAGGAGAAGAATAATGGACATGAAAGAAATCATAAAAGCATTGGATGGTAGAAAAGTCAAGGGTATTAGACAAATGGATGAGGATCTCATCGAAATCTTGTTTGAGGATGATACGATTCTTAGCATCAAATTGGAACGATACCATGATGAATGTGATTTGGAATTGAGTGTTGAAGTTACGCATGATAACTGGATAACTGTTATATAGGAGGATGACATGAAACTAAAAGCAATCCGAGTTGTGTCATTTAATGGCAACCCCAAGGACGGTGGATACATCACTGACATTTGGGAAGCTAATGTAGGTCACACTAAATCTGGCAAGTTCGATGGTAGAATGCAGGCGATGTTTGATTTTGCTATCAAATGTCTTAAGGATGGTGACTACGTTACTTTAGAGGGAGTACCAGAGGAGGAGTAAAATGATTGACAAATTCGTTGCAAGATTCATGGACGGTAAAAGCGAACTGAGAAATCAGTTCAAGGAGAACGAACCCACGCAATACAAGGACATCGTTAAAGCAGTTATCACTCTGGTACGGAATGAGGATGATTGCGAATACAATCCAGACCCTGACAATATAACAATAATCAACGATGGTGATTATCAGGGGACACTGCTTTTCGTGATTCCTGAAAGCACCTACCAGCCTCATAACTACTGGTATGTCAAAGTCTGGTACGGTTCCTGTAGTGGGTGTGACACTCTGTACGGTATTCAGGATGATAGGGATTGGGATGTTGAAGAACCCACAGAAGGTCAACTGGATGACTACATAACTCTGGCACTGCATATCGTACAGAATCTAAAAAAGATGGAGGACTAAAATGGGCATTGCAGAAATTTTGATGAGGAGAGATGGAATGACTAAAGAAGATGCTGATGATATGGTTGAGGAGGCGAGAGAAGATCTCCTTGAAAGACTAGATGGGGGTGAAATGCCACTCGACATTTGTGCTGAATGGTTCAGTCTGGAACCTGATTACATTGATGAATTAATGTTGTAGGATACTGAGAGGGGGTAGGAAACTACCCCTTTAAAGAATTTTATAACTCTAACTGGAAAGGAGGAACTCATGACAAGACGAGAAAGATTCATGCCAAATGATGTACCACGACATATCAGAGCATACGACAATGGAGGTAAAACCTTTGATCGTTATACTGTGGTATATACTGGGAATTACAGAGGAAGGAATGGGTGCGACTATGTTGGAATGTCAAGCAACCCATTCCACCCACAAGGATTTTGTATTCACGGTTGGAATGAAACTGTAATTGATTATCCAAAGTACAGTCACCTTGGGAGGAAGATCAAGTTCAAGGATCTACCAGAAGATTGCCAGCGGTTGGTAATCAGGGACTACACTGAAATATGGAGATTGGAGGGGGAGAAAAATGCCACACTTACATGAGACAAGGATGGGTCTGACATTCTATAATGTCACAATGCCAAGCATTGCAAGGTCACTCGAAAAAATTTCGAGTAAGGGGGAGGTCAAACCTATTGACCGCAAACTTATCCGAGCTTTAGATAATTGCATCTATCTGGCAGAAGATCAGGTGGAAGAACTTCAAAAATTTGAAGATGCGGATACAATCGGTACTTACTTACAGGACATTGAACGAGTAAAAAGATTTATGAGGGAAAGCGTTTCTAGGCCGAAAGATTAAAACGAATTTTTCTTGGGAACTATGCATTATTTACTTGACTTTCCCAGTAAAAAAATGTATATTAGATACAAATGAACGCCAACTGAAATCGCAACCTTGAAAATTAACCCTGAAACCAGTGTTATAATCCCGCTTCTCGCTTCGTGAGAAGCACCACAGTCGATGGAAAACCATTAACCCGACCCACTATATAGGTAAAACAAATTTTAAGCATGGCGCTTCAACAGGGTGGGGCTTGAGATACTGCTTAAAAGATTGTTTACCACAGAGTAAGAAAGGAATTATATCATGACTAAAGAAGAAATCCGTAACACGCTGACCGAGATGGGAATTGAAACTACCACGAAATTGACGAAAACCCAATTGCAGGACATGCTTGATGAGGCAGTAGTTGTTGATGCTACCCCTGAAAGTGAGGATTGCGGTGCATTTGGAGCATTCGATGTAGCTTCTCCAGATTGTGAAGATTGTCCCTCTCTGGTAGCTTGCAGAACGGCTACTTCTGAGAAAGCAGAGAAGGAAGCGGTCAAAAATGCACCCAAACCGAAAAAAGAGACTGGACCCCGTACTGGTAAAGCGGTTGCCGTCAAAAGCAAGTACAAAGACATCAACGAACTGATTGAGGATATCGGGGGTGTTGAAGCTGGTTCCATGTGTTTGGCTTTCGATAAACTTCTGGTTGTCGGTGCTACCATGGCCGAATTTCTCGAAACCTCTGCAAGTGCGGCTGAGCAACTTAACGTACAGTTCAGGAACGAAAAGAGCATTGTGGCTCACTTCACTGGTCGTAGGAAACAGGGGTGGGTGATTGACGAAACCGCTACTGGAATCATCAGTGTGGTGGATGTCAACAATGACAACATCGTGCCACGTTCTGATACCAAAGCGTACATTGCATGGAAAGCAGAGCGTGACGCTGCAAAAGCGGCCGAAGCTGAAGCTGAGGAAACTGGTGAAGCTAAAGTTGAGGAGAAAGTAGAAGAGCCGTCTGAGGAAGTTGTTGAAGAAGAAACTCAGATGGATATGGCAGTCAATGCTTAAAACCTAGAGTGGGTGGGGGGAGACCCCTACCCCACTTACTTAAAGGAGATACTGTCTCTTTTAAGGAAGTAAATGTGAACCCATACTGAAAGGAGTGTATCATGAGGAGAAATGAAGAAGAACTTTACTGTCAAGATTGTGAGGGTTGGAACCAAGAACACCTGGAAGATGCAGGTGTTTTTTCGTTACTGGATAAATTTCAAAGATTGGACTACGAACTCAAGAATTGCAGGAGAAACACAACAGCAGGGTTTGGGGACACTGCGGAAGACCTTATCGTTTACCTTGTAGAAATGAAAGGAAAGATTGAAAGAGTAATCATGAACTTGGAAGTGGAGTTAGATGCAGAGTAACCTTTAAATCTAAGAAAGGAGTTGAGAATGGGAAAGTTAGTTGAGAATGGTCGAATTGGTATTCCAAACGAATACTTTCTGAAGATGGCCAAACATGACTATTCTAATTTCAGAGAAGCACTGGCTAGGGAGTTCTATCAGAACAGCATAGACGCTGGAGCGACCACAATATTAGTGACAAGTGATGAAGAATCCAGAACCATCGTTGTTACAGACGATGGTTGCGGTATGGATTTGGACGTTATTACTGAAAAGTTGCTGTTCCTGGGGGGTTCATTTAAACAGAGTGATGATGCAGCAGGGGCTTTTGGGAAAGCTAAAGAAATTCTATTTTTCTCTTGGATCTCTTATGAAATTCACACGCACAACTTCCTGATAACTGGTGCAGGGGATCGTTTCGATATTACAGAGATTGATGAATTTCAGGAAGGTACTAAAGTCTCAATCTTAATTCAGAAAGAGGAAGACTTTGATTGGTTGGTGCGGGAATTTACAGATGTAGCGGAGAAAATTGAAACTGACACTTCTATTCAAGTTAATGGAAAGAATATTTATACCATCTCCCCTAAAGGTAATTTTTTGAAAACCATACCTGATGTCGGAGACCTTTACATGGATACCGAAAATGGTTGGGATGAATCTATCAGTGTCAGAATTAACGGTATTTGGATGCATAACTGGTATATCGGAGAGACGCTGAAGAATGCTGAAGCCAAACTGACCCTTGAACTGAATCAAAAGTCTCTGGAATTTCTTACATCGAACAGAGATGGTATGAAGTGGGAACCAAAACGAAAAGCTGAAAAATTCTTGGAAGAAATAATGTTAGATAGAGTCTCCACTTTGAAACCTGATACCGTGGAAATTGTAGCAACAGTTCCAGGTGAAGATGATGCTGAAATTAGAGAGGAAGATGTTGACGAAATTTTTAATGAAGTACATTGGAATAAAGTCTCACCTGAATTACTCAAAATGATGGCTAAGATTGCACTTCAACAAGGTCTGGACCCCAAACTCACAACCTCTAGGATAACAACGGGAATTGACGATGATATGGATTTTGGTGATAAAGAAAGTTTCCTTAAATTCGTTGGGTACAAATCGTCATTCCTTACCAAGTGTGAAAAGGGTGATCTTACTGAAATGAGGAAGTTTCTGACCACCAAGAGAGCAAGGACTCTTGCTAGTATGTGGACTGAGACTATAAAACAGGTCTTGTTGGACAATCACATCTACGGAAGATTCAGTACAGGTTTCATGACTGGAGAATCTCTTGCAAGTTACACTTCGGAGAAAGATTCTACCATCGTGAGCAGAGATGAGCAAGGAGAATTTGAGTTTTCTGGAACCATTAAAAATAAGAAGGTGTTCTTGCTACATCCATATAAAATCTTTGAAAAATACAGTCTTTCAAATAGAAAGATTTTGGGACTCAAAATCAAACAGATAGCCATTCATGAAGTTACCCATTTCTATGAGGGATACCATCATGAAAGTTACTCCTCAAAGAGAGAAGCGGTAGAAGAAAACACTTGGAAGTCAGGCCGTATTTACGACAAAATTACTAAGCTCAAAAAGTAAAGGAGGGTGGGGTATCCTGAGATACCCCATTAATTAATTAAGTGGGCCTTATATACGTTCACTTAATTAATTAATGTAAACCCTAACGAAAGGAGATGAGTATGGGGAAAGTTTACTCAGTACCATTTGACCCACCACATATGGATTGGTCAAGTGATTGGCAAAAACAAGAAAAAGAATATCTGGATAAACTGACTGCATGGTGTAAGGAGAATGGTAGGGGGAGATACAAAGGTAAGGTGGTACAATTCCCCGCAGCAGACGGCTACGCTGTTTACATGATCCTTTCACTGAAACCTTTAGAATTGATCCATGTACCATTAGGTGACGCATGGCAATACCCGTACATTGAAAGACTGTCGGCACCAGATATTAGAAAAGAGGCTGACATATACGCAAATATCTCAAAAATATTTGGAGGAGAATAAGATGGTAGATATAGATGCGGCAGCAAGTCAGATTTATTCCGATCTGCAATCTGCATGTTACGATTTTGCAGAGGGTTCCGTTAGGATGGAAACTAATAATTATCAAGATGAGATTGATTACATGGAAGTTGAAAAACGGGCAGATGAATTCTATAACGACCCCGCCTCGGTGGGGGACTTCATTGGTGATCGAATTTACGATGCCAGTAAAGGTGATGTCAAGGTGAAAAAGTTGATCGCTGAATCCTTGAAGGGTTATGGTCACGATGCTTTGGTAAAGGCTTGTGACACTCTTATTAATGAACGGTACACTTAGAAAGGAGAGTGAAATGAGAAAACTGGACGAGCATTTAACGTACACTTTGCGAACCAATAGATGTCAAAGTGCTGACATGCTGGAATCAATTCACCCATGTTGCGATATTATGAGTGAATGGATCAGAAGAGAAAATTTTAGTGTGGAAAATGATACAGCTAAATTAGCAGACATTTCCTTCCATTCAAAGGAGATATACGGTATCAAGCATTGTCCCTGGTGTGGGGCCGATGTAATTCGTGAATACAATCAAATTAAGAAAGGGAAATAATTTATGGGTAATCACATTGTTGTATTGGAAAAAAATGGTGAAGAAGAAGGCGCTAATGAAATTAGATTTGAGGAATTAGATTTCGATGATCCCGCATTTGAAGCATTTCAAGTAATGACGGAGAGAAGTCTTTACAGATGTGTCATATCGGACTCTCATATGGATCTCAGAGAACCCGATCAAAAAAGAGCGGATCTTAAAGTGGTAGGGGGGAAGAAATAAAATGGCAGAAATGACAAGAGATCAAGTCTTGGATAAAATCCAGAAGTTGATGAGACTGGCGACTTCACCCAATGAAGCAGAAGCTACATTGGCAATGGAAAAAGCAGCATTTTTTATGGAAAAACACTCTCTAACCCTTGGCGATTGTCAAACCGAGGAAGAAGTTACAGCTTCAATGATCAGAATGGATCTTAAAGGTAGAACAATGAGAGGAGTTATGTGGGAAGCTGTTCTAGCTAATGGTATAGGAGAGTGTTTCGATGTTAAAACCGTCCGATATACCAAAAGAGATGGTTGGCACCTCGCATTTTTGGGTACTAAATCAGATGTGGATATGACGATCTACTTCACAAAGTATCTTAGAAGGACTGTTGGTAGAATTACTGATGTTGAAAATCAAGGGATGGGTAGATCAATAAGGAATACCTTTGCTCATTCAATGGTCAACAGAATTATTCACAGAATGGAAATGTTGTATGTGAAAAGACAGGAGATTAAAACCTCTGATTCTTTGGCTTTGGTAACTGTGAAGAAAGCAGCTACGGAAGCATTCACTAAGAAAACCTTTCCGAGACTTAGAACAGGTAATCGTCCAGTTATTACTGAAAACAGGTCAGTATGGGCTAAAGGTCAAGCTGCTGGCGATCGTGTCAGTCTTAGCAAGGGTGTTAATGGATCTCAGAAGATGGCAGCAATAGGTTAATTCCAAAATAGGTGGGGGTAACTTATACCCCCACTATATGTTGGAATTCACTTAAAACCCTAATAAAAGGAGTGTATTATGCCAGATTTTTTAGAAATGAAGAAAGAACATGATAGGAAAGAAAGATTGAAGATTACAAGGAGAAACCTTTTCTGTGATCTTCTCGGTGAATGGATAACGAAAGATGGAGAAAAAATCGTTATTCTTCGTTGGGAGAATGCACCCAACCCCGGAATAATGAATTCAGATAATGCTATTGCAGCATTTACCTATCCAGACAGTGATGATCCTGAAGAAGTTTATTATAATGAGTATTACGAACTCTTGAATAGGCTAGATAGAAATTGGGACAATGGAGGTAAAAATGTTACAGTTGGATAATCTGGTAATAGAAACAACGAGGCACTGCAATATGCAATGTGCGCATTGCCTACGTGGTGAACCACAGAAACTTACTATGGACAGAAAATATTTAGGGTCTATTTTTTCTCAAGTGGACTATATCAATTCAATTACATTTACAGGGGGTGAACCTTCCTTACCATCGGGAATTAAAGTTATGGAGGAAACATTAGGAATCTGTAGATGGAAGAATATTGAAGTGGGTAACTTTTACGTTGCTACTAACGGGAAGCAATATAGGCGAGCATTTTGTGACATACTGTACTCCTGGTATCAATTCTGTTCTGAGAATGAAATCTCCAGCGTTGATGTTTCCAATGATCAATTCCATGATGATAATATGAACTTCTTTTATAGGCTAGAAGAATATTTTGAGTACGAATGTGGTATGGAAGATTTCATCCACAAAAGGAATACAATTGGTAAAATTGATGAGGGATTCAGTCTTATCAATCAAGGTAGGGCTGATGGGCGGGGGATGAAAGAAATTAAACCGGAAAAATTTAAACTGGAGGAATACGATTATGAAAGAACAAGAATAAGTGAAGGAGCAGTCTACTTAAATTGTAAAGGAAATATTATAAGGGGGTGTGACGTATCTTACAAAAATCAGGATAAACCAGAATTTATCTTCTCCAAAGTAAAAGACTTTAAAATTGAAGTGAAGAACGAAATGGAGAAATACCTTAGTAAATTTGATTATGAAGAAGATGATTGGCAAAGTGCCTACTTTTAATCGAATTAATCTCTTGACATTTACAGTAAAAAAAATTATAATGTAGTTAAACCCTAAATTGAGAAAGGAGAACGAACATGGCATTTGTAGACGATATTATGGCAGAAGTGAGGGAAAAATACCCCGAAATAGATTTCCCCTATGCAAGAAAAGAACCTATTTGGTATGGGCGTAGGCAACATCATCGTGCAGAAAGCAAAATGGGAATCATCGTTGACTACAAGGATGAAGAGCATCTGGCATATGTAGCTTCAGATGTATCCAACCGCAAATATGAAATTCTTCAGTATGAAGAAATTATCTGGCATGCTGAGAAAGCTATGGCTAAACTAGAAGAATACGGTACTCCCACAGCAAACATTCAACTTCTTCAAGACGGGAATAAATTCATTTTTGAATTAAAATTCAATGAGTGTGCTCCCATTACCATTCGTGAAGGTCAACAGGTAACTCCTAATATTAAAATCAAAAGTTCACATGACGGTATGTGGGAACCATCCTTTACGGGTGGTGCTATTGTTTTGGTCTGTACTAATGGGTTGACCATTGGAAAGTCTGCATTTTCTGATAAAAAGAAACACGGTCTTGGACTTTCAATCTCTGCTATGGTGGAGAATATGAAGATCGGTATGATGGAATTTGCTGATGAAACTGGTATCTGGAAACATTGGGCTGAACGCCAGCTTACCGCACCCGATTGGGTTGAGATTCAAGAAAAACTTCCTTTTGGTAAAAAACAATTACCAGAGGTATTGGCTCTGCCCATGGATGGTGTTGGGTACTCACTCAATGAAACTACTAAAGGGAATGTACCCCCTAATCTTTGGGATGTAGCAATGGCTTCTACTCAATATTTACGGGATTTAGATTCTCCAATTGTTAGAATGACCAAAACGGATCAGGTTATGAACTTACTCCGGAAATATTAAGAGATAGCAGAGGTGGGGGTATTCCCCCACCTTTCTTATTTTCACTAAGCATTTCGTTTAGTGGAGGCAAGAAGGGTAAACTCTAATTAAGAAAGGAGATGAAAATGAAACCAATATTTCTGATTGAACTTGGCAACAAGGAACTTGACGATTTACAGACCCCCATCATTGTAGAGATGTGGAAGCAGAAAAACCATGGAAGTAAACGTAGAAAATACAATGAAACTTTCACAGAAAAGGAACGAGAAAAAATCCAATACTATTACAAATTATTTTATAATTGGTATCGTATTGAAGGAACACCACAATCCCACAGATTTAAGAGTATTAAGAATGTCCATCTTATTAAAAGGGTGGTAGCATTTTTCGCAACACTATAAGGAGGAAAATATGCGTTTCGTAGAGTATGGACATGTAGACAAGAAAGGGGAATTTCAAGCTGAATTAGGTGATAGGGCTACTGTTATCCTAGACGCTAGAAATTCCATTGAAACCTCAATTGATGATGCTAAAAGATTTAATGGCTATCGCAGACCTGTTTATGAGGCCTGTCAAATTTCTCAAGGTGAATTGTTCACCAGATCCAACCCCATTACTGATGTAATAAAACTATAGGAGGATAAAATGGCAAGATACATGACAGCTTATTTCTTATTGGAAGACAAAGTTAAAGCATTCACAGAAGATGAAGACTGGAAAAAAGCACAAGAGGAAGCTGAAGATTTTGTTTGGCAATTTGCACCAGATAAAGAAACGGCAATCTTTCTTCACTTTGAAAAATTAGATGATTGGGAAAATAATCCAGATAAAGAAACATACTAAGGAGGATAAAAATGTTTAGAGTTTGGACAAAAAATGCCTTTGATTCATACTCAATTATGAATGATTGGACCACTAAAAGTAAATGTAGAAGCCTTATACTGGGAAGGTGGGGGCACTGGCCACCATTTGTTTACATTTCTCAAGCAAAAACCAAAGAGTCTTTTATCAGGTATAATGGAGAATAGTATGGGTTGGCAATAACCTTAAATTAAGAAAGGAAAATGACATGAAAAAAGTATTTCGAGCAAATACGTTCACTGCGGAGTTCAATGATGAGGGGGATTATTTTTCTCTCACAGGCTATGTGAATGGAGTACTTGGCGCAGTTGGAGATAAAATAGCTGATCTCGACAAGAGATTTCTAGCCATAGAAAGAATGCACCTGTCTAATTCTAAGACAGGGGAACCTATGCACGCCGAGGATAATGCTTTCTACCACGCTAAATTGATGGACAAGAAAACATTAATAAGAACTTTAAGGTGTACCAGTGAACAAGCGGATCAATTGGTAGACTTAGCTTTTCGTATTAACGGAAGTCAAGAACGTCTGGATGAAATCGAACCTTACAGGCATCACCAATGCTCTCTTGATAAAGGAGCATTCGTTAGTATGAAAAAGGCGAAAAAAGAATTCTGTTCAATCTACCATGCGGACCAGCAAATGATCAGGTACAAAAGATGTCATTATGGATGGTTAGCCAAGGTTGAATTCTCATCTGATACGCAAAACTTGAGTGGGGAAA